>Ga0265300_10000553_pt1 | contig 39243 bp, 75 predicted proteins | sample AusTroGonzalo_MG_FD_193482 | JGI IMG/M metagenome (GOLD analysis project Ga0265300, IMG submission 193482) | Bovine rumen microbial communities from tropical cattle in Woodstock, Queensland, Australia - Gonzalo_03 | ecosystem: Host-associated > Mammals > Digestive system > Stomach > Rumen ...
ATATTCAAGATATTCACAAGTTGTTGTGCTTGACTTGGTGTTAATTCTCTTATTTTTTTAATAGAAGAACCCATTTTCATTAGAAAATAGGTGTTTGCTTCTTCTATTCTATTCAAAAGTCTTTCAACTAACAACTCAATTTGTTCTTCACTTATCATATAGGATTACCTCCTATTCTATTTTTGATACTATTTGGTCGCCTATATTACCAACCATATAACAAAATAACTCTTCATTTATATCACATTCATCTGTGCCTTCTATTATATTGCCTACTTCATCTACTTTAGTAAATATATCTTGATATGGTTTTAATTTCCTACTAAAATATCCAATTACTGCGTGTGTGCTTTCATGTGATATTGAACTCATATAATAATACTCTTTATTAAATATCATGTGTCCACATAAAGGACTTGTTTTTATATACTTTCCACTTTTAGCATCCAAATAATTTTTTGTATAACACCAAGTTCTTGCACCATAATCTTCTTCAACATATTGTTTTTCTAGTTTATTTTCTAATCTATACATTTCTTCAAATGTATCACAAATATAAACATTCATATAATCTCTTAATCTATCTTTATATTTTATTTTTATTTCTTTAAATAATTGTTTAGGTAAATGTTTCCAAAAATATACTTTGAATTTTTGCATACTATCACCTATTCTTCATTATTTCTAATTCCTAGTAAATCACTTGTACTTGGTTCTTCTTCTTTTATTTTTCTAATTTCTTGTTCAGCAATTTCAGGAGTTTCACCAAATATCTTTTCACGATATTCAACTTTACTCATTAATCCTGCATTTACTTCTCTTAATGCTCTATTGCTTTCAGCTTCTTTGTCTTCAATTATTGAATCATCAAATTGAATAACCATATCTTCTGTATTAATATTATAAGTTCCAAATTGACTTGAAGCATAACATATAGCTTTTACTAAATCAAATATTGCACTTTCATAACCTATTTCAAGTTTTTTCTTTCTTCTAAATAACTTACTATTACTTGATACAACAGCAGTCGCAGTTGATAAGTTTACACCGTCAAAATGATAATGGTTTTCACCAAATCCAACTTTATTACCTAAGATGTTCAAGTTAGTATTTAATGTTTCTATTTGTTGTGCAGTTCTTAAACTATCACTATCACTTTGAATTAAATCATCTTTTGTTGCTCCACTAGGTAATTGATAAACTGTTGTATCGTTTGGATCAAATGTCATTTTTTGAGTTCCATCATCATAGCTAAGCATATCAGCTCTTACAAATGTTCTTTTTCTTCCATCTTGTATTTCGTTTTTAAGTGCGTCAAATGATATATCAACTGCTTTTAAATTATCAATAGCATTTGCATAATGTGGAATACCAAATGGACTATTATTAAATAAGTTATTTGTAAGTAATGGTTTAAATATTGCGAACCAAGGTATGTTTGACTTTGTATCAAATTCAGCCATTGTTCCTTCTTCTGTTATTTCAGTTAAATTACCATTGCTATCTCTAAATAAGTGATTGTAAATAACATAATTACCATTGTCAGCTATTTTGTGTACTGAACATACTACATATTTTTGACCTTTACTATATTCAACACTACCAAAAGCACATTCAGTTATTCCTTTATTATTCCAACTTAACGGATATATCCAGTCAATGTCTACTAAATCAACGCGTGTTTTAGCATTTGATACATCTAAATACATACCATCTTCATTTTGTACTAAATCATAAACACTAACAACCGTTGATTCAGTTCCTAATGCTCCTGATTTTTCTATTGATTGGTTAATAAGTGAGTATAAATCAAGTGAGTTCACAAGTTCTTCAAGCTGTTCTTGTGAGTTTTCATCTTTCATGTTAATCTCACATTTTTCACTCCAAAGAATATCACTCCAATCTTCACTTATTTCCTTTGCCATATTCATTGTAAATCTTTTTTGATTTACTTTCTTTTTACCATTGTAAATAAAATAGTTGTGAAAACTTTTAACATTTCCTGCATACCAACTTTTCCATTGTTCTATGTATGTTTTTAATACATCCTTAACATCAGGGTTATAATTATAATTTTTTTGTAAAAAATCTTCTAATTTCATTAATATCCTCCTTTAATATCAACTAAAAATTTATCATAAAAACTAAATATTGAATACTCGTGAGCATCTAAACTGTCCACATCAAAAGTGCCATTATCTAATCGTTCATCTGGGTGGTCTTTATCCCATATTGCTTGTGAATATGCCTCTATCATGTGTTTGCATTTTTTTAATATATATCTTTTACCTTTTGCAAATAATTGACAATCAAGTTGTATTCTATCGGTTATTTTTCCTTTGTAACAATCTTGTATTTGTAATGGTATTCCATGTTGTTGCATATATTTATTAATTCCTAATGTAATTACTTGACCAAGACTTCCATAATCACCATAAGCATGAGTTACTTTGCCATAATTATTTACTACTCTATGATAAAATTCATCAAACTTTTGGTATATTTCTTCAGGTGAATTTATACCTTCAATTTTTTCCTCGTCCAAAGTCCACACTTCTTTAAAATATGGTGTTATTCCTGTTGCTTTAAAAGCAGTTGAACTTTGATTTGCACCATAGTCAATACCTATTGAAATTATCATAAAATGAATTGGATTGCCATTTTCATCTACTGGTTTTTCTTTTATAAATAAATCTTGGTGGTTGCAAAATTGCACATAAATAATACCTTCAGCACTAACACGCATACCTTTAATGTTACGTTTCCACCAAACACTTCCAGGTTCATATCTACTTTCAATTTGTTTCTTACGTTCTTCCGTAATAGACATATTATCTTCAATAGTAAAATGTTGATATTGATAACCTCCAACAAGTCCTTGTTCTTGCCATTTATCTATGTAATTTGTATATATTGCGTGTTTTGGATAACTAGGGTTTAAATCCCATAAAGTAAGCATTTTATCAGCTGCAATTTGTCGGTCAAACGCAACTTTGATAAAACTTGTTTGTGCGTCATCACTATCATAATGTTCATTTATTTCGGTTGCTATCCATAAGCCATAAGAGTTACCTAATATTTTTTTATATGAATCAGCTTTGCCACCACCAACAAATATAACTACTTTTTCGCCAGTCTTGGTGTTTATGAATAATGCCTCATTATCTTTATATTTTCCCCAATGGCAACGTCCTTTAAATAAACATTCAAGCCCAAATCCATTACAATAACCAATATTAAGTTTTGCATTTGCTAATGTACTACCACTCGCTAAATGGACTTTGTCTTTGCAAGTTTCAAGATACATTTGTGCAATAATACAATGATCTATTGTTTTACCACTTCTTACTGCTCCTTCAGCCACATTCATTATGTTATCAAGTGCGTGTGTTATATAATCAATATGTTTTTGTGAAAATGGAGCCCAATTTATTGTTTGGACAAAATTCATTTCTTTTCTCCTTTAAGAAGTTCAGCAAGTGGTGTTAAATCTTCAATAGGATCTTTTCTAATTTCCATTTCTGTTTTATCTTGCCAACCATAATTGTTCTTTAAATTGAATATTGTAAATGTTGAATTAGACTTTCCCATTAAAGCATTTTCTTCAAGTTGACATTCTACTTTTTGTTTGGCTTTTTTTATTAGGGTGGAATACGAATCTCTTTCACTATAATTAATTAATGTTTTTCTATCAATTCCAAGTGATAAAGCAAGACCACTCATTGTATATGGTTTTTCTTTTACATCACACTCTTGGAAATATTTATCAATACCTTTTTGTAAATCTTCAATATTTTTATACTTTAAAGCATTATCATTCCCAATTTTAGCTTCTTGCACTCTATCACCTACTTTTTTCTAAATTCCCTTTAATTATAACACATAACTTTAAAAGTGTCTAATCATGCCAATGCTTGATAAAAAGATAGATACAGTATAATAAGTATAGACACATAAAAACAAAGGCAAATTCAACCATATAAACAACCCCCTATAAGTATTTGTTAAGTTCTTCTAGTTCAATGTTGTCATTTAAGTATTCCCAAATCTTGCTAGATTGCCAGTTTTCTATATTTAAAGAATATATCTGTTCTTTAATTCCTCTTAAATATAAAACCTTTTCGCGTAAATGGAAATAAGAAAAAGAGGATAGTTGTGCGTAAAAATCCTCTTTTATTTTTTCAATATTAATAATTATTTGCTTAAATTTCCAACTTGGATCAATGTGTAAGTTCATAAGCACCCCTACTTTCTTTACTTTATTGTAACATATACATAAAAAAAAGGCAATATAAAAAGAGAATAGGTAGAAAGGTGATACATGAAAAACAAAAAATAATAAAAGGGGCGATGTTTCCTATTCTCAATTCTATATTAAAAATATAGAGGTAAATGTGTGGTTTATTGTACCACCAGTATAATTATAACACAGAATATAAAAAAAGACAAATCACTTATTGATTTGCCAATTCAACTTTTCTTTCCTTAATTTCTTTAACTCTTGTTTACATTCATATTTTTCTTTCTTTAGTTGTATATTTATTTCTCTACTTCTGAAATTGTCATATACTATTATTGTTATTAATAAACATAATATTAGTATAAATGGTATTAGTATTAATATTGATTTATCTTTCATTATTTGCCTTCTTTCAATGCTTTTAATTTATCTAAAACATACAACCAATGTGAGTTACTAATAATATTTAATCTATCTTCATCTATTTTACTTTGTAAATCTTTTTCTAATTCTTCTATTATATTATTTTGTTTTATTATTACTTTTTCTTTATTACCATTTTCTTTCAATAATGTTTTTATTTCATTATTTAATCTTTCTATTTCTTTGTCTTTTATTTCTTTTTCTCTTTTTAATTTATGATATTTTTCATACCAACTGTTTAATGCTTTATTTTGTTCTTCTATTTGTGTTTTTAAATCATCTTTTTCATCTAAAACTTCTCTTATAGCATTTGCTATTTCATTTGGTGTTATTTCTCTATTCATTATCATCACTCTTTTCTTTTAATTCTTTTAATTTATCTAAAATATTTTTTGATACTTCAAATTCAATACTTTCATTATCAAAGCAATAATATTCACTTGCTATATATTTTTCTAATTCATTGATTATGTTATTTAATCTTTCTATTTCTTTGTCTTTTTCTTGATTTTCTTTATATAATTCAGTTCTTTCAACAAAATATCTATCACTTTGGTCTGCCATATCTTCTAAACTTTATATCCAGGCAAATACTTTTTCTTTATTCATTTGTTATTTCACTCTCCTAACTACATTTAAAAAATTGTCTTAAATTTTCTTTTCGTATTTCTTTTTTAGCAATTTTTAATATTTTAGTTATGTCTTTTATACTCATACCAGCATTTATATTATTTGATAATTCGTGTATAAAATATATTTTGCCTGTTCTATATACTTCTATCATTCCTAATATACCTACATTTTTACGATAAATTTCTATTTCTATTGGGAAACCTTTTTCTATTATTCTATATTTCATTCTTCATCACCACCTAATATCTTTAATAATTTATCAAGATTTTGAACATCTCCATTATCATCACCAAATATGTATTCATAAAAAGGTTGTGGATTATTCATTGACGTTTTTATATATTCTATTGCTTTATCTATTCTTGATTTGTAATTTTCTTTTTCTTTTGTCATATCTATTACTTTATTAGTTAATAATGTTACACCTTGTGTTAATCTTTTATTTTCTTGTTCTAATAAATCTCTTTCTATTTGTGCTTTAGAGCCATAATCGGCTTTTAAATCTTGCACTTGTTGTTCTAGGTTTTTTATCTTATTTTCTAATTCAGCGTTTTCACTTAATATAGCACTATATTGTTGTTCTATTGTTTCTAGTTTTGTTATGTAATCTAATATTAAACTCATTGTATATTTGCTTTCTATTACTTCCCCTGTTTCTTTATCATCAATATACTTTCTTAAATTATCTAATATTTCTTTTATTTCTTTATTCATTTTCTTTTCCTTTCTAATACTTTATATCCTTGTATCATTTGTTTTTCTTGCTGTAATTGCTTTATTTCTTTCTTTGTTGCTTTTATTAGTTCACTTTTTAGATATAATAAGTAATCTATTTCTTTTTCTCTATCTTTCATATTACTCACCTACTTTATATTGCATACTTTCAAATTGTTCTTTTGTAACAATATTTTCTATATTTTTTTCATTATATCTTAATAATAAACCACATACTAATTCATTATTTTCTTTATGTAAAACAGGACACCCATTTACATAATCTCCAACTTCTATTAAATCTATTATGTTTGGACTTGATTTGATAACTTGATTTATAGTACAACAATTTCTATAACAATCCATATTACAAATCATAATATCTTTATCTAAATTAATAACTTCTTTATTTTTTGTTTCAAAACTTTTTATTTTTGCTATACCACATTCAGTTCTTACATAATATCCTACATTCATTATTACTCACCTTTGCTTTCTAACTTTCTTCCACAAAATGGGCAATAATATATTTCTTTTTGAAATCTTACTTCCCAATAAGGACTAGGACATTTTTGTCTATCTATTTCCATTAAATATTTATTATTTTCTTCATCATAATGTAAATCTAAACAATATAATGTATTTATTTCTCTAAATTTTATTGGCATAGAAGTATATCTTCCTTCTTCACACCATTCACATTTATTCATATTATTCTCCTTTGCTTTCTAAATCTAACCATTTTTTAAATAGAATAAAACCTAATGGCATAAATATAAATGTTATTATCAAAAACATACTTATAACACCAAGAACTAAATTTTTCATATTCTATTCTCCTTTTCTTTCTAATAATTCATTTAATTTTGTTTTCCAATCTATTTCTAACAATTCTCCAAAAATAGCCATAAGAACATTGGTGCAAATTGAGTCTCCAAAACAGTGATAGGCACTTGAATCACTTTGATTAGATAATAATTTATCTATATCTTCATCTTTAACATTCATTAATCTTCCACATTCTTTTGGTGTTAATTTTCTTATTCTTAAATCATTTATTACTTTTGGTATATTTCCACTACCTTCACTTGCTTTTAATGTTCTAGCACTACCATTTTCATCATAAACTTGTTGTTCAAATTGCCAACTTTTACCACTAATACCTTTTAATGGGTTTACTACTACTCCTAAATTATTTTGTGTAGTTAATGTTTGTATTTGTTCTTTTTGTACTCTACCTCTACGAGTTTCACTATTTGGTTGTGATAAATCTATACCATCTCCATCTGTTGCTTCTAAATATCCTTTTTTAGTAGCATTTTTTATTCTTAAATTAGTAGTTTTATCTAATTTATCACAGTACACTTTCATACTAGCATTTATTCCACCATCTTGACTTTCTGCAATTCTAGTTGTTATTGTTGGACTTATACTTTCATTTCCCATAACACTGTCTAATGGATTTTGATATGATTTCCAATTAGAAATTTGTAATAATGTTTTATCACTTAAATAATATTTTTCATCAACATTATCTTCTAACATATCTTTTAATTTTAATTTAAGTGGTATTGGTTTAGGAAATGTATAACTATAATCACCTAATATGCTAATCATAAAACATCTATTTCTTGTTTGTGGGATTCCGTAATCGGTTGCTATTAAGTCTTGAAAGTAATTATTGTAGCCAAGCTCCTCTAATCTTAATTTCCATTTATTAAAATCCTCTAGATTATCTTGGCTATGTACTTGTGGAACATTTTCCATTAAAAGTATTTGTGGTAGTGTTCCTAATTCGTGGCATTCAGTAAGTATTCTTTCTACTTCCCATAACATACCAGAACGAGTAGATGTATCACTCATTCCTTTACCTTTACCAGCTAGTGATAAATCTTGACAAGGAAATGAGTAAGTCAATATATAATCATACTTGTCTTTATCTTTTATTTCTAAATCTTTACCTTTAACTTGTTGTATATTAACTAAATTATGTGTTGCACAAATGTTATTAAATATCGTTTTTCTTTGCAATTCACTTAATCTCATTATTTGTTGTTTTGTCATTGGTTCATTATAATTACTTGATATACCTTTTTCATATAACCAACTTATTAACCATTCTTCTTTATTGCTATATGGTTGTTGTTCTAAATAATCAATATTATCATCAGTAAAATGTATATCTTTATATGCTTGAATACTTTTAACTGCCCATTCACATATTTTCCAATGTTCAAACTTAACTCCTAAATATTTTAAAGCAAGTGCTTGACTTCCGTAACCAGAAAACATTTCTATAAGTCTTATTGGTTTTGTTATTTTGTATTTAGGATATAAGTAATCAAATATTGTCATTGTATCATTCATTATTTTTCCTCTATCCAATACTTTTTATATTGCACTTTTTCTCCATAACGATTAGTTGAACTTATCCATTCATCTACTATATGATAATCAAATCTTAATTGTCTAATATATTCACTTAATCTAGTACATCCTAATTCAGTAAATGCTTCAAATGTAGTTATACTTCCAAAGTCTTTTATATAATTTAATACTCTTTCTCTCATTATTATTCCCCTTTCGTATTATGCCACTCACGATTTAATTGTCCTTCAATTATTCTCATTTGCAATTTAATTGAATTTATATTTTCTTGAGCTGTTTGATACATACTTTCTGCTACATCTCTTTTAAATCTTTTATCAGCAACTTCAGGAATGCCATATACTACTTGTTGAATTAGAGTAACAGGCATATCCTTTTCTGTTCTTAATTTGAGTGCTTCTTGTCTTAATGTTATTTTATAATCTCTTTCTGTTTCTGCAAGTTCTTTACCATATTTTGCTAATAGTTTTATTGATGTATTTAACTTTCTTATCAATTCTTGCAAATCGTTAAATAGATCCATTAATTATTCCTCCCAAGGAAGTTTTACATCATCTGTATTAAAGTGTTGTTGTACCTCTGTTCTTATGCTTAATTCATCTAGTTCTTCTAATGTTCCTTCTGTTTCTGGTATTTCTTTTTGCTTTTCTATTTTTCTATATTCAGTTATTATCAGTTTTAGCTCTACTGTACCATCTTTTTTTTCATAAGTTGATAAGAACCCATCTACTTCATATAATCCATATTCTAATTCAGTATTTTTTGGTATTTGTATTGTTAAATACTTTTCAGTATGTTTCCCATTATAATCGTTTTTTATTTTACTATAATATCCATTTCCATCTTTATTTTTACTTATTAATAATTTCATTATTTATCCTTCTTTCTTAATATTTCTATTATTTTATCTATATCTTCATATCTTAATTGGCTATCATCTTCTGCACCATAATAGTTATATATTGTCTTTCTATTAAATGTTTTATCTGTTTTTTCTTTCTCATCTATTAATTTTCTTAACTCTTGTATTTTCTTTAGCATTTCTTTTTCTGTTTCTTTTGTTACACTTGCAAATCTTGTGTTGTTCTTATGATCTTTTATTATTAAATCAGTTATATTCCTGTTATTGTCATATTTTATAAAATCTACATGAAATCTTGTTTTTGTATTATATTTTCCATTTCCTTTATCAAAAAATTCAGGTTCAAATATTGCTTCTCCATTTTCATCTAGTTTTTTTGTTTTCTTTCCCATTTCTTTTTTAGGAAATATTATTATACTTGGTGTTGTATATAGTTCTCTACCTATTCCCCAATTTACACAAGCTCTTTTAAAACTATCACTTGCTAAACCTTTTTCTTGTTCTGTATTACTTTCTGTTCCTGTATCTTCTTTTGATACCCACTCTTTTTTATCAGTATCATATATTGACACTACACAATTAGCATTCTCTCTTAAATGACTTCTTTTCCAATTCATAGCACCAACTGTTTCATCTAATATATTCATATCACATCTTGCATCTTTATATAGTAATAAAGTACAATAATTGCTTTCTATTTGATTTACTCTACAATCTATTTCATCTGCTCTTAATGTTCTAAATGTTAATTCCATACTATTTACCTCTCTTTTCTTCAACTAATTTTTTTAATTCTTTCTTTTCTTCTTTTAATTTTTCTATCTGTTTTTGAAATTCTACATTTTGCAATACTAATATTTGTACTGTTTCTAGTGATTTTATGTAATCTTCATTTCTTGCTTCATATTTATTTAATGCTGTATTTCTTTGTCTTTTATACTTTATTACATCAAAGAAATCTTTTATTCTATCCCCTATTTTCATATTTACCTCCTATAATTCATCTATACTTTTTAAAATATCTGCTAATAACATATCAAACTCTTTTTCGTCTTCTTCAGTAAATTCTTCTTTAATAGTTTCTTCTGTCTCAATCATTTTAATATCTGTTCCTATTTGTGCTGTACCATCATCATATCCATATTTCTTCATATCTCTTAATAACCAATCTGGTATTATACCTTCTTCAACAAATTTTAGTGCTTTATTATAATTTCTATATTCCTGTTCACTATCTAATTCACAAAATTGACCTCTTTTAAAATAACCATCTTCATACATTTTGTCTATAATGTCATTTCTTTTACTTGTTCTATTAGATTCACATTTATCTATAATTTGTTTTAATGTTGGCATATAATCATTATTTCTAATAATTTCTTTAATAGCTTCTGTTAATGTTTCCTCATTGTATTGACCTAATTCTTCTTGATACATAGCAAATAACGATATTGTTTCTTCTTCTGTTAGATTTTTAAAATAGTAAGGATATGCTGTTTTTAATTTACCAATTATATTACTAATTAACTGTGATTTGTCCATTTGCTAACGCCTCCAATAATTTATTTTGTTTTTGACTATGTGTTAAATTTTCACTTTTATTATATTTTTCTTCTTTTAACTCATAAACATCTTTCCAACTATTAACAATACTTTTTTCTATCATTTTATATTTTGTTTCATCATCATATTTTGATAATTCATTTAATAAAGTTTTTATTGCTCTATCACTATTTACTGCTCCTATTTTTTTTCTAATTTGTAAAAACTCAATAAATATTTCATTTAATTTATCATTTTCAAAGTATCTTTTTTCTTTTTTATTTTCTTTTTTATATATCTCTATATCTTTCTCTATCTCTTTCTCTATCTCTATCTCTGTGTTACATTTTGTTACACCACTGTTACATTGTAACACTTCTTGCTTTTTTCTTTTTCTAAATTGTCTAACTCTTTCTGCACTTTTCCCTTCTTTACCAATTAAATCTTGCATAGCAATCATATAAAACGAACCATCATCTAACACTTCTACTGCTTTTGTTTGTTCTAGTGCTTTTATCATTAATTGTATTATATTTGTATCTTCATCTAATATCATTGCAAGTTCTTCTATATTGCTTGGTAATACACTATCATATTTAATAAATCCTTCTGTTTTTAAACTTTTTAATTGCATTTTTAAATATGCTATTACTAACTTATCTCCATCAGGTAAACTTCTTAAATATTTTATTTGTTTTTCTTCAAAAAAATCTTCTTTTAATTTTAACCAATAATATTTTTTATTTTCCATAGCTATTCTCCTTTTTTAATTGGTTTTAAAACTATTTTATCTTGGTATATTTCCATATAAAATTGATTTCCCCATTGTTCTATAATGGTTTTTGGAATAATCATTTTATTAGTAGTTTTATCTGCATTTTTTTGAAAAACTAATTTTGGTTTAGAAAAATAATATTCTTGAAATAATTTTGAATAATCATCTTTTAATTGATTAAATGCTATTATCATATCTTCTTTATTTTTTAATTTTTCAAATTCTATCTTTTCCATATCTTTACCTCCTTTATAATATCATTTTAATACCTATTGTAGTAATAGTCAATACCTATTTTTAAATTTCTTTAATTTCTTTTTGATACTTGTATTTATTTTTTTAAACCAAATATTTTTTCAATATCTTTCCAATTTTTAAATCTCCAATACAATACTGATTTTTTAATATTTAAAATTTCAGCCCATTCGCTTATACAATGTGTTTCATTGTTATAAGTTATATTTCTATTTGTTCTTAAATTATGACATTGTTCTCTTTGTGTTACCCATCTACAATTAGATGGTTCATAATTACCATTTGTATCAATTCTATCTATACTTAAATTATCTTTATAATTATGATTTATTGCCCAATTATAAAAATTTATAAATCCATCTTTTTTATTTGACCATTCTTCACATACTTTAATTCCACGTCCACCATATAAATAATATTGAAAATATTTATCATTATTACATCTATTTTTCATTTTTGACCATATTTTATATATTCTTGTTTTACTTAATTTATGTTTGGTATTTGGTGCATTGTATTTATTTATTTCTTTAGTTATACACCCACAACTTTTTGTTCTACCATTTATAACATTAAATCCTAAAAGTGATTTTATATTTCCACACTCACATTGACATTTATAATATGTTCCTCTTTTATTTATGTTTTTATCTTCTTCTAATATAAGTAATTTACCATATTTTTTCCCTATTTGATTTTTATACTTCATTTTATTTTTCCTTTCTTGCAAAAAAACAAAAAAGTGCTTATACAGATATACTAGATCTACTGCTAGGACTGACCTAATATATCCATATAAACACTCTTTTGTCCTAGCAATTTAATTATATCAAATAATTTCTTCAAAATCAATGTCAGGATATTTACTTAATAACATTTTTATTTTTAATCTGTATATTTTATCTTTTCTGGTTATTTCACTTTTAACATCTTCTACAATTGTTCTGCCACTTTTAACATCTGTGTATTGAAAGTCTGCATAATATTTAGTCTTTGGATATGTTTTGCCTTTATATTTTATTGTATCTATAAGTAAATATGGAACTTGTCTTTGTAAGTTTTGTATTACACCTAGTCTTTCTAATTGTTTTAATCCTATATATCTGTTTTTTTCTTTAATTGAATCAAACTTGATTCCATCATATTCTACTTTTTTATTATGATATTTATTTTGTTTTGTATAATTGCCTATAAATTGTCTATATTGTGATTCACTTATTCTCATTATTATTAACCTTATATTCCATACTTTCAAATTGTTCTTTTGTTACTATTGATTTAATTTGTTTTGCCAACATTTCTTCATAACCATAATCACTAGGAATTTCATAATATAATACTTTTACATCATATTTATTTATAGAAATTTCTTCTATTCTATGCCCATTAACATAATCTCCAACTTCTATTAAATCAATTATGTTTGGACTTGATTTAATTATTTCTTTAATTCCATAAGGTTGTTTATCAGTTGCTATTATATCTATTCCTTTATATTTACCTATTGAACCAATTTTTGCTATTCCATATTTAGTTCTTACATAATCTTCTACTTTCATAATAACCTCCTATAACCAATTTTTACCATATCTTTGTATAAAATCATCTATTGTTTTATCATAATATTCTAACCATCTTTTTTCTGCTTCTTTTTTTATCATCAAATCTAATTTATGCCCATTTTTACCATGTACTCCATTTGTTCCCTCGTGATTTTCATGTGTAAGAAACACTATTAAACCATCTTCTATTGATATTTTTCTGTTTTTTGTTCCAAAAAATGCTTCATGTCTATTGCATATAAAAGGATTATTACTAAATCTAAAATTTCTCCAATATGGTGGATTATCTGGCATTATACAAAATTCTTCTTTAGTCATTAGAATCACCTAATATATTTAGTAAATCTCTAATCCAACCTGGACTGATTGGCAATAATTCTTCTTCACATTCTAATACATAACTTCTTGCTTTATTTATCTTTTCTTGTAGTTCTTTATTTTCTTTTTCTATATCTTGATATATTCTTAATGTTTCTATTGAAATATACTCGCCTTTCATTATTATTCTCCTTTGCTTTTAAGATAATCTATAACTTCATTTAATTTATCTGCTATTATTTTTTGTGGTGTTGAAATATTATATGAGTGTTCTTTCCCATATACTTTCCATTTCCAATTATTTTTAATGTTTTTTTCTTGTCTTATATCTAATTTTTCAGGTATTTTCTTTTCTTCTTCTAAGATTTCTACTTCATCATTTAAAATATTACATATACTAAAATCAGTTGTTAATGCTATCCAATTACTACCTACAACACTTCTATAATAATTTTTACGGTCTGTATGATAAAAATAATTATAACCATTATATATTATTTCCTTTGGTACTTCTTCTCCTTTACTAATCATATTAAGTAAGTCAATAACTTTTATTTTATTCATTTACAAACCTCCAACTATAACCACCCGTTTTATTTCTTTTACCTCTACAACAATCGCTAATATGTGAATGATTGATATTTAATTTAGTTTCAACATCTTTTGCACTATCATATATAATACCTGTTTCTATACATTGCACTTTCTTTTTACAACTAGCACTTGCCTTCTTTATTCTATTTCCATAAGTATTGTTATATTTTATATCGCACCATTCTAAATTAGAAATATCATTATTTAAAGGATTTTCATCTTTATGATTTATAAATTTTTTGTTTTCAAAATTAAGTATAAATGTTTCTGCAACCAATCGATGAATACAAATAAATTTTCTTTTGCCATTTTTATCTCTCAACATTATTCTTGGATATCCGTTTTTATCTATTTGTTGTTTTAATATTTTCCCTTTTTGATTGCAAATTCTTCCTTGTGTACTTATAAAATAAGTATTATATGTTCCATAATCGTTTAATTGTTTCCAATACTCATTTTCATTTGCTATTTTATTTAATAAATCTATTATTTTCATATCTTTTCTCCTTTACTTTTTCTTTGTGCAAATCTACTTCTATTGGTTCTTTGTATTGTTTTAATATATCAACTAATTCCATTAAATTTTTTATTTGTTTTTCTGTTATTTTATTTTTTTCATTTGTTATTTTTACTATATAGCTCATACTAATATCCCTCTTTTTTTCATTTCATATTTTAATTTTGCTTTTTCATTTTTAAATACATAATAACCACAATTAGGACATATAAGCCATTCTCTATTACTTTTACTATCATAAAATATTACACCATGTCCATCTCCACAATGTTCACAATATACTTTATGTTCTGTATTATATTTTAATAATTTAGCATCATAATCATTATTTGTTATATTTCTATATTTTGCCATATATTTCCTCCAAAACCTCTATAAGTGGTTTATCTTCTTTCCAATTTCTTACTTTTAAGAATTTTAATAATACTTCACTTGGTATAACTCTTTTACCATTTTCATAATTAGCATAAGCAGGTGTACTAATACCTAACTTATATGCCATTTCTTTTTGTCCTAAATCATTATTTATTCTATATTCTTTCAATATTGTCATTATTTTTTCTCCTCTCTGTATTTGTACCCATCTTCTATCAAACCATAAATACTTATATATAATCTTTCTATATCTTCCCATTTTTCAGCTTCTTTGTTTCTATCTGCTTCTAAATATTCCATTTTCTTTTTATTTGCATTTTCTATTGCCCTTGATATAACATTTTCTTCAATAGTTTTCATAACATACCTCCTAAACTTATTTTTATGCCTTTTTTAGCTTTGTTTTTGTCTTTCTTGATAATTTATACTATCTTGCCAAAAAATGTCTTAAAATGCCTTTAAAACTATTTTTTTAATTCTGTTATTTGCTGATTTAATTCATCTATTTTTTCATATAAATTTTCTAATTCATAATTCATATCATTCATTAATTTTAATATTTCATCTATTGAAATTAAATCTTTATCAAAATAATTTGCTATACTTTTAGTTAAAATATTTTCAGTTAAATCTTCTTTTTTTATAAATACATTATTCATATTTACCTCCTATTTTAAATCTTTTTTTGTTATATCTTCTACTATTTCATCTTCTGGTTTAAAGTCTTTTGTTTCTTCTTTCATCTGATATTCATAAAAACTTAAACCTCTATTTATTATTCTATAACAGCATATTATTAATAATGCTAATACTAAAAATTCTCCAACACCCATTTTATTCTCCTCCTTTAAAAATCACTTCTACTTACTCCATAATAGGAATAAGTATCACTTTTATAAGAATCATAGTCTTTTTCAATATCTCTAACTACTTCACTTTCACATCTAATGAAATCGTCAAATGCCTCATTAAAATATTCATCATCTTCTAAATACAAATCTGCATAAACTAATTCGTTTTCTAATTTCTCTATGTTAGTATTATCACTACCTAACATTTCTTGTAGTATTTCTAAATATACTTTTGGTTTTGTCTTTTTGAACTCTCTTAATATTTCATCTTTATAAAATTCTTTATAAAATTCTGTATCAATCATATTTTCCTCCTATTTATCTCTTTCACATTCGCATACTACTATCATTTCTCCATTGTTGATTTTTTCTATTCTGTTTAAATATAATATCGTGCCTATTATTACTACTGCAAATATTAATATTACATATAGTAATGTTTTTCCTTTTTCGTTTAATTTATAGTGTTTTTTCATTTCTTTTACCTCCTTACATATATAATAATACTATACATTTGTATAAAAGTCAATACATTTGTATAAAAAAATTAAAAAAATAAAAAAGTGTAAAGTTACTTACACTTTCTTTTTATTTTATGCTTACTTTTTATATCAATTATTTCTTTCTTTAATTCCATACAAGACATTTGCTTAAGTTTTTTTGTTTTATATTCTTTTATATATTGTAGATATTCATCTCTTGTTTTTATTGATTTGTATATTTCGTCCATATCTTGTTCTCTATCATAATGAATAATTAGAAATCTTGTTCCAAATCTTCCATGAAAATATGTACTCATTGTTGTTATTATATCATATTCATCTTCACTTTTATCTATTAATGTATGGACATCATAATCATATAACTTATACATAAATATCTCCTATCTTACTATTGAATTTTTATCACAATATACTATATTTGGTCTAAATGTTTCTCCATAGATTTTATATCTACCATTTACTTCTCCCTCAACAGTTACTTTTCTATCTGCTTGACAACTAGATGGATAACGATTACCATTTACATCATATAAAGCACTACCTTTTTTAATTATTGCAGGGAATGGATAACCACTACCTTTTTTAGTTACATTTGATTTATCTGTATATACTATACTTGGTTTAAATGAACTACAATATACTTTATACTTACCACTAACTTTGTCAGTTCCTTCACCTTGTACAGTACAATCTCTATTTGCTTTGCAATCACTTGGATATTTATAACCTTCTTCATTATATAATTTTGCACCTTGTTTTATGATACCTTCAAATGGATAATCTGTTGGCTGTGGATCATCTTCTGGTTTAGGATTTGCTGGATTTACTATACAACCTAAATAAGGATAATTTGAATTTGTTCCCCATCTTCCATTATTATTATCTCTAGTATAATTAGCAAAATCAAAATGATTATAACCTGATTCACTTGTTAAAACTGTGTTGCTATCTATTACTTTTTCTACTACAGCAACGTGTCCTGCTAATGAACCTTTACCTTCCCATACCATGATACCACCATTTGTTGGTTCTTGTCTTACTTCAAGTCCTAATTCTTTAGCTTTATTATAAAATTTTTCAGCATTACAACAAAGTTGTGGGTATTTCATACCTTCATATCCTGTTTCTATTGAATAGATTTCGTTAAATCTACCACAAGCCCATCCTACACAGTTACATAATACATTTAATCCATCTACAGTAGGTACTCCTGTTATACACCAAGAATAACCACCATTATCACCATTGTTATAAAATTTATTACCTTTATTAGGCAATGTTTTCTGTATCTTGTACATCAATATCTCCTCCTTCAACTAATACTTCGTTTACATCAAATTCATTAAAAGTTGTTTGTATTTCTTCCATAATTTCATCTCCTTATCTTTTTAATACTTTTTGTTTAAAATTAACATTATCTTTCACTTGTGGAAATCTTTTTGTTATTTCAATACACAACTTGTTATACTTTAATATTAACAGCTCTATATTATTATCAAGTTCTGACATATCATGTAATATCTCTGTTGTAGGTTTTTTACTTAAATCTTCTTCTATATTAGTTACCTTTTTCTATAGTTTTATTGTAATTCTTTGTTGATATTCCTAAAAGAACACCTAACAATGTATCAAATGCCATTATAGTACCTGCTATTTGTGTTCCATAAGGAATGTTCCATATTTCAAATACTGCCACTATAAAGGTTGCTATTGCAGGTAAATAATACATAGCTACTTTTTTCCAAAAATCGTAAGTTTCATTTTTAAGTGTAAAATTCACATTCTCACCTCCTAATTAAATATTCCTGTTTTATAACCTACTATATATTGTGGAATTAATCTTCCATTTGAATTTGAACCATTTAAAGTAGCATTTTGTACTGATAATTTAGTATCATTTGTATAATTTATCCATCTTACTATTGCCTCGGCAGCAGAACCACCCCACGAAACAAGTTGTAATCTTACACCTTTACCTTTTATAGATTTCATAGATGTATAAGGGTCAGATGCTCCTGTACCTGATGTAAAAAACACTTCATATACATCATAATCACTACTAGACAAATTAATATCTTGTGCTGCAAAATTACTTGTAGGATTTTCATTAGTCCATAATATAGTTCCACCAAAGGCTTTATTAGTATAATCACAACTGTAAGCATTTTCTGTACTTGTACTATATGTATTTACTACTTCTGCTTGTACTGGTGTTGTTTGGCTTGTTTTCTTTATTCTCATAATTTCCTCCTATTTATAATATACATATAATTTTGAAGTAGAAGTTACTCCTGGTGCATATTCGATTGTTATTTTATTTGTTGAAGGAACATATTTAATTGCTCCCATATATCCTTGTGAGTTCCCAGTAGAGCCACCTGATGGAATACTAGGAATACCAAATACCGTTGCACTTACTGGAGATTGTGTATATTCTTTTAATATATTGAATGTACTTGCTTTTGTTGTATCTCCAGCATATAAAAATATACAATTCAATTCTTTCCAAGATGTAGGCAAATCAAGATTTGTTTGTCCTGTTATAGTTCCTACATAAGTCCATTCACTCTCTACTTCTTCCCAACCATCTGGAATATCTTGAGCTGTTCCTGTATAATCTATTTCACTTCCAACAGGTAGTGTTTCTCCGCCACCACTAGCTCCACCTCCTACACTTATTAATGTTGTTCCATTATAAGCATAAGCTGTTTGTGTTCCAAATACTATATATGTTATTCCTATTTTTGCTTGTTCTCCTGTTGTTCCCCATACATTAGTTTCTATTGCTGTATATATTAAATTAGTTGTTGTGTTAAAATATTGGTCTCCTGTATAACAAGTTGATGGTTCTGTACTACTTACAGCAACTAATGTAACATTACTAGGTATCAAACTTTCTACTGCTATTTTCTTTGTTTCATTAGCACTTGTATCTACTATTGGTACATAATCATTGTTTGACCTAGTTGCTTGTGTTAATTCATTTAATTCACTTATTTTTATGTTTGCCATTATTTATCACTCTCCTTTAATTGTTTTATTTCTTCTTTCAAAGAATTTATTTCTTTCTTCATTTCTTGGCAGTATTGTATTAAAGCATTTGTTATATTCCCATAAGCAATAGAATAATATCCTTCTTGATTTTCATTTAAAAAATATTTTCCATATTCTTTATCTAAATAATCTTGTGCTATTAAACCTATTTGTTTTTTATTTGGTATTTTCTTATACTCAAATTCTTTTACTTTAAGTTCATCTATCCAAGATGTATTTATATCTTTTATTTCTTGCTTTAATCTTTCATCACTGCCTATTGTAGGTTGTACTGACAAATTAATATATGTATCTCCCATCATTATATCAGTATATCTATTATTTATTAAAGTAAAATCAGGTTTTGCTTGAAATAAATTAAAGTTTTCTCCCAGACCATTATTATATTGAACCTCAAATGTATTGCCTGTTCTTGCTTGTAATGTTTCTTCGCCATAAGCATACCATCTTCCTAAATGACACATACCTGAAAAATTGATAAACTTTGAATCAACAGTAGTCGAAGATTGATTTTGTCCTACATATAAATCATTACCAACATAACAATTTTGTGAAGTGTTTACATCACCTTTAAATGTTCCACTATTCAAAGTAACATTGTTTGCAGTAATATTACCACCACTATCTACATTAAAATTAGTAGAACTAATAGTAATATCATCAGTAGTAAGTTTTATTTCTTTTCCAGCAAGTGAAATCTTTTCAGCATTTATTTCAGCACCACTTTCATCTAGGTTTATTTCATTTATAACTTCACCTTTATTAACTTTGGCTCTAATACTACCATTTTGCTTATCTACTATAAATGATACTTCTTTATCTGTTTTACTTGAAGTTTTATAATTTGTTACTGTTTCTTCTGGTTCTTCTGTGTAGACACTTTCTTCTAGCCCTTGATTTATTTTTATTTCATCATTTAGCATTAAACATTTATAAGTTTTGCCATCTACTGTTACATTGTAGAAATCTAACCAATCAAGATAAGTTATACCTATGCTTGAATAATCATTTATATAGTATTCTAAACCATTTAATTGTTCAAATATCTCATCTATATAATCTTCTCTATCATCATATAGCATTATTAAGTTATCTTTTATTTTAAATTCGTGTACACCATTTTCTGCTATGCTTTGTTCATCTCTACGATATATTGTATCATTATCTTCACTTCTACTTAACACAACACTATTTATCATATATTTTTCTCCAAAACTAACATTAGTGTCTTTTAAGTATCTTTCATCTATATCTCCTGTTATAGTACCTGCATTTTCTAGTTGTGCTATTAAGTTAGTATCTGTTATTACTGTATTAGTAGTAGTTGCTAATGGATAATATAAAGTTACATTATTATTTGATAACCAAGTTTTGAAATTATCTGCTGTATCTTGTGTTCCATATCTTATTCTTATTTCTGTTCCATTAGTTATTAATAATATACCCTGTGTTGTATTACTATTATATATACCAGCATTAGGATAATGACTACATAATTCTTGAAGTTGATTTGCTGTTGGATTATTTGCTGTTATTTTATAATACCAATTAGCAGTTCCTGAATTTGTTATTGTTATATTTTCTGTTCCATTTAAAACTACTTTACCTATTTCTTTATGTATATACCAACTTCCATTATTTTTATATATTTTATCTTGATATGTTCCTATTTTACATAGTTCTATATCTCCTAAATCTATTGTTTTATTATTATGTGTTATTTCTCCTGTTACTGTTTTTATTTCAATAGGTTCACTTGGTGTTGGAGTTCCATCTTGTATTGTGTTTCCTTTTATCTCATAAGGTTCAAAACAACTACTTTCTTGTGGTGTTTTTAATTTTAAGTCTTTACCATCAACTATCATTGACAACCCTAAAGCTTGACATATCATATCAAGTATATCTCTATAAGTTATTTGCATATCTGTAAATGTTCCTTCATTTATTGTTTTACTTAAATTAGGGTATGCAGTTAATTCTTCTTGACTTGCAGTATAATTTAAACCTACTGTATCACATATTGTATGTATTGCATAAGCAAGCGTTTGATTATCTAAATTAGATAAAAACTCTTGGCTTGTTTCTTGCATTGTTAATAACATTCTATCATAAGCAACATAACTATAAGTTTTAGTATCTTCATTAAATTCTTTTGAAAATACCATATAATTACCAAAATCTATATATTCATAGCTTCCATTAACTTTTAAACCAAATTGGCAACCTATTACATCACCAATTCTTAAATCTTCTTTTAATTCAAAGTCAATTTCTTTCATCATCGTTGATAATAAAGAACCATTTGTTATTATTTGTGCATTATATATATCTGCACTTGTTATTGTTTCATCTACTTCTATTTCATCAAATTGTTCTACTACTAAATGTCTATTATTTTGTGTTATTAAAAACTTACCATCTTCTGTTATTATTTTATCGTTAGTATGTAAAAAAAACTTTAAATCTATTTCTCTACCAAGTTTTTTTAGTTCTTGTTTATAATCATAAGTTATTGTCTTCATTATGACCTCCTACTTACAGCAATAAATGAACAACTAAACCCTTCATTTTTTCTATCATTGCCTATTATATATTTATTTACTATTTCATAATCACCTGTATATGTTGTCATTGTTGTTTGTGCTTGTTTAGTAGGGTCATAATAGCTTAATGTTTGTCTAGCACTATCTATTATTGGTGTTATTATTTCTAACTCACTTTTAGTAAGTTTTCTAAATTGTAATGTTAATTTAACATATATTCCTATAAGTGTGCCTGTTTGGTCTCCAGCAAGATTTCTTCCACTATCACTACTCCATAATTTATTGTAACCATATTTTGCATCTACTAGATATTGTCCCATTGATATTCCATTTATTACAATACTATCTTTATCTATAAACATATTATCACCTATTTAAGACAAAGTCATTGTTTTGTTGAACTTTATCTACCTTTCTTGCAATTTGTCTACTATCTAATTTAGTAACATTAGTTAGATTTATTATTACATTCTTTCCTATTTCTTGTCCAAGTGTACTCATAATTTGACTATCAGTAAGTGGCAAATATCCTTCTGCTCCTGCCTCTGCCCATCTTGCACCACCACTAAGCGTTGGTATTCCACGTCCTGGTTGATTGGCTATTGCACCTTTTGCTAATTTAGGTACTACAACTCCACCTTTTGCAAAACCAAAGAATTTCCCAATACTTCCTATTCCTTTCCCTATACCTTTACCTAAATCTCCAAGTATGTTGATAGGATTAACTTTATCTAAAGCCTTATTTATATTTTTTACCAAACTTTCTATTGGCTTTTTAATGTTATCCCATAATTTTTTTATAAAGTCTATCATAGCTTGAAAAGGTTTTTTTAACAAATTGCCTATTTGACCAACACCGTTACTTATTGGCTTTATAACATATTTATAAAATACATCCCATATTTCCATAAAAATACCTTTTATAAAACCAAATACTACTGATAACGTTCCTTCTACCATTTCAAAGAATCCAACTAATAAATTCTTTATGCCTTCAAGTAATATATTAAAGCCTTGCTTGACTAAATCAAAATTGCCTGTTACAACGCCAAATATCATTTGTATTAATCCAATTATTATTTCTCCATAACCTTTTAATATATCCCATATACCTTTCCAAAAAGTAATAATTCCCTCAAAAAATGTTTTCCAGTTTCCATCTAAAGTGTTGATAAATTCTTTCCAATCCTTTTCCCAAAAGTTAAAAATATCTTCCCAAAATTTTTTGACATTTTTAACGTCTTTGTTATTAAACATATCATCTAGGCTAAATTGTGGCGTTGGTATTCCTCCTCCACCACCACCTGTGATACTACCATCAGCTTGTAACACATTCATTTCATCAAATCCAGCAAGTGTTTTTTGTAATTGTTTTGCTTCTTTATTAGCACCACCAAGATTACTTTTTGCTCTTTTAAATGCATCTGCACCAGCATTAGCAAAAATATTTACATTAAACAAAGATTTAGCTATCGAACCTATAACACCAAGTAATGTATATACTGCTTTTATTATCCATTCTATAATTGGTTTTATTGTAGTTGCTAAAGCCCATCTCATGTACTCCATATCTGTTGCTAATTGTTCATCATATTGTGAAAGTGTACTCATTGATTGCCTTACAAACATATAAGCACTTCTTACACCAAATATTGCCAATGCCCATCTACTAACTTTTTTAATAATACTATTCATTGAATTACCAATATTGCCCAGAGAAGAAATCATATTAGAATATCCTTGCTTATTCAAAGCATCTTGTTTTTTTCTTAAATCTATTAATTGATTTCTTAATTTTTCTGCTTTTAAGCTAAATTTTTCTACTGCTTCTGTACTTAATTTGTATTCTTTTTTCTTTTCTAGCATTCCTTCTACAAAATTAAGTTCTTTTTCTATTTGTTCTATTTGTGTATCAAAACTTTTTGTATCAATTTCTGTTCCTATAACAATTTTTCCATCCATAAAATCACTCCTTTCTACAAGCCAAGTATTTCATTTAATCTTTCCATACTTTCTTCTTGTTCTTTTGTTAAATGATTCTCTTTTTTATATTTCTTTAATGCAACTTGTTCTTTAGCTTTTGCTATTTTTTGTCTTTCTTTGTTATCTTTAATTTCACTCAAGTCAAAGTTTCTCAAATTTCTAATTCTATTTAATACACAACAATTACCCATTTCACTATTGGACAACCCATTCATTAATTTGTTAAATTTATGCCAATCCATTTTTTCATTTTCCAAGTCAATATGATAATCACTCATAAAACTTGCTTCAATATATTCCATATCTTCTACATAGTCCATATCAGGTTGTTTATGTGTATCAACTATTTCTTGACCACAAGAAAGATAATTTAAAGCCCATTTAAGCAACTTTTCATAGTGGTTAGGATTATCTAACGCAGAACCACCAAACATCGTGCAAATGATACCTAAAACACGTTCAAAATCGCCTATTTTGTCGTCAGTTGCTATTTCATTACACCTTATAGCAATTCTAAAGTCGGTATTTGCTTCATAGATAGTATCTTCAATTTTTATTTTTTTGGTACAAGCCATTATTCTATCACTTCAATATCTTCGCTTTTCTTAACTGCTTGGCTATATTTTTCTTTTACTTTATCAGTAATATTTTTCATATTAACATCTAAATGTGGTGCTATTTGTTTTTCAATTATTTCATCTATTTCTTGTAATGTAGTCCATGTGAACTTTCTACCATTTAATAACTTCTCAACACCTCTTGCACCTAAAAACATATTATATACTTCTATTTCCTTAATAAAAAAATCATTTAATGCTTTGATTTTATCTTCTTCATTCTTGCTTAATAGTTTCTTTCCTTTAACATCTTGTCTTTTATCAATTATTAACATTTGATTTCTCAAATTTTCTTTATTCTTTTTATCCTTTTCAATCATTTCTTGATATCTTAAAGGAATTTCAATGTCATCCAATTGAAACTCTAAATATTCTCCTGTATCTTTTCCATCACTTGTTTGTATTCCTAATCTAAATACACTATCTTTATTTAATTTTATAATATTATTGTCTGTCATAATATTATCTCCTCTCTTTCTTAATTAAAAATAAGAGCTAGGGCTATTCCTACCCTAACCCTTAATAGGTTTTATTATAAACTTGTTGTTGGTGTGAATGTTGGAGTAGAACCTGTAAATGTTACTGTTCCTTCAGTAGCATCTCCATCATAATAGATGTCATATTCTATTTCAGCATTTTCTCCCATATAGCTTGTTACTGTTATAATAACATCATTTAATTTTGCTGGATATGTAGTTCCAGTTCCGTTCCATCTATCTATATCAAGAACTTGTGTTTTATAGTTTAATTGGTCACGTCCTGCATTGATAAATTCAAATACTGGATCGCCTTTGTAACATCTTTGAGTTACACTACCTTGTTTTTGATTAGAAGAATGGTCATTTCTAGCATTGTCTTCAATAATCCATTTTTCAGTATCTACTTGTGGATTATAATCAATTCCATATTCAGTAATACCTACACCTAGAACACTCCAAACTGGTACAGCAGAAGTTCCTGTGTTTAAGTAAGTTAAGAATTGACTTCTTTTGATTTTTTCAATTCCACTTGGTACATAATCTGCCATTATAATCTTTCCTCCTTTTTAGGTTTTTCTAGCTCTCTTTTTATAAGAACTAAATCTCTATATGTAAGAGGTTCAATAAAACCTAATTCATTTAATTTAACTATTTGATTATAATTAAGTCCTTTAATTTCATCACCTTTAATGTATTGTTCGTTATTAGCTGTAAAATCTATTTTAGCAATTATTTTCATAGGCTTATTACCTCCTCTTTGTTATCTCTATAAGTTATTTGTATTTGTATGTCAAATTCTGCTTGTTTTCCATCTGCACTATTCATTGTTGCGCAGTTTAGACATTCTATACTTTCTATATTTGGTATATCAGGCAAATTGCCTTCTTCATTATTAGTTTTGATAGCATTTTCAAATTGTTCAAAGAACCCAACATTTTTTAGATTAACAATAGTATCTTGTGAATAAGATTTTCTACTTCTAAATGAATAGACATCTCTATTTACTGCAATACCTATTATCCAGTTTTCAACTTCTTTATTAGTAGGTATTTTATCAAGTGAATAATCATCTATTTTATTTGATAACATATTGGCATTTATTTGATAGTTTCTATTTGTAGTAAGAGTATTTATTATTTCAAATAGATAACTTCTTAACTTTGATATTCTTAAATCTTCTACACTCATTTTTTACCTCCAACATATTTTTGTACTTCTTGAACAACATCTTGCATTTCTGCACTTTTCATTCGTTTATCCCAATAAGTACCTGTACCAGGAGTAGTATAGTTTTTTACTTGATGCGTTCCATCTTCTCTTACTCCATAGTATTGATACCTAGCGTAAGGACTTTCATATGTAATATAATCTGTTCCAATATCAATATTGTTTCTTAAATCACCATTATCCATTGGAACATATTTATCCATGTGCTTGTAGCAAGTGTTTGTTAAGAATTTCTGTACTCTACCATTAGGTTCTATTCCTAATCGTGCTTTAATAACACTTATAGGTTTCATTTTAGCAGGCATATTACTTACCTCCTAAATGTATATGTTGATTATTACCAAAGTTATTATCATTTATGCTTGTTATGTTATATATTTGATAAGTAGATAAATCATCTTGTGTAGTTATATCAGTTTCAAGTTTGCCTTGTACAATAATATCGCCAATAGCAAAATTATTTATATTTAAACCATTATTTTGGTCATAAGGTATTCGAACCTGTACATCGTTTGCATTGTCATATCCTTTATTGATTCCAGCACCCTTGCCTCCAAAGAACCACACATTATCATAGTTATGTCTAGTCCATTTTTCTAAATGTGTAGATGTATCTAATCCACTCATGTGATATATTGTTACTTTTGAATTAGTAATCATTCTATTCCACCATTATAAATAATATGTTCACCATTAACCACAACACCATACAAATCACTTAACATAATGTCTTGCAATTCACTATTTTTAGAAACCACAAGTTCTTTTATTTTATCAGCAGTTATATAACTAATTGAATAACCATCTGTATTCTCACTTGCTACATTTCCACCAATACTACTTGTTGCTTCTGCATAGCTTTGTATTTTTTGGATTAAATTAAATTCACATATTTTTACTTTTTGTGGTATTGTTTCTTCATTTACCAATCTTTGATGTGTTCTTAAATCAATTTGATTTCTTGCTTCAAATTCTAATAGATTAAAAGGCATTTCGCCAATTGCAGAACCACCTAATGCTTGAAATTCTGCGTATGTTAGGTATTGTCCTTCAAATGTCATAAAATGCCTCCTTTATATTATAGACTTACTGATCCTTCAGGTACTAATGCAGCAAATGGATATCTATTTTCAGTTCCATCTAATGAAGTTACTGGATTAGGTACTGCATAACCGAATCTGAATGTAACTCTTATTGCTGACATATCTTCTTGCATTAAGTTGTAAGCGATAGATCCATCAGTGTTTTGAATTACACCTTCTCTAAATACATCAAATGTAACATCTTGGCGAATAGAATAAACTGCTTGATTGAAATCTCCTGCAACTAATGTAGCAACTGATTTATCCCATGCTCCATTGTCAACAAATGCTCTATTTAATGAACCAATTTCAGTTGTATTTAATGGTTGACCAGTTGTATCAGTCATCATACGGAATTTTCCTTTAAGTCCAACTCCACCAAGTAATCCTGTTACTTCATATCCTGATTCTTCAACTTCTGTCATAACATCATTAATATCACTGTATAATTTTCCAGTTTCAGTAATAGCTTTTGATTTACTAACTATTGTAGGAATTATACCATTTCCAAATGATACTGGTGCGTCTACACCAAATAATACAGCTTGGTCAATTTTCTTACCAATAGCTTTTGCTAATTCAGGTTTAACTTGAGCCCAAATATCAACATCAGCGTCATTTAATACATTGTCTTTAATTGGAATTATAACTGCTAATTCTTCGGCTGTTATATAAACATTATCCCATGCCATTTTAGTAGTATTTTTTCTACCATTGTTTGAACTTTCATTTACCCAATATGTTACTGGTAAACTATCAACTACTTTTAGTCTTAATTTATCACTTGTCATATTTGGTAATCTTCTAAATAATTGTAAAGTTTTTGAATATTTTTCAGCTTCTTTAAATATTTCCCCAAATACTTGTTCAGGAATTAAAGCTGAAGCGTCTGATTTTGTAATCATGTTTGCCATAATTTAATCTCTCCTTTTCTTATTTAAGCATTTCTAATCATATTATTAAAAATATCATTAACACTGCTTACTTTATTACCACCATTTAAGTTTGGTGAACTTTGCACTTTTTTTACTACTGTTTCGCCAAAATATTGACTATTGTCTTTTTTATAGTTTTTTAGTGCAGTATCAAAATCATTAGTTTCATCAACCATACTCATTACTTCACTTGTAACAAATTTCAAAAATTCAGGTTTAACATCACTTTTAGCAACTTCATTTGTTGCCTTTAATATTTTATTTTCACTAAATAATTGATCTCTTTCAGCTTGTAATTCAGCAAGTTTTTCACTATCATTTTGATTAGTTTTTTTCCACTCCATAAATTCTTTATACTTTTCATCTTTTTGCCAGTCTTGACTAGCCTTTTTTCGACCAGCGTTAAATGAATTATCTAAATCCTCTTGAGTGTATGTTTTTGTAGATTCTTCCTTTTTAGGTTCTTCTACTTTTGTTTCTTCCGTTACTTGAACGTCTTTGTTATCTTCCATAACATTTTCTCCTTCTTTTATAGACTTAGTATAGTCTTATTCCACTTATTTGTGTCGTGTGCAACTTAAAGTTCTCACGAACTCTTAATATAATTATAATATACGTGTAAAGGATTGTCAAATACCACAAAAAAAGCAAGACTATTTCTTGCTTGATTTTTTCTTTTTAGGCTTAATTGCTTTTTCTATTGCCTTACTTAATTTATCTAATTCTTCTTTATCTCCTAATGGTACAACATATTCTACATCATCTGCTCTATGCCCTATAATAGTTGGCATTTCAGGTTCTACTTCAATTACTTTAACAACTACTTGTTTATCTTTGTTACTACCCATTAAATATTTAGCCATTTCTTCTGTGCATTCAAAAGTATCTCCTACATATAGTTTCCCTTTTGTGTCAAAGCTTCTTCTTTGAATATTTTTTAATTCATCAAATCTTTCTAATGTAAATTCTTTTATAACTTCACATCTTATCATATTATACCTCCTAAATATCTATATAATCCATTCTATATGTTTTTAAATTATTATTTAATACCCAGAATGAAAATGCTCTTTCTACTAAATGACTAATCATTCTTTTGTTTACTACTTTACCAACATCTTGTTCTAAAAACTCTTTTAATATGGGCATTACTATTGGAAATAACCATTCACAATATTTATTCATTAATTCTCTTTTACATACAAACATTTCTCTATTGTTGAATCTATCTTTATCCATAAATTCTTTAAATCTAGGTATTGCTTGGCAAAACTTTTCATAATACTTTTGGTATATATCAGGATTTTCAAATTCACTTTTTAATTGTTCGTGTATGCTTCTTTGAAATACTACATCATGTGTAATTATCATATCATAATCTTTAAGTATTTCTTTGGCATCTTTTAATTTTAAATAGTCATCTTTATACCAAAACATTCTCCTATAATGACATAAACCTACTATATCATCATTTGTATTTTTCCATATATGATACAAACCAGTTACTTCATTTAAAAATAAATTAAGTACATTTATATTATCCATATCATAATGTTCAAACATATTACCTATGCCTAATTCTACATAATCTTTAGGTACTGGATTATCATATGGTATGTGTTTCATTATATAAATCATTTCTTACTCCTCCCTATGCATCTTTCTCCAAAAAAGACTTCCCTCTCTATTTGAATTATAAACATACAATACTCTATCTAAATAAGTTGTTTCCATTTGTTGAACTTCTACTTGAAAATCTACATCTTCTTCTCCCCACTCTAAATCTTCTCTAAATAAAGGGCATACATCATTTCTATATATTGCTTTCCACATTGCTGGATTTGTTGGCCTACACACTACTGCATTCTCACTTAATCCTAGCCAATTAAAGTTAATTACTTCTGTTGGTGTTTCATCTATTGCCTTTAATAATACATCTATATAATCCATTGTTACTGTATCATCACAGTCTATAAAACCTATATATTGTCCTTTAGCTTTTTTTATGCCTTCATTTCTTGTTAAAGCTGTTCCCATATTTTTTTCATGTTCTATTAATCTAATATGGTTTAATGCTAATTCTTTTCTCATATCATGAAATTCTTTTTTGCAATAATCATCAATAAGTATTATTTCAACTTTATCATTGACTTGTACCGATAAACCTTTTAATAGCCTTTCAGTTAATTCATAAGTTTCAAAGTAAGGTATAATCAAACTTAATTTTACCATTGACGATCTCCTCCATTATTCATTTCTTGTTTTGTTTTTCTAACACGTTCATCCAAATACCTATCAATTACTGGGTCTTTTCCTTTAACACTTAATGCTAATTGCAATGTATCTGCATAATGTCTTATAGTAGAAGTCCCCCATATTACTTTTTCACGAATAGTTGTTACTGATTTTGTGTTTTGTTGATTCCATACATATACAGGTTCTTGTAACAATTTAAAATCATTCATATAAATACATATCTTACAATGCTGGTTTTTATCTTCTTTTAATGTACCCTCATTATATAGGCATTCTTGCCTTATAGCAAGGTTTTTCTTTATTACCTTACCAACACCACTCCAACCTCTTATTGCCTCGTATTTGTCTTTATATTGTGGTATAAAGCAAGTCGTAAGTTTATCGTTTTTGTATTGTGCTAATCCACAAAACAACACATCAGGTTGTGTCTGTAATTTATTGTTTATTTTTTCTAGTACTTCATTATCGTAAAGCCAATCATCACTATCTACACAGAATATATAATCAACATCATCACTTAAATGTAAATAGCCTTCGTTTCTAGAACCACCATTTAATCGTTTTTGTTGTAACTCTTTTATTCTTATCACAATATCTGGAAAGTATTTAGTTGCTACTTTTCTTGCTATTTCAACACTATTATCTGTACTCATATCATCTACAAATATTATTTCAAAGTTCTTGTATGTTTGAGTACATATACTTTCTAAACATTTTTCTATTGTATGTTCGTAATTATAGTTTGGTATTATAATTCCTATTTTGTAATCTACTTTTTCTGGCAACTTATTCCAATCTTTATCAGTTATCTTGCATTTTTTTATACAATCAATATCATAATCAGTTAAGTTTAAATCTACAAACTTGCAATATTCATAATGTAAACAATGAAGTCCTGTTTTTAATAAATCTTTATAATTTTCATTATCAAATAAATAAATATATTTATTGTTATCTTTTTTTACAGCACTTATACTATTTTTATCGACTGCAATTGTCATAAGAACCACCTACATTAATTATAACATAAAAATAAAAAGGTGTAAAATACACCCTTTAATTTAATTTCAATGCTTTTTCTATGGTTTTGCCATCTTTTATTTTTTTCCATGCTGTTTGATAATTTATATTATATATTTTACACCATTCACTTAATAATTTAGTTTCATTGTTTATTGTAAAAAGTAATTTACCACCACTTTTTATAACTGGTTTATTTAATGCTTCATTAATAGACAATCCTGCTTTTAATCTATCACTTAATGTTACTATGTTTATATTATATTCTCTAGACCATTGTGATAAAGTTTTTGTTTCACCATTATAAGTTATTTTTCTATTATTTCTTCTATTGTTATCTTGTACTTCTTTTGTTACCCATCTACAATTAGATGGTTCATAATTACCATTTACATCTATTCTATCTAATGTTAAACCTTTTTTGTAACCATTATTTATAGCCCAATCATAAAAACTATCAGGATTGTTTATCCATTCTTCGCATATTTTTATACCTCTCCCACCATATATTTCATATCCATGAGTAGCAGGATAATTACATCTACAATACATACTATGTCTTATAGTAATTAATCTTTTTTTATCTTCTTTGTTCATAATAAAAATACCTCCCACAACAAAGTATTAGAGGAGCAGTTGTGGTACTCCTCTATAAACATTATATCATATTTTATGATATTTTCCAAATATATTCAATTTTTTTATCAGTGCAATCCCACGTGTCTATAACGTAGCCATTGATACACGCTGTTATATGATTATTAGTAGTTATTAAATATTTTCCAACAGGATGATTTTCAGCAAACTCTCCTATGTATATCTCATTGTAAGGTATTCTTTTAAACTTTTTATCTAAAAAATTCCTTACAAAAATAGCACTATCCATCATATAACCTTGTTCCATTGCACTTTTACATAATTCTTTATATGCTTCTTTCCATGTTATATCCATTACTATTGAATATGCCCTAGGAAAGCAGTCATCAATAAAATTATTATGACTATTAGCATTATAAAAATAATATCTCATACTATCTCATACTATTTTGTAATGCTTCCATTAATTGTTGTTTTTGTTGTGGTGATTCTGCTTCTTGTTTTAATACCATAATGAAATCTTCAAGTGCTTTTACCATGTAATGAAATGATTTATCTGTTTCTTCACCAGCACCATATCTTTCACGACTATCCATATAACGTCCATATTCTCCAGCCATTCTGTCCATTTCTTCTTCACCACGGTATTTCATATCATACCCTCTACGACCATAGTTATCTCTTCCATATTCTCCATAGTTGTCACGTCCATAACTATCATATCCTGGTCTTCTTGCACCATAATTGCCATAGTTCATATCATTCTCTCCTTCCTTTGCTATATGATTTATTTTTGCTAATTTGTATAGATGATCTAAATTATTGGTTGTTATACCTTCATCTAATATCTTTTCTATACTTTCTTTAGTCTTTTCTTCTAACTTTTTGTGCATTATTTTTCCTCCTTTCTTAAAAGAGTTATTATTTCTTCATTTTGTTTAATTATTTTTTCTAAATAATTGCTATCTTGTCTTTGTAATTCTTGCATTAAATCTCTATTATTGTAATCTTGTAATAGTAAAATAACACTATATAATTGCAAGATTAAAGATGTCATATCTAAATTATTTCTCATTAAATTCTACTTATACTAAATGTGGCATTAGTTATAATTGCTTGTGTTGTTGATATTGGTGTTGTAGGATCAGTTGGTGTTGGTACACTTGGAACACTTTGAACTGATATATTAGTAGTTCCACGTGGGCATACTCTTAATTTCTTATCAAAAGAAACTGTTTCATAATCGTCAGCTGCTGCAATAGTAACTGCTCTTACTGTATCAGGTATTAATACACCATCTTGGAATAAACCGATTGCTACAACTCCTGCTGTTGCTGTACTTACGGAAGCACTAAATTCTACATCATAATAACCTGTATAACCATTTCCAAATATTTTAAAGTTAGGATTACCATTTGAATAGTCTAGCCATCCACAGCAAGAAGCATATCTAGTTCTAACAGTTGTTTCATCAAAAGTTACTGGACTTGCGTTGCTTGGTAATGCTAATGGTTCATTTATAATTGTTTCTATCATTTTATCTTTCTCCTTTCAAATTTTGCACAATATATTGTAAAAACAGTGCATTTTATACTAAATTATTACAATATTTTCACTTTTATTGTGCATTTCTATAAAAAATAGAGAATAGAACTATGCCTATTCTCTAGTCCACTCTAGTACGGACAGATGTCCACTCTAGTATGGAATTAGCAAGTTCTCGTAATCGAGTTAGTTGTATTCAACTCTATGCTATTAAATAAATTGACTTGTTGTACCCATTCCACAACCACAACCACCATTGTTGCAAGTGAATATAGGTGTTCTACCATAAACTGGTGTACTAGGTACTGGACAGTTTGCTAGTCTATTGTATAATTGGTCTACTTCATTAGCAAAGCCTTGTGCTATAAATGAGTTTTGTGCTACTTGACTTGCTTGTAAGTCTTTCATAAGAACTTCTCTTTGTAAATCAACTATCTTATCATTCTTACTGTCTAATTCTAATTGACATAATTTATCAAGAACTGATTGTGTATTAGCTGTTTGATTTGCAATAATATCTCTTACACCTTCATTTAATGCTTGTCTATCAGCACAGTTTTCAGTTGCAACAGTATATTTTAAGTCAGCTATACCTAGTTTGTTTTCACAGCAACAGTTTAAGAATGAAGTATTAAGGTTATAAAAACCATTATTTACTGCTGATGTAATATCTGACGTACTATTACATAACTGATTAGATAAACTATTTATTGCATCTCTATTACCTTCTAATTGGTTAGATAAGTGTAATGTGTCAAATCCATTGTTAGTGTTTTGCATAATTTCTTTTTGACCATTTGAAAGCCAAGCATATCCATCATCAAATCCACGTCCACCAAAGAATCCACCGTTGTTTCCGTTATTTCCCCAACCTCCAAATAAAGCAAGGATAACGATTACCCAAATCCAATCTGCACCGTAACCACCAAAGCCACCATTACCAAATCCACCCATTACTGGATAAACTGGATAAGAATTATTAGTAGCTAAATCTACAGTAGGTACTATTCCTGAATTTCCGTTCATTTGCATTCTCCTTTCTTAATATTTTATATCAAATGCTATTTAGCATTGATACCATTAATTTGGCTCATCATGTTATCCCATTGTTGTCTTTGTTCTGGACTAAATCCTCCTACAACTTCATTCAAAAATTCATTAGGATTTCTATTTTCCTTTCTTGCTTGTTGATATTTTTTGTATGCTTGAGGATTTCTCATCTTCAACTGTTGTTCCATCTGTTTCATCATCCCTTGTGGTATTGATTGCATTTTCTGGTTGAATAACATTTGTATTAGGTTGTTCATTTGTTATCATTCCTTTCTTTAATTCATCAATTTCTGCTTTTAACATTTCTATTTGCATATCTTTTGCATCTTTTGGTACTATTTCCGTTAATTCATAAGTTCTTATATTACCTCTTGTATCTTTAACCCATACAACACTCATATCTTTGCTAAAATATGGTGTATCACCTATTACTACATTTCTTTGTACTTCTTCTAATGAATTAGCATATCTTATAGCATCATGATTTGTAGGTGCTAATTGAAAGTTCTGTGTTATAGGTTGTTGTACTGGTTGTTGTTGATACTGTGCTTTTGCTTTTTCTAGTTCATTTATTTGTGCATTTATTCTGTCTAAACTTGCTTGTGGACTATAAATATTAAATGGACTATTATACATAAATTCATCTCCTTACAATAGAAAAAGAGGACACAGTATTATTACTTCTCAAATCGTGTTTTAAACAACTCTAACAAGTTCTGTTTCCTCCTTTTCAATACCATTATCACATAAAAAAAGAACCCAATTTTGTTGAGTTCTTCTAAAAAAATTATATAATTTTTCTAATCTTTTTCTTTAATTTTTTAATCATTACATCTAGTGTTGATTCACTAACACCTAATTCCATAGCCATTTTAACACGACTATATCCTTTTATTTTGTATTCTAACAACTTTTGATATTCTTTATCTAGCATACATTGTTCAACAATATATTCATAATCTATTTTTGTAAAGTCAAAAAAATTCATTATTTCCTTTTTGATCTACGATATTTTCTTTTAACAGTCGTTTTGATATATCTTACTCTTTGTTTTGCCATTAGTTATTCACCTCATTACTCTTACCATTAATAAAATTGTTATTTCCATTATCACCTGAATCTTGAGTAACATCATAACTTTCAGTAGTAACTTCCTCATAGCCTATATCATTAAGAATATATACTAAATATACTATAGTAGCAAACCACATTAAAAGCATAGTTAGAATAATAATAAATAGTCTTTTATTTGTTTTTTTATAATCTTTTAGCATTTCCATTGCTAAACTTTGTTCTCTTACTGCTTGAACTTCTTTTTTCATTTCTAAAACTTCCTCCTTCAAGCTCATAATCAACTATCCTTTCGATGATACTCCCTTATATGATGTGCCATTGCTTCTTCTATTTGAACTTTAATCTCTTTATCATAATCATCTAATTTGTCTAATATTCTTTGCACTTTTTTGTCTAGTTCATTTAATCTATAGTCAATTAATCCTATATTTTCTTCTTTTGCGTCTTTGACAGCTTTATCTTTTCTATTTACTACAAAATTAGCAACTGTCATTACTGCTGACAATATACTAATAGACAAAGCAACTGTTAGTTCCATAGACATACCTCCTATTTTTACTCTTACTAATTAAATTATAACATAAAAAAAGAATAATACCAAATAGCATTATTCCCATATAATATCACTAACACCAAGATTATCAAGCATATCATTATAGCAATTTTCACATAAACAACATAACTTCTTTTGTTGAAATTTATTGTTATTTCTTACATTAATTGTATAATCTGCATTTGCTTTACCACACTTTATACAATTACTACTTTTTCTGTCTGCTAATGATTTTAAATATGCTTGTAATTCTGCGTCATTCATACTCCTTATTTTGTTTAAATCCACATTATCTACCTCCTAATATAATAATACCACTTTTTACATATTTTATCAATAAAAAAAGAACGATATTATCGTTCTTGCGTTTTAAGTGCTATCTTATAAGCACTGTACTAATGATATAAAGGTTATAACTTAGCCATTTGTTGTGGAGTACAAGAATTACATAAGGAAGTTGGCTCTAACTATTAACACTTGTCATCCCTTTAACCACATCATCTTTTATATATCATCAGTACACTACCTATAAAAGATAAACCAAGCAACCCCTCCGCTATTGCTCGGACTTGATATAACACAAATATATCTCCAAGTGCCTATTATAAGCACCATTGAATAGATATAGACAGTGGTGCAAGGATACCCTTGATAATCGTTTCCTTTAGTCTTAAATCGCTTCCCACACTAGAAGTTGTGTACTTAACTTCTTTACTTAAGACATTATTCACTAATCTGCAGTTCGTGAAATTATCAATGTACCGATTATATCTACTCAATGCTACCTATAAAGGTAACACCAAAAATTTATAGCTTCCAATCCTCATAGAAGTAATTGGACAATTTAATTATATCACTTTAATTTACTTTTGGCAACTTATCATCTGCATATTTCCATTTGTAGCCATAAGCATTAGATATTCTTCCTTTTGCACAAGCAATTATATTACTTCTATTAAAATTAAATTCTTTTTCAATTTCAGTTATTGAATTATATTTCTTAATAAAATTATTGTTTTTATCGTATTGTTTAATTGATTTTATTATACCTAATCTTGCTTTTTGTGTTCTAGTTCCATAGTTTATATTATATGTATGCTCACACCATTCTAAATTATCAACGCAGTTATTACTAGGATTTTCATCTTTATGGTTAATTTCATTATAATTATTAGGGTTAGGTAAAAATGTTATTGCCACTAATCTGTGTACTCTAAAATGATGTCTTCTACCATCTTTTGTAAATAAACACACCCTTTTATAATTATGATTACTTTCTTGTTTTAATATTTCTTCTTTATTATGATGTCTATATTTCATACTTTTTACTCTACCCAAATTAGACACCATGTATCTTCCTTCAAAATCAGGAATATCTTTCCACACTTCTTCTATCATATATAACACCTCCCGAATAAGTGTTAGAGGAAGCAATTCGGGTACTTCCTCTATATATAATCATAACATATTTACTTCATTTTAGCAATATTTACACGACGATAGCCACTAACTTTAGCACGTTCGATTTTACTTTTTAAACCACTTGCTTTCAATATATCCCTATATTTGCTTGTTAATTGAGTTATTCTACTTTGCATTTCTCCAACTAATTCAGTGTTATTGCTAGAATAAGCAAGTATTTGAGTGTCTTTAGATTTTCTTAATTCTAATTCTACTTTACGAAGTAATTGTTCACCATCATATAAGCTATAATGTTTGCCTTCAAATTCAAAACCTTTATTATTGCTATCAATTATTTCTTTTAATTGCTTATCGCTATATTCAGGTTCACTAACACCTAAAACAATGCTAAATATGTAGTGGTAACAGTTAAGCTCACTAATTGGACGATAACCATTTTTGTTATCGTGATCTAACGTATAAGTATTGCCTTTATAATCTTTTGCTTCAAGTCCACTATTTAATCTATCGTATTCTGCTAGTGAAAATTGTCTACCTTGTACTTTTTCATGGTCTATTGCTGGATTACTATGTACACTTATTTCATACCCATCACTATCAAATTCAGCACCTAATATTTTTTGGTTTTCATTATGTAATTCTCTTAATCTACCTTTTAAGTGCATTCTTATAGCACTATCTAATCTTATAGAACGTCCACTTTCATATTGAATAGTCTTTAAACCACTACCACCAATGTCTTTCATAATTCTACTCATAGCACTATCGAATGTTTCTTTACCTTGCCCAACATTTAATAATGCCTCATCTAATACACGATTATAAGTTTCTCTTAACCCCATAAATTGAACTCGTCCATTTATATCACGAATAGTATAGCCTAATACATTTGCACGAGTAAAATTATACATTTCGTTCTTAACTATATTTGCAAGTGCCTCTGTTTGACGTTTTAATGCCTCATTTTGCTCGTATTCTACAAAAGGTATATTTCTATACTGGTAGAACTTTTCATAGAATAATTGGTCTTTTTTAGCGTAATTAGAGAATATATCATCAATATCTTTTATATTCAAATCTGTATATTTAGCAATTTCTCTTATAATATCTTCATAATTGCCACCATATTTCAAGATATTCACAAGTTGTTGTGCTTGACTTGGTGTTAATTCTCTTATTTTTTTAATAGAAGAACCCATTTTCATTAGAAAATAGGTGTTTGCTTCTTCTATTCTATTCAAAAGTCTTTCAACT
>Ga0265300_10000556_pt1 | contig 39221 bp, 51 predicted proteins | sample AusTroGonzalo_MG_FD_193482 | JGI IMG/M metagenome (GOLD analysis project Ga0265300, IMG submission 193482) | Bovine rumen microbial communities from tropical cattle in Woodstock, Queensland, Australia - Gonzalo_03 | ecosystem: Host-associated > Mammals > Digestive system > Stomach > Rumen ...
GTCACGCTGTAAAATTGAATTTTTCTGTTATACTTTCCCGCGTTCATCATTACAACAAATTCCTCTGATGCATTCCCAGAATGGTATCAACCACTTTATTCACGTTTGAATTGTCCACATACATCGCGCGTGTGTCGTACATGTCCTGACATAAGACAAAGACCACGATCACCATGTCTTGATACTTGTCAAGTTCTGCCGCATCTTCTATCCCGGTATATTTCAAGATAAAATCAACGGCTACTCCCTTTAGAGCTGTGATGAAATTGATGTCTTCTGTTGTCGGCTCTGCTATTCGCAGATAGTCGGCTATATTTTGCGCCGTGATATCCGATATTTTTTCAATTACGCTCATATAGCCGCCCCTTTCTACTCTGCCAATGTCAAGCCGTTCAAGTTGTAGTTGTATGTATACTTGTTGCCGTCTACCGTTACAACCACACGGAAGGGCAATGTCTTGTCCTCGATCTTGATCGCTGCCGCAAGATCTTCGTCAAGTGTTGCGAGATTCTTGATGCCGACCTGCACATCTCCAAATGTCACATCAGGATCAACAATGATAAATCTCAACGCTACAAAGTTACCCGCTCCCCAATATTCGGGCAACTGTCCCTCTGTCAGTTTCTTGACCGTACCGATGAAGCAATTGCCTATCGGCTGAAAGTCTGCGCCCTGCATATTTGACACGGTTTCATCATAGATGGTGTCAGACTGTGCCATCGGCAAAACCAAAACTTTCGGATTTGCGCTGCCTGCAAGATCTTCGATTTTGTCAATCATCTCTGCGTCGGTCTGAATTGTCTCAACGTCCGACATTTTACCGCCCATCTTCACGTAAAGGATTTTCAGCTCGTCAACAGTTGTTCCGTTCATGACTTTTCTCCCTTCTTCTTTGCGGGTGCTTTCTCGGCTTTCTTTTCTGCCGGCTCGATATATCCTGCCGCTTCAAGGCTTGCCGCTACGGTGTCGGGTACTTCCTGCACTTCCCCGACACTCATAGCAATTGACACCCCGCAAAAGTTCTCTTTTGCGATATACTTCATAGGATTGCCCCCTTTTATGCGTGCATTACAAGCGCTGCGATCTTCTGATCGTTCTCGACCTTGCTGTCGAACTCAACCCAACCAACAACACCGACTGCGTGCTGTGTTGCGTACTTCTCACGAAGTACCTCGATTGTCATGTCCTCGCCGAACTTGGTTGCAAGTCCTGACATATCACCGTAGAAGATAACGGTCTTTCCTGCTCCGATATCGTCCATGTTGTCAGATACATAGACCGGCTTGCCTAACAGGGTTGATCCGAACGGTGATGAAATATCATCGTTAAGAAGCGGATAGCCTGTTGTTGATTTCAAGTTACGGAGAGCGGTTCTTGTTGCCGGTGACATGATCCAGATGCCGTTCTTCTGGTAAACGTCCTTGACCTTGTCATGAACTGCGATAACCTCTGCAAGGGTGATTGCGTCTGCTGCGGCGGTTGTTACCTTTGAACTTGCCGCAAGTCCTGACAGGCCTGCAACCTTGTTTTCTGTACCGTTCAGAAGTTCGCCCTCGATAAATCTTGAAATTGAGAGAGCCATCCTTTCAACAACAAAATCAACAAGGTTGAACTGTGAGTTGTTTATGAGCGATCTTGATATGAGAGCGAGCGCTCCTGAAAGATAGCCGTCAAGTTCGATCTTTCCGAATGCGCCAACAGATGCCGCAAGCTCTTCGAACTCTGTCGCATATGCAACAGTGATGTCATGTGTTGAGCCGTCATAGTGCGGGATCTCGATCTTGCCCTTAACGTTATACTTGCTCGACTTCTCCAGGATCGGGCAGATGTCATATACTGCCGCAATGATCTTGTTAACGATTGTCTGTGGAATAACTGCGCCGTTTGCCGCCTTGGTCATGTTGTAGTCTGTTCTCTCGTTCAGAACAACGCCGCGGATATAAGCGTCAAATGCGCGGCGCTCGTTCTCTTCGTTGCAAGCGTTCTCTTTAATTTCCTGTGATTCCTTCATGTCCTCTGCTCCCTCTTCTTTCAGCTCCTCTTTATCGTCTTTCAGTTCGTCGGCGATCTTCAAAGCCTCTTTGATCTTGCGCACGTCGTCTCTGATCTCTGCGAGTTCCTGTGCTTCATCGTCTGTGAGTTCCCTCTTGTTCGTCTCTGCGTCTGCCAATAAGCTCTCGGCGCGTGTGATGAGATCGTTCTTCTTTTCAACAAGTCCCTTGTAGTTCATCGTTTCATTCTCCTTTCATTTCGTTGATGATGTCGTGGTACTTGGTATAGTCAATCGCGCCGGGCGCGTTGCTATCTTCTTTTGTTTCTTCCTCTGTTTCCTCGATGCGGATATTCATTTCAAATTCGGTCGTGTCGCTTGTGTTCATGCGTTCGTCTGATGATCTGACACAAACAAGCGTGCCATCGTATGCCGGGACTGCTCGGCGGTCTATCAATGACACTTCGTATAAATCCATGTCTTTGACTTCTCGAACGGTGATGCCGTTCTCTTCCGATGTGTCCACGTCTCTATCTGTAAAGCCAAAGCTCCACCCCCGCAGCTTTCCACCGCGGGCGGCGTCCGCCACTTCCTTATCCGTGATTGTCGCCCTTGCGTGTAACCCGATGGCATCCTCATGTAGTTCAAGGTTTCCATCTTTGATGCCGCCCAAATCACGATCCCAGTTGTGATCGAGTAACAGTCTCACATCGTCCGCACGCTCCAAAGCTCGCTTGAATGCTCCGACCTTTACGCGCTCAACAAATGAGCCGATGCGGTCTTTTAAGATCTTCGAGTTTCTTTCCAGAGCATTCACGTATCCCTCTATCTCTACCGTGTCGCCTTTAACCCTGATATTCATTCTGTGCCCCCTATTTCGATGTGTTCGGTCTCGCTTGTCTCTCCGTCTGCATCTTCTGTGACGCTTATCTCTCCACCCTTTACGTCGCCGGTGTTCGGCGTGTAGTATTCGTGGGTGTTCACGTCGTACAGTACCGACGCAAGACCAAAGTCAACCACGTCAAGACCTTCGATATCGTTCAAGTTTTCATCGCGTCGCAGTTCGTTGATTGTTTTCAATCCGATTTCCTTGGCGATCTTGTATGCTTCGTATCGTTCTTTGGGTGTCGCTTTCAGGATCTCTTTTACGTCAAACTCAAAGAACTTTTTGTCCTTTTCGTTCTCCAACAACAAATCCCTATTCAAAGCAGTTTCAAAAGCCTTTATGATCGGGTAAATTGCCATCTTGAACGTCTCATAGTAGTCGCCCGGTATGATGTGAAAGATCGAATTGATTTCGTCCTTCAATGTCTTTTTGCTTTCGTTGAGCTGCATCTCGACAGATGTGTTTGATGCTTCTTGAAACTCAAGACCTTTATTCAGCACGACAATATTGCTTTGATCGTTGGCGTACATTCTCTGCCATGCGTTCTTCAAGATGTCGATTTCTTCCTGTCCGAGATTATGTTGTGACTTGATAAAGCCTTTTTTGTTGCCGCCACCTTTGACCAACATCAATTGATACTTCAACATGTTGTATGCGGTCTCTAAAGCCTTTGAGACTTCGACACATAACCCGATGCCGCTTGCTCCGTCCTGTGTATTTCTCAAAAGTTTGATGAACTCGAACGGCTGAAACTCGCTGTCGTAGCAAAAAATAGTGAATGACCTTTCAAGCGGGTTCGGGTTTCTGTAAATCGTGATAAAATCGTCGGGGATATACTTCAAAGCGGTGACATCGTTGCGGTCTCTTTGGATGTAGCAGTAGCCACCTTTTCCCAAGAGATAATCAACCACAAGCGCCTTTTTCATTTGAAACGCATCCAGGGTGTCCCCTGTGTCACAATTCAGCATCTTCACTCTGGGATCTCTGTCGATTTCTTCAACGTGTCCTTTTGATCGCTTGTATAACTTGACCGGCATACTTGCGATCGTTCCGCTTATCATATCCACCGCTCCACTCACGTCGGGCAATGTCAAAGCCTGTTCGCGCGTGATACTCTCACCGCTTAAAATGGCTTTGAGCAGAACATCATCAACCGTGTTGGCATCGATCTCTCCGCTATTCCGTTTTCTGAATAAGTCAAAAAAGCTCATGGTTTAAATCCCCTTTTAATTTTTCATAACACAAGTTAACCCCCGAAAATTCGCATCTTTTTTTAGGCAAAGAAAAAAGGCAGTCATAAAGACTGCCCTTTTTCCGAAAGACAAAAACCATGCCACCCTTTAGAGGATAAAATCACCCTACCACAATACTATCCGCCGAAATTCGCATCTTTTTTTAGACAGCAAAAAAGAGACGCTATGGAGTGGCGTCCCTTTCTTGTTTGGTTTTCTCAACCTTCTGACATTATGATTTTATCATCGGTTTTTCAATCGCTCAATGTGTTTATATAACTTGCGCGCAAAAATTCATTTGATTCAAAAAATAATCTTGTTCGAGAAGATAGCAAGCGTTAATCAATGAAACGACCATGTCAACCTTTCCTTTGCTCCGCTTTTTATTCACATAAAGATTTCGATTTGTGTCCTGCGTACACCGGGCATTTTGGAAATTGATTTCCATGAGCCTATTTGATGTGTATTGAAATTCCCCCGCAAGTATCTTCTCTTTTAGTCTTTTTGTCGCGGGATGCAAAACGCTCGAATGCTGTCTGACTTCAACGGTGTTATATCCTGCCCGCTCTAACTTCTGGGCGGTTGACAATGCGTTGTATCTGTCATATCCTACGGCTTGCACTTGAACGCCATACTTGCTCTCGATCTCCATAATATAATCTTCAACCACGGCATAATCTATCACTTTATCTCCGCAAGCTATCGCCTTGCCGTTTCTGACAAACTCCCGATAGTCGATTTTTTCAAATGCGTTTTTCTCGTCGATTCTTCCCTCGGGTATGAATGCCACAACGTCCGCCAGAATGTTATCATCATCGTCCACGCTCACCATTGCGACGGATGTGTTGTCGTTGCTCTCTGACAGATCTAACCCCAAATAAACGACACGCCCCGACCAATCTATTGATTCAACCTTGCAATTCTGAACGTCTTTTACATCGATAAAGGTTTCTGTGCCAGCTCCCTGATAAACAATGTTGCAATGCTTTGTGACAAAGTTCTCCCTTGCACTCTCCATTGCTATCGCCTTGGCTCTTTTCTTCAACAGGTCATCCCAGATCTCGGGGACTTCCAACGAAACAGGGTTAGCTTGTCGCATGACATTGTCATCGGTCTCCCACGCTTTCGGGTTGTCGGGTTCGTAAAGCAAAGCAAAGACGCTTTCATCTTCTGTCACTCCGTCCAATATCTTCTTGGCGTAGTCCGTGTAGATCTCGATCGGGTTGTCTATGGTCGGGTACTTGGTGGAGATTATAAACCCCAACTTGTTCAAGATGTTGAGCTGTCCCGATTGCATGGCTTCGATTGCGTATGTGTTCGGCAGCGCTCCCACCTCATCCGCACAATAAACATTCGGCAGTTTTCCGTCCATGTTGCTGTTGGAGTAATTAAGGGGCGTGTATTTGCTTTCCTTTGGGATGAACTCGATATAGTCTCTTAATAACTTAAACCTTTTCACTCCCTGAAACTCATATAACAAAGGACTGCTTTTTATTGTCTTTGTGATTGCATCCTTGATCTCTCTTGATAGCTTGCCGTCCGGTGCCACGCTGTAAAATTCCGAAAACTTTGGTTCGGTCAGAAATAGCAAAATAAACAATGTACCAACTGTGAATGTTTTGAAATTCTTTCGACAGATTTCAAGTATACAAGTTTCAAATCTTCTCCGCTTATGGTTGTCTTTGTAGACTATGCACAACACCGCCGTATATATTAACCACTGATACCCGGTTGTGCAATCAATCAAGGGTTGCCCCGCCTTTAACCCTTTCGGCATGATTAAGATTTTCAAAATGCTTTCAATCTGTTTGTACTTTGCCATGCTGATTTCATACAGATCGCTTTTGCCCTCTTCGATTTCCATGAACTTCGCCATCTGTTTCTTGACGTATCGGGGCGTGGTGGGTTTGTCAATATTCTCTTTGCAATAAAGATAAGCCTTTGTCATGCTCTCACCCTTTCATAATCTCCAGCAAAGGATCTTCGGCTGCCGCTGTGCCCTTGTGTTCCTTTATCATTTTCCACAAGGTCTCTGCCGTCTTGTTTGCATGCGATGTGGTATTGTTAAAGGCGTTTATTGCCGGGTTGATAACAACATTCTCACGCCCTCGGACATATTCCTTGACTGTGGTCACTCCTATTTCATCGACTTTCTTTTCGAGTTCGTCAAGATGCAACAAAAGGCGGTCATATCGGTGCAATGTAGTCGCGAAAAGGTAGTTGTCATTCAGTCCGATGGCTTTTGCTTGGTCAACTATCTGTTTACGTTGCTTGTCTCTTTCTTTTTTATTCATATTTGTTGCCCTCTCTAAATAAATTTTATTTTGTTTTGTTTTTTAAAGTTTTTCTTTAATTATTCAAAGTTTTTCTTTGTTTTCGTCAAAAAGCGGTTCGTTTTTTCCCTTGATGAAAATGAAGGGGGGCGTGTGGTCTGTTTTGCGTCAGATTTTCCGCGCCCCTACTCCCCGGGGTATGCCCTATCTATTAGCCACCCGTCCCAACTCTTCATCCGCCAATATTTCCGATATGTTTTGCGCTATCGTTAAACATCTTATTGCGTGCCTTTTGTCGCTCTCCACGTTCATATATGCAGAATCCGCAAGCGCTCTGATTATGTCGATTGCATATAGCGGTATGATGTCTATATGGATTTTTTCCATCGGCTTTGCTATCTTCTCTCTCAATGTTTCTCTTTCTGCGTCGCTCATATTTTCTCCTTTTCCATCTTCGCACCGCATGACGGACAGTAATCTGTCTCTCCGTATGTCTGCCAACTTCCACACTCTGAACAATAAAACCTTACCCTGTCCCACCTGCGACTATTGTCTATATCTTTTCTCCATGTTCCTGTCTTTTGCTTTGCCTGAACACTTGGTAACTTTTGTATTTCGTCAAGCATCTCTCTCTTTTCGTCATTCCATACAATTGCATCTTCTACAGCTTCTCTGCTTATTGCATCCGTGACAGGGACATTTATGTCCTTACCACAAGGCTCTTGTTCTAATGCTTTGATAGCCATTTCCTCTGCTTCTCTGCACACACCCTCAACACAATAAAGGTCTATATGTCGCTTAAAATATTTGACAGCTTCTTCTCTTGTCATTCCTTATCCTCGCCTTCCTGTGGCTCAACCTTTTTGAGATACTTAACACACCTTATATCACATACAAAAAATGGATATTTACCGCATTCATTTTTTGCTTTTTCATAAAGTTCAACGGCATCTTTATAATGTTCTTTATAGATACACACATCACTATGAATGCAGAAATTACATTGTTCGTTCATACTTCCTCGCTTTCTGTTCTGTATGGCTGCGGTAAAGGTTGGTTTCATTTTCTGCAATGCTGCTATCGCTTCTTCTCTGGTCATTGTTTCTGCCTTTCTTTTGCCAACTCTCGCAGATAATCCGCGTCAATCTCCCCCGCATCCGCTTCTTTGTGATGCCGAACACACAAGCAAACAAGGTTGTCATCTTCCAACAGTCCGTCGGGATTCTCTGCAAGTTTGGTTATGTGGTGAACTTCAAGTCCGTTGTATGTATAAATTCCCCCGTCCCGGCAAACTTCACACAATCCTTTTGCATCTTCCTTGATCTGCTTTGCCTTGCGTGTCCATGCGCTCGAACTTCTCAACTTTCTTTCGTTGGTTTGTTCGTATTTTCTACCGACGTTACATTTGAACGATCTCGGGTGGATTCTTCCGCATTTACTACAACTTTTTAGATCCATTTTGCTCCTCTTTGTACTTCTGCGAACTTATCCCCAACAATGCGCCCAACAATGTATCAACTGCGGTTATGGTTGCCGCGATCTCTGTGCCATACGGCAGCCCCCATATGTTTGACAATGTCAAATACAAGGTCGCTATTGCCGGCAGTGCTACTAATGCGATATACTTCAATTTGTCGTATGTGGAATTTTTGAAAATCATTTTTTTGTTCCCCCTTTCTTCATCAACTCATTTACAAGATCTTGTATCTTTGTGTAGCTATACCCTGCGGCTTTTAGTTTCTGCTTTCTCGCGTCTCCTGTGCCCCATTTACCCTCTATCACTTCTCGGGCGACTTCTTCATTACTTTTCTTCTTTTGGACTGTCTCCGGCTCGTATTTCGGCAAAATAAACCCTCTTATTTTTGGCGCGTTAAATTTCATCGTCCTGTTGCCGATTGTGTTGTTTTTGTTTCCCTCTCTGACCACGAATGTTTGGCTTTTAACCTCGACCACAATGCCAACATGATCGGGTGCGCCTTTGTCGTCTCCTTTGCCGGTGTCCTGCCAATCATACAAAACAACATCGCCCTCTTTCGGGATATAGGCGTCGTTCTCTTCCCAGATACCCGCCTTTTTTGCTTTCTCAACCATCTGAACACATGAACACTCTGTGAAGATGTCGCAGCCGTTCATCAGAAACACCGCCGACACAGTAGTCGCACACCATGCATCATGCCATTTGACTTCGTAACCTCTCGGAAGTTTCTTTTGTGAGTTGTAGATCTTTAACACTTCCTTGTGACCTGCTGCCCCCGATAAACTGTTGATTGTCTTAACTACTTCTTTTCTTTTCATTCTTTGCCCCTTTCGTCTCTCATATAAGCTCCATTTCTTCTGCTGTCAGATATAAAATTTTGTTCATTCCGTTGTAATACGCCCAATAGCTCAACCCTTTTTCGATCTCCGCTTTCTTCTGCGAGTAGTGATTTATAAAAATGATTTCCGCCACTTCCCGATCTTCCGCGTTCAGACTGTCGAAAACCTTTTCGATCTGATTTATTCGCTCATTTGCCAAAATCAGGCTCTTTGTGTTGCCCTTTAGCATCGCTATTCGCTGTTTGTTACGGTTGTAGTCGTTCAATTCCTGTTTCACAAACTGTCGGACGTGCCACGGTAATTTGTATTTGTTCATGTGTCCACCTCGTCAATTACAACTTTCTTGTATGGCGTCCATTTCCCGGTCTTTTTCTCTTTCCAGACCGCTCGCATTATGCTTTGCGGATTCAAGTGGAGTTTTCGCGCCAACATTGCAACACTGTCGCCCATTTCAACAATATGTTCGTATTTATCCGCCGTTACCTTTACCCATATTGTCATTTACTCGCCCCCTATCGCCTTTATCTTGGCATTTATGCGATCAATTAACAGGTTGTAGTATTTCACGCCCGACATATCTAAACAGCGATTTTTTTCGGCTGTGATGCCGTCTTTTAGTTCTTCCCACGCTGTCAGATTGTTCAAAGCTATCCCTAACGCCTGATAAAACTCTTTTGATTTGTCTTTGATTTCTTCAACCGCTAAAATGTCAGCCGCTTTGTTCAATTGCATCTCGTTTCCCCCTTTCATATCCCATGTATGCTCTGATGTCTTGTGGCAGCTTTAGATCCTCTTCATATCTCTGGGCGGTTTTTCTGATCTCTGCCACTGTTGGAACAAATTTATTTTCGACCGTCCATTTTCTCACCGCATAAGACGCCGCCCGGTATGATATGTCTTTTAGTAGCTCATACCATAATGACAAGGCTTGTTTATTCGGTAAAAAGGCTTGATTCGGATAACACGTCCGCAAGGTACACGCTAAAATCATAAACTCTTGCTCTGTCATGTTTGCCCCCTGTCTAATAGATATTGTTTGATAAATCGCCGGCAGTATTGCGGATGTATCATTGACCGCAAAACCTTTCTGTCGATTCCGTCGTTTTTTTTTGCCTTTTCAATATTTTTTTTCTCAACCCACTCCAACGGCTCAAAAATTATATTCATTGTCGGTTCGCAGTTGATAAAAAAATACTGTGTGGGTTTCTTGTAATAGTCGCCGTTTTGTGTTCTGTCCTTGTCTATCAATTTGGCTTCGATCGGAAAATATCGCACAAGGTAATGTTGTTGTGTATAGGGATTTTCAACTATCATTCTCCACCCCCCCCTCAATGCCACAACAAACATTTTGCATATCAAATCATACATTCTCGCAAGTTCTTCATGAAGTTGTCGGGCGTATTCTATCTTTTCGATCTCGGTGTAGTTCTTCTGTTGGAACATATCGCCACGAAATCCCAACAGGATTTGATCTTCGAACCTTGTGCACGGAAAGAACGCCATCACCAAATCATTCTCCCTGATTTCATCAAACAAACTCGGCTCGCCCTGGTACGCCTTTTCGATCTCGGCAAAAATGTCGGTGATATGGTCGGTTTCTCCAAAGTCGTTCAGGATGTCATAATCTTCGGCGGGGATTCCTAACTCTTTGAAGGCGTTTTTGAAATGCCCTGATTGTTCAAACAAACAAAATACTTTGTTTATTTTCACTCTGTCACCCCCGTCCACTCTATCAACACATAATCGCCATATTCCTCAACCCAATCATACGCCCTGTCGAGTGTGTCCCGGTAAACATCGATTCGCGTGCCGTTCTTTAGTCCCTCATGTCCGCCGGTGTCCATGCTGTCAAAATATCCGATAAACTCACCATCAAGCGTGAAAAGCATCGCCGATTCGCCTAAATGCTGTCTATTTGTTGCGATAATGCCCTCATGCGGATAAATCCCCGATGCTGTCGGGTTTCCTGTTGGGATATAACAAGTGCACCGAACTTTGTAGGCGTCAGAAGATGGCTTGATCTTGTTCTTTTTCTTCTTCTTGGTGTCCTTTTTGCTCTCTGCCTTGACTTCTGTCTTTTTCTCGGTTGTTTTTGTAGTCTCTACGGCTTTTTGTGTAGTCTTGCAAATCTCGATGCTTTTCTCTTCCCTGACTTCTCCCTTGATAGTCGGGATGTCGTTTGTTTTATCCATGCAAGCCGCCAATGAAAAACAAATCAATGCGGCTATGCCGATTACTTTTATTCTTGCTCGCATATTTTCTCTCCCTTCTTTTTTGCCACCCACTCAGCGCCCATTTTGTAAAAATCATCAAGCTCTTGCGCTGCTTTGTTTTTGGGTGCGTCCTGTTTCTCTTTGTGGTATTTCTCCCATGTCCTGACTGCTGCCTTCCAATCGGTCATTTTATTTTTGCCAACCATCCAACCTTTTGATGCGTAAAAATCAATGAACTGTTGAGCGTCAATGTCGTTTCCTCTTTCCACACAATAGGCGATTACCTCTCCAACAGTAGGCGGGACAAACCGCTTGCGGTTTTCCCCCTCACACTCCCCTTTATTGTTCTTTTCTATACTATTCTCTTCTATTCTATTCTTATCTATTCTATTCTTATCTGTGTTTGTCTTTTGTTCGTCTACTGTTCGTCTACTGTTCGTCTTTTGTTCGTCTATTGCTTGTCTATTGTTTGTCTTTTGTTTGTTTGCCGTCTGTCGTGCGCCCATTTCTACAAGTTTTGCATCGTCGAGCGGTTCACCGTCCCCGAATGTATAGGCGTTATTAGGTTTGATTTTAAGCAGCGCCTTATCTTCGAGATATGCGGTTTCTTTGTACCGATAAACCGACAAAGTGTTATGCATTCTCCAGTGCTTTATCACGATCACGCCATCTTCAAACGTCAGGACAAATCTTTTTGCAATCAACAACTTCAAATCGTCCTCGCTCGCTCCAACTGTTCGCGTCACAATCTTCGGACTTCCGACAAATCCGTCATCGTCTGCCCTCATGCATAAGTGAAAATATAGAGCTTGTGTGCTGCAAGGCATTTCTAAAAATGCATCCGTGTCAATCACTGACAAGCTGAACATGCGTTTACTCGCCAACTTGATCGCCCCCCCTTCGTCTCTTCGATCTCGACCTCTACGCCCACAACATCATCAAACACCGGGCAAAGAATAATCTTGTCTATACAGGTTAGATTGTCATTTTTGATCGTTCCTGCTGCCACAAGTCCATCGATCAACCCTTTCATGCGGAAATTGTCAAGATCTCGCCTTTTATCCTTGAAATGCGGCTTTATGGTTAGGGTGACAGGATAGCCACCCCGCCATTTTTCCTTAACAGTCCACATGATGTATGTCTTTTCGTCCTGTTTGATGTTGTTTGCCTTGTATATGCTTGTGCGTTCGGCTGAAATGTAAGAATTCCAATTCACAAAGTCATAGTTGATAAAGATCTTCATGCTTTAACCCCTTTAGCGTATGCCCGGTACTTCTTTTCGAGTGCCTTTTTCTCTGCCCTGACTTCTTCTGTTGGGCGTAACTCGGCATAGTGAAACTGAACCTTGCGGCGGATTCTCGACACGCTCTCATACGGTGCAATGCCCATCATCACTCTGGCGCGTCTGTCGGAAAAGATATGCTGCAACCAACCGGCGCCCATGCCTTTCCCCTGTACTTTTGACCATACATAAGCCGAATAGAGTGTCATGTCGTCAGCTCTTGCGTCTGTGTTATGCTTTAAGATGTCAATCACATCATTCTCTATTGTTTGAAATGTCATTTTATCCCCCTATCTGTTTTATTTTGACTTTTCTCTGTGTTTGTGCTACAATTTACCCTTCAAGATTTGCAAGTGGCTATATGGCGAAAATACAAAGCGACAAGACTATATAAAATTCTTACCGTACCGGCGGATAAAATCATCGATTGTCTTGTCGTAGTATTCCAACCATGCACGCTCGCAGATTCTTTTTAATTTCAGGTCAAGATCTCGGTTGTGGTGTACCCCTTTGGCGCCGGTGTGGTGACTTGCGCACAAGTACACGACACAACCGTCTTGATCTGATATTTTTCTGTTCCCTGTGCCCCCGAAAACGTGATGCCGGTGAAGATTCAGGGTTGTTTTACAGAAAAAACATTCTTTTTCGTCTTGTATTATCGATTTCAATTCCCGATATACTCCATTCCGCCGTCCCACCAATCAAAAAGACTGATCTGCCCCTCGCAGTTTTCCGCGGCTATTTTCTCTTTTAGCATCCGCTCTGCCTTGTATTCGTTGTACTTCTTGCGGTAGTCGTAGGATTTCCCGAACACGTTCCATGCGGCTTTTTCAAGGTTTGGCTCATGCTTTCCGATCTTCTGCAAATCGTCGACAGCTTTCCAACTTATAGGACACCCACAACACCCGGTTCTTGTCAGTCCGTAAACCTCATACGCGTCAGAATATTTGATGTTCATCGTCCGTCTGTACCATTCTTTGTCCTTATCGCTGACATAGTACAAAGGACGAAACCTGTATTGACCGCTTGCGGTTTCGGTGAAACACAATGCCGTGTTGTCTTGTCTTGGGACTGACCTCATGCCGCCCTCGTCTCTTCTCTCCCCGGTGATTATCATTTCATAATCTTTTTGGATTTTGTGCGCTGGGTGTTTTTTGCAACACTCGCAACACTTGGCAGATATTTGAAAATCGGGCGGACATTCCTTGATAAAGTCATACATGTATCTTGAACTGTTAATAACAAGTTGGATGTTCGGTCGTGGCTCTCCTGCCGAATTACAGCAACAAAGGAAATTCAACACGCTTTCACAATTCGGATACCTTTTCCGCAATTCTTCTCTTTTGGCTGCTTTATCTTCTGCGTTGTCGTATTCGGTCTTGACTTCAAGTGGGATCTTTTTCTTCTGCCACTCTCCCAGACCTTGCGACATGATTTTCGAGACAAAAGGGATGCCAAATGTTCGAGTTGCTTTGACAATGTTGATTTCAGGCGTGACGGTCATGATGTCAACTTGATATTTTTCCGCCGTTTCCCTCACATGGTCTTTTATTGCTTTCATTTCCAAACCTGTGTTGAAAAAAACATATTGAATAGGCGGCAGAGACGGCATAATTTTTCGGGTTGTCTCTAAAAGGTCTATCAAGATGTCACTATCTGCCCCGCCACTGTATGAACATATTGCTTTCGGGTGCGCTCTCAAATGTCGCATGCATATTCCTTGAATAGCTTGGAACTTTTCGGGGCTGTCAAGGTCTGCATAAGCGGGGCGGTCGGTGTATACCCTGGATCTGTATTCTTCCAACTACAAATCCCCCTTCCCGCTTGTGCCCCATTCCCTCGCAAGTTGATTTTCAAGGATTCGCAACTTCAACTTTGTTATGTTGATATGTTCCTGATTTGCGTTGTATGTCGCCTGTGCTGTGTCTCGTGCAAATCTCTTGTCTGCTACTTCTTTTATGCCGTATATAGTAGTGTTGATTAACGTCACCGGCATATCTTCCGCCCTTAACCTCAAAGCCTGTGTTGTCAGGGTGATTTTATAGTCTCTTTCACACTCTGCAAGGGTTTCGCCGTTCTTCCGCAGTACCTTGATGGATGCCGTCAGTTCGTCCATGAGCTTTTGTATAGATTCATAGAGATCCATCGTCGCCCCCTTTTAACTCTGCAAGTCGTGTCTCATACTCTTCGGGATAAATCATGCGGATATACTGCAAAACATCGTCGCCATACATTCGCAGCTCTGTTTTGCTGTACCCCAACTCACAAGCGTCAATGATTAACCCTAATAACCGCTTGTGATCTGCTTCGATCTGTCTCAACATGACATATTCTTCAAGGTCTATTGTCGCAAGGCTTTTCGGCTGAAAAGAAGGCTTTTTTATTGCATTTTTCATCCTTGCTTCAACTGTTTCTTCTGCCTTTGCGTCTGCTATTACTTCATCTATATTCATTTGTTGCCCCTCGCTTTCTTAAAAAGGTAGTTGCGCATCGATACCATCGGGGATAGATAAAAAATCCCGCGGTTGCTCCTGCTCTTTTTCCTGTCCTGTTTCTGTTCGCTTGCTCTCGGCAAATTCCACGCTCTCGGCGATCACGTCTGTCGTGTAGACTTTAGCGCCCTCTTTGTTGGTGTATGAGCCTGTTTGGATTCTGCCCTCTAAAAGCATCTTCATGCCCTTGTGGAAATACTTGTCGACAAAGTCCGCTGTCTTTCCGAACGCCACACAAGATATAAAATCCGCTTCGGGCTGTCCGTCTGTTTTAACTCTGCGATCAACCGCCAATGTGAAACGCGTCACGGTGGTGTTGCCTGTTTTGGTTGCGGGATCTGCTGTCAGTCTGCCGCATAAAATTGATTTATTGATAAGTCATTCCCCCTTTCAAATATTCTTCAAGTGTCATTTGGTTGTCTTTCTCAAATTTCAACATTTCATTCTTTGCCCTGTTGTAAAAGTTCCGATCTATCTCGAAACCGTAGGCGCTGCGCCCTAACTCTGCGGCGGCTCGTAAGGTTGCGCCACTTCCGCAACATGGATCTATAACCACATCGCCGGGATCTGTAAAAGTTTCGATTAACCTTTTCAGGACTTTCACGCTCTTTTGTGCGGGGTGTATTTTGGGGATTTCTTTTCCGTCTTTTTCCCACTGAAACCAATTAAAAACCATGTGCCCTGTTCCGACGATGTTTTTGCCGTTTTCATCGACTTTCAAGCCGTTTCTAAACTTTGGCAGCTTATCCCGATACAACAAAAGCGCGTATTCTGTCGCTCCTACAACTCGCATATTTGCTTTTAATACCTGCGGACTGTAATTTTTGATAAACACAAGCGGGATATATTTGACAAATCCGTGCTTTTTTGCCGCGTCTATCAAGATCGGCAGCTGTTCAAATGAGCAAAACACGATCATGCAAGGGCTGTCTGATGATCTGCCCCGCCCTGGTGCTTTTTTGTCGTCCTTTTTCATCATCTTTGAGCAAAAATGGAAATATTCATATAAATTGAAGTTGAAATCGCTGTTGAATGCGGCTTTGCCTGCGAGTTTGCTTTCGCCGTTCTTATTGTCGCCGCCGTTGTACCACATCGGATTTGAACCGTAAAAGTTATTGCCTACGTTATAGGGTACATCTGCGATGATTAGCTGTGCCGGTGGTATTGCATACTTTTTGTAGTTCTGCATACTGTCGCGGTAGACTTCACATTTCAATTTTTTCTGATGTTCAGTCACTCAACACCCCCCCCCATCTGTTTCAAGCACTCTTGATGCCCACATGTCGGCAAAGTGGATAATCATCTGCAACGGTGTTTCATTCCCTTTGAGCGAATAACGCCCGATATCGCTGTAAAGTCCGTTATGCATTGCGATTGCAAACTGTTCGTCGGGTGTCAGGTCGATATATTTCTGAATTTCGATAACAGAAACAATCTCGTGATCTAATGTCAGAAGGTCGGGATTTATCTTGAAAGGCTGCGCTTCTGATCTGCCCTTTTTCAAGATATTCTCAACGTATAAAGGCTGTCCGAACTGTCCCATCTTTCCTAAATCGTGGAGCAGTGCACATATTATGATGCTGTTCTTCTGTTCTTCCGTGATTTCGGGATTTAAGGTTTTGGCGATCTCTAAAGCCGTATAACAAACATTAAGCGAATGAACCGCAAGCGCTCCATCTTCTGCCCCGTGATATTTTGTCGATGCCGGTGCGGTATAAAATCCGTATTCGTCCATGTAGCCTAATAATTCGGTTATGCCTATTCTGTTCGTGCTTTCCAAAAGCATTTCGATCTCTTCCTTTGGTGATTTCATTTCTTCTCCCCCTTCTTCTTTGCTATGACCTCGCTGGCTTGAGTGCTTGTCAGATCTTCAAGGTGCTCCACGTTGTAATACTTCAACAGATTCGGGATTTTGTCGGCGTCAACAAGTTTTTCAATAAGCTGGATTTGCTTTTCGGTGGCTTTCTTTTCGTCCTGTCCTGTCTGCTTGGCGTGTTCGTCGGTGTCGGCGTCTTTGGTATCGTCAATCAAAAACAGTCCATTCAAGGCGTACTTTCTCGCATAGCTCGATGCGGTGCCGGTGATCTGGGACGGATCGCATCCTTTCTTGTCGTCTGTCTCTCTTGCGTATGCCGTGTTGATAATGCTTTCATCGCTTTCGACATCTGTCAGGACTGCGGCGGCTTTGATGTAAAACCGATCCCCGATATTGTCAACCGTGTCCGTGATTGTTAACACGCATTTGTTCTCCAGCAATAACGGCTTGACCGCTTCGAGAATGTCTTCGCATGATCGGTACTTATAACCGCCGAATTTGTTAAATTGTCCCTTTGGTGCTTTGAGCTGTGTTTGAATGTTCAATAACTTCTCTTTTAGTGGCATTTTGTCTCCTTTCATTTTCCGATCATTTCCGCAACGTCTACGGCGTCAATCCCGATCAGATCTTTCACAAGATAAAGTTCGTACAATGTGACATTCCCGGTGCTTAATCTCTGGGACACGGCGGATTGAGTAACGCCCCAAACTTCCGCGATGTCTTTTTGCTTTCCCTTGCTTGCTCCGTGTAGTAGTCGGATGATCTTTTGTTTTTGTCTTTCGTTTTGGTTTAGATAAGTCTTTGGCATTGTCTTGTCCCCCTGTTTCAATTTTGAATACAATCAGGGTAAAAAATTTTTGCGGCATCGCTTTCGCTGATTTTGCAAAGGTCGGAAATGACATACACCTCGGATGCCCTGAACGGAATTTCACCCTTGACCTTTTTATCAAATGCCGCTCGTGAAATGCCCAACTTCTCGATGATAAACGTCTTTTTCAATCCGTTTTTATCGATGTAGCTTTCAAGCAGGTCACGATCTATATTTTGTATCTCTGCCATTTTTGCGCCCCCTTTCTCTCTGTATTTTGTGGTTTCATTTTTGAAACGTTGAGTGTATCTTATAACATGTATTCAAAATTGTCAACAAAAACTTTTCATTTTTTTATATTTTATGTTATAATGCCCTTGAAAGGGGGTGATTTTATGACAATTGCCGACAGAATAAAGAAAGTAAGGATCGAAAAAGGATTGACACAAGAAGAGCTCGCTAAAATGTGCGGATATGCTAACCGCACCAACATCAGCAGGATTGAACATTCGGGGGACGAAATAACAACAAAACAAGTGCGACGCATAGCCGAAAAACTCAACGTCCCTGTGACTTATCTCATGGGATGGCAAAGCCTATATGATACCGTGTCCGTGTTTAGCTCGGATAATCTGACAGAAAACGAAAAAACGCTCGTCGCCCTTTTCCGATCAGTCCCACAAAGCGAACAGGATCATTTGTTGGACTTTGCCCGGTTCATATCAAAAGAAAAGGGGTGATTTTATGACCATTGAGAAAAACGGAAATAAATGGAGAGTTTCCGAAATGAGAAACGGCAAACGATATCGGGTTTCTGTGGACTATAAGCCAACACAAAAACAAGCACGGCAGCTCATGGATGAAAAAATATCAACTAATACAGTAACAAACGACTTGCGCGATACCTTTGCCACCTCTGCCGAAAAGTATATCAAAATAAAGTACAATGTCTTGTCGCCGTCAACTATTAGATCGTATTATTCGATGCTCTTCAATATGTCCGACAGTTTCAAGCGACGGAAAACCGCCGATATTTCACAAGAAGATGTCCAAAAAGAAATAAACGACTACACCGTCGGACATTCACCCAAATCAACGGCTAATTTACACGGCTTTATTTCGGCGATTTTGGGTGTTTATCGCCCTGGGTTGATACTTCATACCACTTTGCCCCAAAAGGTCAAATTTGACGCCGTGACACCGTCAGAAGATACTGTGAAAAGAGTGTTAAATGAAATAAAAGGCACTGATTTCGAAATTGCTTTCCGTTTGGGCGTGTACGGTTTAAGGCGGGGTGAAATTTGCGCTCTATCTTCCGCAGATCTTGACGGTAACATGCTAACCATTAACAAATCAAAGGTCAAAAATGAGCGCGGTCAATGGGTGATTAAACAAATTCCAAAGACAACAGGATCACAAAGAACGATTTACATTGACGATGAACTTGCCAACCTTTTGAGAAGTACCGGGGCGGCATTTTCCAGATGTCCGAATAAACTAAACGACAAGTTGAGGGCGGTCTTGCGGTCTCTGGGCGTGCCTGTTTTCCGTTTTCACGATCTTCGGGCGTATTATGCGAGCATGGCGCACGCTCTCGGCATCCCTGACGCTTATATCATGGCAAATGGTGGATGGACGTCAACAAATATCTTGAACAGGGTTTACAAAAGGACATTCGCAGAAAAACAAGCCGACAGCAACAAGGCTATTGCTGACCATTTGACGTTTTAGGGCAATTTTAGGGCAAATTTTTCAAAATTTATTCTAAAATATATCAGATATGCTAATATTTCAAGACATAGAAAAACCCCGAAAAGCCTTTATTTAGTGCCTTTCGGGGCGTGGTTGCGGGATTGTATGAAAAAAGCAGGGTACGGGAGTCGAACCCGATAAAAAAATCCTTAAAAGCCTTGTATTTACTGCATTTATAAGATTTTTAGGGCAATTTTAGGGCAATTTTTAAAAAGTCCCTGTTTTCTGCTGCTTTTTCTTCAATAAATGATACCACATTTTTATCCTGTTTACAATTCCATCAACACAAACTGTGCAATTTGTACAAGAAAATCACCCTCTTGTCTTAAAAATCTCGGGTTTTTATTTTTTAACTTTGTGCAATTTGGCTATTGCAAATATAAGTATATACTTATATAATTATATCATAAACAAACAACGAAGCACCGCACGAAGGGAGACAAAGACATGACAAAGATCACAGGAATAAACGAATTAGCACAGATCATCGAGTACAACAACATAATAGAAACCCACATCAAGAAAGCAGAAAGACAGATCAAGAAAGACAGAACAAACGAGCTGATAAGCGAAGGCATCGATCCTGAAATCGCAAAAGTGATGGCAAGCGTAGGGTTATAAAAACAACAGGCGGGGCGCAACGCCCCGCAGAAAGGACAAAAACATGAGAAAATTTGAAATCGGTAAACAGTATAGCATGAGAAGTATCTGCGATCATGATTGTGTTTGGACTTACACAGTGATCGCAAGAACCGCCAGCACGATCACGATCACGGACGGCAAAGAAACAAAGACTTGCCGAGTGATTAAAAAGTTGAGCGAATACCTCAAAGCCGAAACGCTCCGACCGCTTGGCAACTATTCAATGTGCCCGACACTTACCGCATAAAACAACAGAGCGGGGCAAAAGCCCCGCAGAAGGGAGACAACATGAGAACATATTATATTTACAATGCAGAAGTTGACTATACTGAATACCTCGGATCGGTTAAAGCGTTTAGCATTACAGATGCAGAGCTTAAAGCATCCACAGAACTCGGCACTACTTGCGAGGTTTACGCACTTACAACCGCACCAAATGAAGCATATGCATAAAAAGAAATCAAGCGGGGCAAATGCCCCGCAGAAGGGAGAACACATGGGAGCAAAACCGACACCGGCGCAAAAAAGAGCGGTCGCTAAATACGACAAAACCCACACAAAAGGACTTTATCTGAAATTAAACCTTGTAAACGATGCCGACATTCTGGCAAAGCTCGATGCGGTAGACAATAAGCAGTTATATATTAAAAACTTAATACGCGCCGACATAGGCAAATAAAAAGCACCCCCTAAACGTCATTATTTGAACATTTAGGGGGCGTTTTGGCGTTTCCGCCGATTTCAAGGAAAAGATAAAAATGGGTTTATGCATATCTGTACCATGTTTTTGAATCTTCCGTCGTGCTGTACACTCTCCATTGACCGCCAAAAAACTGCCCAGGACTTATATTCACCGACGATGTATAATATGATCCAACGGGATATATTTGCTTTGGGTAATTTCTTAACGCATCTTGTGTTGTGTTGCTCGCAACTTCACCGACGCGGGAAAACAAATCCTTCAAACCATCAACGAAATTCCCAAACTCTAACGAGTTATATTTTAGCCCTATTGCGTCATATTCGTATGCAATCACCTGCGTTGAGATTTCGATGTTTATGCGTCGGTCTCGCACAAGAATCACGTCACCCAAATCCGATACTTTTTCAGGTCTTCCTTGTAATGTATAATTAACAGATGGAGTGCAATATTTATCGACATAGTTTTGTCCTTGTACTCTCAAATCAGCTCGCACGGCTGCAATATATTCGTTTATGTTTGCATATTTACTTGCGTCTATATCTTGATCAAATCTGACATATTTAGCATATGGTATGTCGTATTGCACGACACTCGAGATCGTATTTTCTACCCCGCTTCCACCATATATTGTCGTGTTGTTATTTCCAATCGGAAAAACAGTTGTTACAACGTTTGAAAAATCATAATCCGCGCTCATGTCGAGCATGTTTTTTCCGTATTCAATAGTTATCCCTTTATCATGTGATATATTTCCCAAAACCTTTATTTTCCACTTGTCGCGGACAATATATCCGTTTTTTTTGTCGCAAAGAATTTTGATACAGTCATGCAGCGTGTCTCCATTGATAACATATTCAAAATATCCTGTCGTGTCAGTCTCGAGAATAAATGGACTTTCCAAAATGGTTCTTCTGTTTATGTATTCCAAAAACGCTGTCGGATAGAGCGTTCCTGAACCGTTTGCGAAATCCAGCAAATAGTTTTCCGCATCAAATGTAATATGCTTTGCTTTTGCTGTGATTTTATGTGGATTTTTTTCTACATCGTATATTCTGAACGGCTGATCGCCTTGTGGAGTTGGTGCGCATAATATATTGCCGCATACAACATAATCATTGTAGTCAACCGAACATGTCATCTCGAGCGAAAAATCGCCATTTATAGCGTTTTTGACCGCGCACCGAATAGCATCAATCACAATTTCGCCATTTGTTTCAAATTCTTTTTCTGTTGGTAAAAATACCTTTATCATCTCTTGAAAGTTTCCTTTTCTAATGCTGTCACTCTTTGCTCTATGACCGGGATGCGCATTGCAAAGTCGTTGTGTTGTCGGACTTCTCGCGTTAATTCCTCGAGTTTAGTGTCCTGCACGGCGTTGTGCTTGTCGAGTTCGTGTTGGATTTTGTCGCCGCTCGCTTTTGTGGTCAAAATTGTTCCAATAAGCGAAAGAAACGCAACAAAAATCGTACTTGCGGCAGTGATCGCTACCGTTGCCATATGATCACCCCCCGCTGCAATGATTTTTCAATTGCTTTTAATGGTGTTTCAGCTACTTTTTTTGTCCATTTCATGATTTTACCTCCTAAAACTCGAAAATCGGCTCTATTTGTATATTGCAAAATCTTTTTCGAGATGATTTTTCTTTCTCTTTTGGTGTAAATAGGCTGTCAAAAAGCCTATCCATGTTGTGAATACTTCTTTTTGACTGTTTGCAATCCTTTGCAAGACTGTTTCTCCATGATTTATATGCGTTCTGGGCGTCTTCGTCGGTTAAAATGTTTTTATATTTCTTCAATCGCCGCCGTTCTCTTGTGATCTTGGCTCTTGTTGGTCTTTTGATGACCTTCCCGTGGTTTATGTTGTATTTTATCTGTAAAAATGTAAAACCATGAGATAATTTTGTTATATGGGTTTTCTTTTCGTTGATTTCGAGCTTGATTTCTTTCAACTCTCTTTTGATATCTTCAAGCAGCTCTTTCAATTCCTGTTTGCTTTCGGAAAATATAATCATATCGTCCATATATCGCCCGTAATATTTCACGCGCTTCACGGTTTTGATGTAATTATCTAACCTTGAAAGATAAAATATTGCGAAAATCTGCGGGGCTTCCGAGCCCAAATTCAACCCTTTTGAGGTTTCCGATGCAGTGTCTACAATATAATCAATTAAGTTCATTATTTCGGGCGGTTCGTGTATTTTATTATGCAACATTCTTTTCAGGACTTCGTGATCGATGCTCGGAAAATAGCTTTTAATGTCTATCTGTAAAACATAGCCCTCTTTAAAATGCCTTAAGAAGATATCAATCCTTTTTCTTGCGAACGCCACGCCCCTATCTTTCAAGCTCGCATAATTATCATAAATCAGATACTTTGTAAGTTGCGGCATCAAGATTTTCTCACACAAAACCTTTTGAACCACCCTGTCACGCATTGCCGGTGCTTCAATGTTTCTTAATTTTCCACGCTCGCAAATGGTGAATTTTGTCGTCGGGCTTGTTTTATACGCCCCCGATCTCAACTCTTCCTGTAGTGAAATGTTATTCATCAAAAGGTTTGCTTTGTATCTCTGGGTTGATTCTTTCCAATGCGATATTTTTGAAGTTTTCAAAAAGGCGTTATTCAGATTTTCGATTGTTGTTAGCTCTTCAATTGTCATAAAACGGGGCGTGTTTATAGCATCATTTGCCGCAGCAAGACGCATCACGCCCGATATTCACCTCTTTCAAGGATGGTCAAAATCTCCTTATATATCCCGCATCTCTCTATCTTTTTGGATAGTGTCGCGGGATTTACAATCCCTGCTGCCCTTAAGGAATTCGACGCATCGTTGTTGTTCGCATTGCCGTTGTTGTTCGCATTGCACGCCGCGGACGCAATAGATTTTAACCCGCAAATTTAAACCGTTTGTGGTCGGTTTCTCGCCATCTTTTGAGACAATTTATCTCATGTATAACATTCTTTATCTCGTTAACATACTTATCATCGGGTATTTTTAACTTTTCCAATATCAATTGATATTTCGTCAACAAATCAAAACACAATCCGATTGCTTTGTCTTGATGCAGTCGTCTCTCTTGATATTCAATCTCACAAGTCGGATAAATTGAGTTTGCCATTCTGATATGTGTACCAATGTCGAAAACCACTCGCAAAATTCTGTCGCTTATGATCTGTGTTATCATGGTTTCGTTTTTCGCTCCAAAATGGTTTTCTATCAAAAATGTCGCATCGTTAAACAATTTAAAATAGGTAGCATCAAACTCAACTTTTGATTCTTTTCTCTTTGATTTATTTACTGACATTTTGCCCTCTGTCGGGGACAAGCCCCGCCAATGTTAATGAAAAATAATAAGCCCTGCTGCCCTCAAGGAATACGACGCACCGTCGCTGGCCGCAAGGCCGCCCCTGTCCGCAAGGCACGCCGCGGACGCACTACGGATAGAACGCAGCCAGATATTGTTATTTCCGAAAATCCTGTTGTATTTGTATTTTCTGAAGATTTCAAGCTGCTGATCCGCTTCGCCCTGTTGGAAACTATCGGCACTCCATATCGGACACCCGTACATGTTGACCTCTGTCAAGGCTGAAATGTATTCAGGGCTTGAACTCCACCCCCAATTCCCGATCGCTGCGAATAGCTTTGTTTCTGCTATAAGATGATCGCTCCACGAACCGAATAAAGCGTTGAGGTCGGCTTTTATATTGTCTAAAACCGCCCCTTTTAAGTATGTATGAAGTGCGCTGCCTTCATATCCGCTCGAGGTGTCGTTTGATGTGTTCCATTGCGAATTCGATTTTGTGTCAACCACAAGCCCGATGTTATGAGTTCCCAAGACTGCATAATAATCATATCCGCCGTAGTTGTAATCGAGATGCCCAAGCCAATATCTATAATTTGTCCCGTTGAAATAGTCCCCGATTTTATAGCCGTATTTTTCAAGGTTCTGTTGTGCAATGGCTGTCGGCAAATTTGCAAGCCTGCTTGTTATGTCCGCCGGTTCGTTGCTTGTGTTGTAATTTATAGCCCCCTCGACAGCCTTGATCTCCCCTACTGCCGTGGTTGCACCCCATTTTGTCGCGTCAAAGTTGCCTGTCGTGGTGGCGATGCATTTGTAAAGGGCATCCTCGTGAATGCAAAAATCCCCCGCGTTATACTCGACGGTGCTGTTATATTCGTTTGCCACCAAATCATTCGGCGCACCTGCGTCACCTTTTGCGCCTTTTATTAAATTTGTTTTAAAAATTATTTCTCCCATTTTTTCTCCTATCCCGCTACTTCTGGCAATAACGTCAAAATACCACGCATTAATGTTATGACATCTGTGTCGTTTTTTATCTGTAAATCATAAAAATAACGCGCAACGTCCATATTTTTAGTTGCGTCAGGCGATAACCGCACGTTAAACAATGCAACCCCATCCGTGTACTCTTCAAGAGTGATACCCGACGCTGTGTCCACTTCCACTTGTGCTCCCAATGCATAATTGTCGGTAATCGCAAACGTAACTTTCAACGTCTCGCATTCTTCTTCGGTCAATCCTTGTAGTTGAAAGTTAAAATCAAGAGTATCTCCCCTGACCATGTCAATATTTTGGTTTATCGAATTCAAATAATCCTGTTTATTAACCATTTTACCCCCTATATCCACCGGCTATACTGATCTATTTTTATTTCAGATGTGGCACCGGTTATTTTTACAACATTTATCCCTGGTTGCAATATCAGGTTATTATAATCGCCTGTTACCTGCCTATTGAGATAGTCTCCTGATGGGCTCAAGGCGTTCATGCCGGGTGTGTCGATAATAATTGTTTCTTCCTCGTTTGATAAATCGATTTTCAGCTTGTGAGACTCATTAATATAGATATCAATCTGCCCACTCCCTGTTATTGTAAATATCGGTTTGCTATAAATATTCCCTATATTTCTTACGTGGATTTCGTTGTTTGCGGTTATGATCTGCCCTTCGATCAAAGAATACTTGAACGGCTGTACATGCACGATTACTGCCGCAGTTCTAAATCTCAAAAGGCGTTTGAAATCTATCTGTGAATATGTCGAAAAATTATAATATTTATCAATTTCGTTGCTAAACGTTATTTTCCCGCTGGTGTTGAAAAATCCCACCACGTCATCGACGTTATAATCGCCCTTTAGTCCGATGGTAAAGGCTTTATCATAAGCTGCATACCCTAATTGAGTGACAAGATCGCCGTCTCTGCCGTCAATCGTCTCGATCTGCGTCCTCATTAAAGGCTTTGTGATCGGCGGCAAAGACTGAACAATCAAGCCGTCTATTTGTTTTGATGATTTTCCGTTAATTATCACAAAAGGTGTCATTTCTTCCCCCTTTAGGTGTAAATTGCATCCGATACTGTTTTATTGACAAATGCCCCGACCTTTACATCGTCAAGCTCTACTTTCATTTGTGAGAGTGCGTCCTTGAAAGCTCCAACTATATCATTATACATGTTGTTTGTGGCGGTGGCAGTCTGCTCTCTGGTCTCCGTGGGCATTGTTAACACTGTTCGCAGTTCGGCTGCAAGCTCTTTGATCCATCCTTTATTGTTTTCCAGCGGTATCACGGCTTCTTTTCCCTGTTCTCCGATCTCTGCCAACGTCGGACGGTTAACAATTCCACCCTTTGCCAATCTTGGCAAACTCAACAGATCAAGCATCTCCAAGTCAACGCCCGGGATTCCGTTGATAAAGTCTAAAGCGCCGTTTATCATTTCGATTCCGCTGTTGATAATGTTTTCAATCTGCCTGATAACGCTGTTAATTGCCGATTTCACGCTCTTTCCGATGGCGTCGCCTATCTTTGTACCCATGGACGTAAATGTGTTCTTTATGCTTGTCCAGAGATCGCTAAAGAATGACTTAAAACCGCCGAATGCCTTTTTGATGTTCTCCCATGCGTTCTCGAATTTTGCCTTGAACCATGTCCCGACATTACCGAAGATGTCCTTGATGTCGCTCCACAAGGTTTTGAAAGTCTCTTTTAGCGGTTTTGCAAGTCCGTTCTTTATATCCTTAATTATCCCCGGCAAACTGTTCACGATAGATGTTGCTGTGTCTTTTAAGGCTTTAATCAGCACGCCAAACGTCTCGACAGCGCCCTCTAACAATACCGGCGCGGATTCAATCAACGCCTTATTTATTGAAACCACAATAGTAGGAATTTGTGGTAAAAGTTCTTTAATAAATAGCGGTATCGCCTGAATGATGGCTTCCAACAGTTTGATTGCACCTTTTATTAGATTTTGTATCATGTCGGGCTTTGTCAATGCCGTGATGATGTTGGTGACGATCTTTGGAATTTCGGGCACTAATTTTTCTATAAGCACCGGGATTGCGTCAATTATTCCCATCAACATCGTCAGAGCCCCATCTATCATATCGGGGATTGCGTCTATCATGGTGTCGATAATATTCCATATCACGTCCGATTGTAACATTTTCGGTAGCTCTGTTGACATCTCTTTGATTATGTCTAAAGTAACATCTAACAAACCGGGCAAAATATTCCCCGCCATCTTCGGCAACTCTTTCAACAAGGGTTTTATCGTTTTCAAAAGATCCCTGATTGCGTCGGGCAACATTTCAATCAATGCCCCGGCGATAGATTTAAGAACCTTCAACACTGTCGGCAATGCGTCATTGACTGATTTTAATATCGATTTAACGCCGTTTTTGATTGATTCCGCGCCTTTATCGTTTCCCGATATCATGTCGGTCAATCCGTCTGTGATTGAGACGATACCGGGCAAAAATCCACTCACAAGGGAATTTTTCAAGCCGTCAACAGTGCCTTCAAGCCTTGTCATGCTGTCTTCGAATGATGCGCCTGCTTTGACCGCATCTTCACTCATGACCATTCCCAAATCTTGCGCTTCTTGTCGCAGATCCGCGATGCCTGTCGCTCCACTGTTTAACAATGGCAACAAATCGGATGCCGATTTTCCAAAAATCTCCTGTGCGGCTGCGTTTCTTGCGGTGGCATCTTCCATGCCTGCCAATGCGTCAAGGGTTTCTGTCAAAACATCTTCTGTGCTCTTCATCGTTCCGTCTGTGTTTTTCAGTGAAACGCCCAAATTTTCAAACTTAACCCCGGCGCCGTCCACTCCCTTTTGAGCTTTTCCCAATTCGGCGGTTATGTTCTTAATGCCTGTCTTGAAACTGCTGACGCTTGCACCACTACGATCGCAAGCGTATGAAAGTTCTTGATATAAGTCGGAATTTATCTGCAATTTCTGTGACGCTTTGTCGATTTCGTCACCTGCTGCCGCTGTATCGCCTGCCATGTCAAAAATGGCTTTGCCTGCTGCGACTGCGGTCGCTCCCACGGCTGCCATTGCCGTCCCCAAAGCCTTGACAGAAGTCTTGACCACTTTGCCCAAACCGTCAAATGCGCCTTTTGCGCTGTCTGCGGTGCTTCCTACGTCCTTTAGTCCGTTGCTTGCTTCTTTTCCTGCATCGTCCGTCTGTTCAAGCTCTTTGTTCATCTTGTCAAGTGAATTTTCAGCCTTGACAACGCTTGTCTCGGCGTTGTTTATCTGAATTTTCATATTTGACAAGCCTTTTGCCATGTTATCTTCTGCGGCGGTGCTGTCTTTTAGCTCTTTTTCGAGCTTGTCAACCACTTCGGCTTGTGCTTTGTACTCTTTCGATGCTGTTCCAAGTGTGTTTTTGATCTGTTCGAGGGCGGTTTTCTCGCTGTCGTATGACTTTTGTATCTCTTCGGTCTTTTTCTTCTGGGCGTCAAGTTGCGCCGACATTTCCGAATAGCTTTTTTTGAGATCCCCGATTGATTTTTTCTGTTCATCGAGCTTTTTTGACAAGTTATTGCTTGCGGTTGTCAGCGCTTGCGTGTCTTTGTCGGCGCTTGATGCCTGTGCCGACATCAATTTCATTTCGCTCGAAACTTCTTTCAAACCCTGTTTGATGTTTCCGAGTGCTTTTTTGTATTCACTTTCGCCCGATAACTTGACCGATCCGCCAAACCCTGCCATCTTGCCACCTCTTTATCAAATCAAAACCACTCTTCCGCCTGTTGCGCCTTTTGTTTTGCCTTTTCGTATGTCGTGCGGGTTACTCTTAACAGCATTTCAAGATCAAAATCATCCTTGTAAAGCTGATATTCTTTTTTAAACTCTCGCAAGGTCAAGCGCATTGTCTCATGGTTTGTATACTTCAATTTGCTTCTCCCGATAAATCGAAACCACGCAAAATCCATTGTTGGATCTTCGACTTCATCGGGGATAATCAGTTTTTTTCGTCTGATCTTGTGCTTGCGACTACTGTGTCTTTTAAGTTCTCGGCAGCCGCCGCAAGTCCTATCTCTGATATGATTCTCCCGACCTGCTTTTCTGTTAAAAATGCCCGATCGGCGTCGTTTTCTTCGTTGTATATGTCAATGCCTTCGTTTAGCATCGCCGTAAAGCCGAACTTGATGTCTTTTGCTTTCGGCTCGTCACACTCTACAAGGTCGCCCCACTTCTCGACTGATCCGTATTGCTCCTGGATCGTCTCCATGACGTTCAAATTAAAAACAAGGGCGTATTCTTCCCCCTTGTATGTAATTGTGGCTGTTTTTGTCTTTCTCTTTCCCATTGTTTTATCCTCTCTTTGAAAAAAGGGCGGCAATAAATACCGCCCTCAATTATTTGTTTTAGGTTTCGTTCTGATATACCGCATAAAGCGTAATATCATCGCTCGGTGTATACGGACTTGTCACGTCTGCCGCGGTTGCGTCGGGTGTGGTTGCCCATCCAACAAACTCTTTGCCGCTCGGTGCTGTGATGCCTGTGCCATCGTCAAGGTTGATTGACTGTCCTGCGGTCACGTCGGTATCTTCTATCGTTGATGATGTTCCGCCCATCAGGTCGAAGGTCACGCGATAAGTTGTGCCGGCTGCTGCCATAAGGTTCTTTAAGTATGTCAGCGCGTCGCTCTTGGTTGTGAATGTCTTGGTCTTTGACCATGTGCCATGCTCATCATCCAGAGTGGCGATAATGCCCTCGATCGACGGTGTTGCAAACTCGATTGATTCTCCCTTTGTGTTTTCGTCCTTGCTCGGCTCTGAAAACTTTACTTTATAAAGGAACTCAACCTTGTACTTGTAAACGCCGTTTACCATCTTTGTCACGATACGACCGCATCCGACATACGGTGCGGCATCGTCTGCATGTTTTACAACTTCGCCGGTGCTGATCGAATGACCAAGAAGCGGTGCGAAAATGCTGTCATCATCGTCAGTCACTCCCAGAGTGATAGTACCGCCCGCAAAGGATGTGTCGCTCTCTGCAAGTACATCATCGCCGTAGAGCTTGGCTTCGTTGTTTGTTACAGAAACCGAACAAGAAACCGCCTTGCCTAAATTTGTTGCGCCCTCATAGGACGGGACGCCGTTATTCTCTGTCAGCTTTGAAAACCAAATATTTGTCAAGCCAATATTTGCCATCTCTTTAGCCCTCGCTTTCTTTTGCTATGCAAATTGTTTTATGATAAAACTTTGTATCTCTTTCATACATGTCGGGGCTGTCTCTCGATGGCTGATATGTCCATCCTGCCGCCGTCATTAACTCGATTAGTTTCGCAACTATCGATAAATAATTTGTTTTGCTGTATACATCAAAATCATAGTATTGAACACAACCCAAAATCTGATCATCGCCCGCCAATGCGTTATCCTTGTCAAGCTGCATATATGTGATATATGTGTCCTCGTCGCCCTCGTAGAACATAAACGCAACAGGGCAGCCAACTTTGCCCGATAATGTTGATTCAATTTCCGCGTTCAAATTGAACATATCAATCACCCTTTCGGCAAATATTTGTCTTGGACTTCCTGCATTGCCTTTTCTATTTCTGACTTGTTAAACGCTTTGCGCAAAAATGGTCTTTTGGGATATGGTGAATTGCTCCGTCCGTACTCTGTGACATTTGCCACAAGCGGCGCCGGTATCTTTTCGCCGTTCCTGTTTACGAAATACCCATAAAAAGCCACCTTTGTATTGACGCTGTCATCGCTTGGCGTTTTATACGGCTTTGTAACTTTCAAACACTTCATGATGCCACTCGAACGCCACGAACTCGGAACACTCGCCTTGATGTTCTTCTCGACTACTTCCGCGCCTGCTGCAGTCATTTCCGCAAGCATCTTGTCAGTGTTCTTTTGTAGCGTGTCGAACTGTTTAATTAAATCGTTCGGTAGTTCTGCGCTAAAGTTTGCCATCAGTGTTTGACCTCTTTGCATTCAAGCTCTAACTCTGTATGAGCCATGTCCATGTCGTTGATGTATTCGATGGTGTAGACTTTGCCGTTGAACTTGATGATGTGGTCGTATGTGATCGTGGTCTGCGGATAACGTATAACAAACCGTGTATAAGCCTTTTCAAAATCGGTCTGATTTGTTATCAGGGTAAATCCTTTTGTGGTTTTGACTTCCGCATAACAGGTCAATACAAGCGTTTCAACGTCAACAGGAAAACCCGCTGCGTCTTTGCTTTTTGTCACGCTGTAAAATTGAATTTTTCTGTTATACTTTCCCGCGTTCATCATTACAACAAATTCCTCTGATGCATTCCCAGAATGGTATCAACCACTTTATTCACGTTTGAATTGTCCACATACATCGCGCGTGTGTCGTACATGTCCTGACATAAGACAAAGACCACGATCACCATGTCTTGATACTTGTCAAGTTCTGCCGCATCTTCTATCCCGGTATATTTCAAGATAAAATCAACGGCTACTCCCTTTAGAGCTGTGATGAAATTGATGTCTTCTGTTGTCGGCTCTGCTATTCGCAGATAGTCGGCTATATTTTGCGCCGTGATATCCGATATTTTTTCAATTACGCTCATATAGCCGCCCCTTTCTACTCTGCCAATGTCAAGCCGTTCAAGTTGTAGTTGTATGTATACTTGTTGCCGTCTACCGTTACAACCACACGGAAGGGCAATGTCTTGTCCTCGATCTTGATCGCTGCCGCAAGATCTTCGTCAAGTGTTGCGAGATTCTTGATGCCGACCTGCACATCTCCAAATGTCACATCAGGATCAACAATGATAAATCTCAACGCTACAAAGTTACCCGCTCCCCAATATTCGGGCAACTGTCCCTCTGTCAGTTTCTTGACCGTACCGATGAAGCAATTGCCTATCGGCTGAAAGTCTGCGCCCTGCATATTTGACACGGTTTCATCATAGATGGTGTCAGACTGTGCCATCGGCAAAACCAAAACTTTCGGATTTGCGCTGCCTGCAAGATCTTCGATTTTGTCAATCATCTCTGCGTCGGTCTGAATTGTCTCAACGTCCGACATTTTACCGCCCATCTTCACGTAAAGGATTTTCAGCTCGTCAACAGTTGTTCCGTTCATGACTTTTCTCCCTTCTTCTTTGCGGGTGCTTTCTCGGCTTTCTTTTCTGCCGGCTCGATATATCCTGCCGCTTCAAGGCTTGCCGCTACGGTGTCGGGTACTTCCTGCACTTCCCCGACACTCATAGCAATTGACACCCCGCAAAAGTTCTCTTTTGCGATATACTTCATAGGATTGCCCCCTTTTATGCGTGCATTACAAGCGCTGCGATCTTCTGATCGTTCTCGACCTTGCTGTCGAACTCAACCCAACCAACAACACCGACTGCGTGCTGTGTTGCGTACTTCTCACGAAGTACCTCGATTGTCATGTCCTCGCCGAACTTGGTTGCAAGTCCTGACATATCACCGTAGAAGATAACGGTCTTTCCTGCTCCGATATCGTCCATGTTGTCAGATACATAGACCGGCTTGCCTAACAGGGTTGATCCGAACGGTGATGAAATATCATCGTTAAGAAGCGGATAGCCTGTTGTTGATTTCAAGTTACGGAGAGCGGTTCTTGTTGCCGGTGACATGATCCAGATGCCGTTCTTCTGGTAAACGTCCTTGACCTTGTCATGAACTGCGATAACCTCTGCAAGGGTGATTGCGTCTGCTGCGGCGGTTGTTACCTTTGAACTTGCCGCAAGTCCTGACAGGCCTGCAACCTTGTTTTCTGTACCGTTCAGAAGTTCGCCCTCGATAAATCTTGAAATTGAGAGAGCCATCCTTTCAACAACAAAATCAACAAGGTTGAACTGTGAGTTGTTTATGAGCGATCTTGATATGAGAGCGAGCGCTCCTGAAAGATAGCCGTCAAGTTCGATCTTTCCGAATGCGCCAACAGATGCCGCAAGCTCTTCGAACTCTGTCGCATATGCAACAGTGATGTCATGTGTTGAGCCGTCATAGTGCGGGATCTCGATCTTGCCCTTAACGTTATACTTGCTCGACTTCTCCAGGATCGGGCAGATGTCATATACTGCCGCAATGATCTTGTTAACGATTGTCTGTGGAATAACTGCGCCGTTTGCCGCCTTGGTCATGTTGTAGTCTGTTCTCTCGTTCAGAACAACGCCGCGGATATAAGCGTCAAATGCGCGGCGCTCGTTCTCTTCGTTGCAAGCGTTCTCTTTAATTTCCTGTGATTCCTTCATGTCCTCTGCTCCCTCTTCTTTCAGCTCCTCTTTATCGTCTTTCAGTTCGTCGGCGATCTTCAAAGCCTCTTTGATCTTGCGCACGTCGTCTCTGATCTCTGCGAGTTCCTGTGCTTCATCGTCTGTGAGTTCCCTCTTGTTCGTCTCTGCGTCTGCCAATAAGCTCTCGGCGCGTGTGATGAGATCGTTCTTCTTTTCAACAAGTCCCTTGTAGTTCATCGTTTCATTCTCCTTTCATTTCGTTGATGATGTCGTGGTACTTGGTATAGTCAATCGCGCCGGGCGCGTTGCTATCTTCTTTTGTTTCTTCCTCTGTTTCCTCGATGCGGATATTCATTTCAAATTCGGTCGTGTCGCTTGTGTTCATGCGTTCGTCTGATGATCTGACACAAACAAGCGTGCCATCGTATGCCGGGACTGCTCGGCGGTCTATCAATGACACTTCGTATAAATCCATGTCTTTGACTTCTCGAACGGTGATGCCGTTCTCTTCCGATGTGTCCACGTCTCTATCTGTAAAGCCAAAGCTCCACCCCCGCAGCTTTCCACCGCGGGCGGCGTCCGCCACTTCCTTATCCGTGATTGTCGCCCTTGCGTGTAACCCGATGGCATCCTCATGTAGTTCAAGGTTTCCATCTTTGATGCCGCCCAAATCACGATCCCAGTTGTGATCGAGTAACAGTCTCACATCGTCCGCACGCTCCAAAGCTCGCTTGAATGCTCCGACCTTTACGCGCTCAACAAATGAGCCGATGCGGTCTTTTAAGATCTTCGAGTTTCTTTCCAGAGCATTCACGTATCCCTCTATCTCTACCGTGTCGCCTTTAACCCTGATATTCATTCTGTGCCCCCTATTTCGATGTGTTCGGTCTCGCTTGTCTCTCCGTCTGCATCTTCTGTGACGCTTATCTCTCCACCCTTTACGTCGCCGGTGTTCGGCGTGTAGTATTCGTGGGTGTTCACGTCGTACAGTACCGACGCAAGACCAAAGTCAACCACGTCAAGACCTTCGATATCGTTCAAGTTTTCATCGCGTCGCAGTTCGTTGATTGTTTTCAATCCGATTTCCTTGGCGATCTTGTATGCTTCGTATCGTTCTTTGGGTGTCGCTTTCAGGATCTCTTTTACGTCAAACTCAAAGAACTTTTTGTCCTTTTCGTTCTCCAACAACAAATCCCTATTCAAAGCAGTTTCAAAAGCCTTTATGATCGGGTAAATTGCCATCTTGAACGTCTCATAGTAGTCGCCCGGTATGATGTGAAAGATCGAATTGATTTCGTCCTTCAATGTCTTTTTGCTTTCGTTGAGCTGCATCTCGACAGATGTGTTTGATGCTTCTTGAAACTCAAGACCTTTATTCAGCACGACAATATTGCTTTGATCGTTGGCGTACATTCTCTGCCATGCGTTCTTCAAGATGTCGATTTCTTCCTGTCCGAGATTATGTTGTGACTTGATAAAGCCTTTTTTGTTGCCGCCACCTTTGACCAACATCAATTGATACTTCAACATGTTGTATGCGGTCTCTAAAGCCTTTGAGACTTCGACACATAACCCGATGCCGCTTGCTCCGTCCTGTGTATTTCTCAAAAGTTTGATGAACTCGAACGGCTGAAACTCGCTGTCGTAGCAAAAAATAGTGAATGACCTTTCAAGCGGGTTCGGGTTTCTGTAAATCGTGATAAAATCGTCGGGGATATACTTCAAAGCGGTGACATCGTTGCGGTCTCTTTGGATGTAGCAGTAGCCACCTTTTCCCAAGAGATAATCAACCACAAGCGCCTTTTTCATTTGAAACGCATCCAGGGTGTCCCCTGTGTCACAATTCAGCATCTTCACTCTGGGATCTCTGTCGATTTCTTCAACGTGTCCTTTTGATCGCTTGTATAACTTGACCGGCATACTTGCGATCGTTCCGCTTATCATATCCACCGCTCCACTCACGTCGGGCAATGTCAAAGCCTGTTCGCGCGTGATACTCTCACCGCTTAAAATGGCTTTGAGCAGAACATCATCAACCGTGTTGGCATCGATCTCTCCGCTATTCCGTTTTCTGAATAAGTCAAAAAAGCTCATGGTTTAAATCCCCTTTTAATTTTTCATAACACAAGTTAACCCCCGAAAATTCGCATCTTTTTTTAGGCAAAGAAAAAAGGCAGTCATAAAGACTGCCCTTTTTCCGAAAGACAAAAACCATGCCACCCTTTAGAGGATAAAATCACCCTACCACAATACTATCCGCCGAAATTCGCATCTTTTTTTAGACAGCAAAAAAGAGACGCTATGGAGTGGCGTCCCTTTCTTGTTTGGTTTTCTCAACCTTCTGACATTATGATTTTATCATCGGTTTTTCAATCGCTCAATGTGTTTATATAACTTGCGCGCAAAAATTCATTTGATTCAAAAAATAATCTTGTTCGAGAAGATAGCAAGCGTTAATCAATGAAACGACCATGTCAACCTTTCCTTTGCTCCGCTTTTTATTCACATAAAGATTTCGATTTGTGTCCTGCGTACACCGGGCATTTTGGAAATTGATTTCCATGAGCCTATTTGATGTGTATTGAAATTCCCCCGCAAGTATCTTCTCTTTTAGTCTTTTTGTCGCGGGATGCAAAACGCTCGAATGCTGTCTGACTTCAACGGTGTTATATCCTGCCCGCTCTAACTTCTGGGCGGTTGACAATGCGTTGTATCTGTCATATCCTACGGCTTGCACTTGAACGCCATACTTGCTCTCGATCTCCATAATATAATCTTCAACCACGGCATAATCTATCACTTTATCTCCGCAAGCTATCGCCTTGCCGTTTCTGACAAACTCCCGATAGTCGATTTTTTCAAATGCGTTTTTCTCGTCGATTCTTCCCTCGGGTATGAATGCCACAACGTCCGCCAGAATGTTATCATCATCGTCCACGCTCACCATTGCGACGGATGTGTTGTCGTTGCTCTCTGACAGATCTAACCCCAAATAAACGACACGCCCCGACCAATCTATTGATTCAACCTTGCAATTCTGAACGTCTTTTACATCGATAAAGGTTTCTGTGCCAGCTCCCTGATAAACAATGTTGCAATGCTTTGTGACAAAGTTCTCCCTTGCACTCTCCATTGCTATCGCCTTGGCTCTTTTCTTCAACAGGTCATCCCAGATCTCGGGGACTTCCAACGAAACAGGGTTAGCTTGTCGCATGACATTGTCATCGGTCTCCCACGCTTTCGGGTTGTCGGGTTCGTAAAGCAAAGCAAAGACGCTTTCATCTTCTGTCACTCCGTCCAATATCTTCTTGGCGTAGTCCGTGTAGATCTCGATCGGGTTGTCTATGGTCGGGTACTTGGTGGAGATTATAAACCCCAACTTGTTCAAGATGTTGAGCTGTCCCGATTGCATGGCTTCGATTGCGTATGTGTTCGGCAGCGCTCCCACCTCATCCGCACAATAAACATTCGGCAGTTTTCCGTCCATGTTGCTGTTGGAGTAATTAAGGGGCGTGTATTTGCTTTCCTTTGGGATGAACTCGATATAGTCTCTTAATAACTTAAACCTTTTCACTCCCTGAAACTCATATAACAAAGGACTGCTTTTTATTGTCTTTGTGATTGCATCCTTGATCTCTCTTGATAGCTTGCCGTCCGGTGCCACGCTGTAAAATTCCGAAAACTTTGGTTCGGTCAGAAATAGCAAAATAAACAATGTACCAACTGTGAATGTTTTGAAATTCTTTCGACAGATTTCAAGTATACAAGTTTCAAATCTTCTCCGCTTATGGTTGTCTTTGTAGACTATGCACAACACCGCCGTATATATTAACCACTGATACCCGGTTGTGCAATCAATCAAGGGTTGCCCCGCCTTTAACCCTTTCGGCATGATTAAGATTTTCAAAATGCTTTCAATCTGTTTGTACTTTGCCATGCTGATTTCATACAGATCGCTTTTGCCCTCTTCGATTTCCATGAACTTCGCCATCTGTTTCTTGACGTATCGGGGCGTGGTGGGTTTGTCAATATTCTCTTTGCAATAAAGATAAGCCTTTGTCATGCTCTCACCCTTTCATAATCTCCAGCAAAGGATCTTCGGCTGCCGCTGTGCCCTTGTGTTCCTTTATCATTTTCCACAAGGTCTCTGCCGTCTTGTTTGCATGCGATGTGGTATTGTTAAAGGCGTTTATTGCCGGGTTGATAACAACATTCTCACGCCCTCGGACATATTCCTTGACTGTGGTCACTCCTATTTCATCGACTTTCTTTTCGAGTTCGTCAAGATGCAACAAAAGGCGGTCATATCGGTGCAATGTAGTCGCGAAAAGGTAGTTGTCATTCAGTCCGATGGCTTTTGCTTGGTCAACTATCTGTTTACGTTGCTTGTCTCTTTCTTTTTTATTCATATTTGTTGCCCTCTCTAAATAAATTTTATTTTGTTTTGTTTTTTAAAGTTTTTCTTTAATTATTCAAAGTTTTTCTTTGTTTTCGTCAAAAAGCGGTTCGTTTTTTCCCTTGATGAAAATGAAGGGGGGCGTGTGGTCTGTTTTGCGTCAGATTTTCCGCGCCCCTACTCCCCGGGGTATGCCCTATCTATTAGCCACCCGTCCCAACTCTTCATCCGCCAATATTTCCGATATGTTTTGCGCTATCGTTAAACATCTTATTGCGTGCCTTTTGTCGCTCTCCACGTTCATATATGCAGAATCCGCAAGCGCTCTGATTATGTCGATTGCATATAGCGGTATGATGTCTATATGGATTTTTTCCATCGGCTTTGCTATCTTCTCTCTCAATGTTTCTCTTTCTGCGTCGCTCATATTTTCTCCTTTTCCATCTTCGCACCGCATGACGGACAGTAATCTGTCTCTCCGTATGTCTGCCAACTTCCACACTCTGAACAATAAAACCTTACCCTGTCCCACCTGCGACTATTGTCTATATCTTTTCTCCATGTTCCTGTCTTTTGCTTTGCCTGAACACTTGGTAACTTTTGTATTTCGTCAAGCATCTCTCTCTTTTCGTCATTCCATACAATTGCATCTTCTACAGCTTCTCTGCTTATTGCATCCGTGACAGGGACATTTATGTCCTTACCACAAGGCTCTTGTTCTAATGCTTTGATAGCCATTTCCTCTGCTTCTCTGCACACACCCTCAACACAATAAAGGTCTATATGTCGCTTAAAATATTTGACAGCTTCTTCTCTTGTCATTCCTTATCCTCGCCTTCCTGTGGCTCAACCTTTTTGAGATACTTAACACACCTTATATCACATACAAAAAATGGATATTTACCGCATTCATTTTTTGCTTTTTCATAAAGTTCAACGGCATCTTTATAATGTTCTTTATAGATACACACATCACTATGAATGCAGAAATTACATTGTTCGTTCATACTTCCTCGCTTTCTGTTCTGTATGGCTGCGGTAAAGGTTGGTTTCATTTTCTGCAATGCTGCTATCGCTTCTTCTCTGGTCATTGTTTCTGCCTTTCTTTTGCCAACTCTCGCAGATAATCCGCGTCAATCTCCCCCGCATCCGCTTCTTTGTGATGCCGAACACACAAGCAAACAAGGTTGTCATCTTCCAACAGTCCGTCGGGATTCTCTGCAAGTTTGGTTATGTGGTGAACTTCAAGTCCGTTGTATGTATAAATTCCCCCGTCCCGGCAAACTTCACACAATCCTTTTGCATCTTCCTTGATTTGCTTTGCCTTGCGTGTCCATGCGCTCGAACTTCTCAATTTTCGCTCGTTGGTTTGTTCGTATTTTCTGCCAACATTACACTTAAACGATCTCGGGTGGATTCTTCCGCATTTACTGCAACTCTTTAAGTCCATTAAGTCTCCTTATGTGCTTGACGTGGCTCTTTCTAAAACTCCACGCCCCGCAATTATAGAAATTCGGTCTCCGATATCCATATTTTGCGCTATACTCTGGCGTGTAACCCAAAACACCTGTTACAGCTACATCATCAAAGAAAACTACTTCAACAACTTTCCCGATTAAGCCGTCAAGCTTTTTGTCTCTGTGTTTGTCCATGTTAACGCCCCTTTGTCTCTTCCTTGTATTTCTGCGAACTTATCCCCAACAATGCGCCTAACAATGTATCAACTGCGGTTATGGTTGCCGCGATCTCTGTGCCATACGGCAGCCCCCAAATGTTTGACAATGTCAAATACAAGGTCGCTATTGCCGGCAATGCTACTAATGCGATATACTTCAATTTGTCGTATGTGGAATTTTTGAAAATCATTTTTTTGTTCCCCCTTTCTTCATCAACTCATTTACAAGATCTTGT
>Ga0265300_10000558_pt1 | contig 39118 bp, 29 predicted proteins | sample AusTroGonzalo_MG_FD_193482 | JGI IMG/M metagenome (GOLD analysis project Ga0265300, IMG submission 193482) | Bovine rumen microbial communities from tropical cattle in Woodstock, Queensland, Australia - Gonzalo_03 | ecosystem: Host-associated > Mammals > Digestive system > Stomach > Rumen ...
CTGTGATGATTATGCACGGAGAGAAAGCCCATTCGCGCTACTTCGGCGAAGCTGCCTATAAGTATATGATGGAGGGAAAGGCTGAGGGCTATAACTTTATCGGCAAGCCCAATCCCGTGCCAGAGAATAAACAGCTGCTCATCATCCCCAATGCCTCGCATTGCGACCTCTACGACGGTGGATATACGGAACTCACAGGAAAGGGCGAGCCAAAGGATATGATTCCTTGGAACAAACTGGCTGCTTTCTTTAATACGAATTTGAAATAGGCATATAGATGATATAGGTATAGCAAAGGGACCTGCCCAAATGGACAGATCCCTTTTTTATGCATTGTGTTATAGTTCGATTACTCTTCCACTGCAGCCTGCGCGGCTGCCAAACGTGCGATTGGCACACGGAATGGAGAACATGAAGCGTAGTTCATGCCAACCTTTGCGCAGAATTTCACAGAAGTTGGTTCACCACCATGCTCACCACAGATACCTGTGCGCATGCCTGGACGAACTGCACGACCCTTTTCTACGGCCATCTTGATGAGCTGACCTACACCATTCTGGTCGAGAACCTGGAATGGGTCAACCTTCAAAATCTTCTTCTCCAAGTAAACTGGGAGGAAGCTTGCGATGTCGTCACGAGAATAACCGAAGGTCATCTGTGTGAGGTCGTTCGTACCGAATGAGAAGTATTCTGCCTCCTTGGCAATCTTGTCTGCTGTAAGGGCTGCACGTGGAATCTCAATCATCGTACCGATTTCAAATGGGATTTCAACGCCTTCCTCAGCAAATACTTCCTTAGCCACCTTCTGGATGATTTCCTTCTGCTGCTTGAGCTCGTAAAGGATACCGATGAGTGGCACCATGATTTCAGGATGTGGATCGAAACCTTCCTTCTTCAACTGACAAGCAGCACCGAGAATGGCACGAGTCTGCATAGCCGTGATTTCTGGGAAAGTGATACCGAGACGGCAACCACGATGTCCGAGCATTGGGTTGTTCTCTGCGAGAGAAGCCACACGCTGCTGAATCACCTTGATGTCAACGCCCATAGCCTCAGCCATTTCCTGCTGGCCCTTCAGATCATGTGGCACAAACTCGTGCAATGGTGGGTCAAGCAGACGGATATTCACGTGAAGTCCATCCATTGCCTTGAGGATTCCGTAGAAGTCAGCCTTCTGATAAGGAAGCAACTTGGCAAGAGCCTTCTCACGACCTTCAACAGTATCAGAAAGAATCATCTCACGCATTGCAACAATCTTCTGGTCGTCGAAGAACATATGTTCTGTACGAGTCAGACCGATACCCTTGGCACCGAATGCGCGAGCCACCTGTGCGTCATGTGGTGTGTCAGCGTTGGTACGTACCTGAAGTTTCGTGTATTTGTCACAGAGATCCATGAGTGCTTTGAAGTCACCAGAGAGTTCAGCAGCCTTCGTCTGAATCTCACCAGCATACACCTGACCAGTAGAACCGTTCAACGAGATGTAGTCACCTTCCTTGTATGTAACGCCTTCAATTTCAACAGTCTTAGCCTTGTAGTCTACATTGATAGCACCTGCACCAGATACACAGCACTTACCCATACCACGAGCAACCACAGCTGCATGAGAAGTCATACCACCACGAGCCGTGAGGATACCTTCTGCTGATGCCATACCTGCGAGGTCTTCTGGAGAAGTCTCAATACGTACCATGATGACTTTGTGACCGTTAGCATGCCACTCCTGAGCGTCGTCAGCGTGGAATACAATCTGACCACATGCTGCACCAGGAGATGCTGGAAGACCCTGAGTGATGACCTTTGCCTTCTTGAGGGCATCCTTATCAAATACTGGGTGGAGCAATTCGTCAAGCTTCTGAGGTTCGCAGCGAAGAATAGCTGTCTTCTCGTCAATGAGACCTTCACGAACGAGATCCATAGCAATCTTCACCATTGCAGTACCTGTGCGCTTACCGTTACGAGTCTGGAGGAACCAGAGCTTGCCTTCCTGCACAGTGAACTCCATATCCTGCATATCTTTATAGTGCTTCTCCAGCTTGTCCTGAATGTCGTTCAGTTCTGCGTAGAGGGCTGGCATAGCCTCTTCCATAGAAGGATATTTGGCTACACGCTCTTCCTCAGAGATGCCTGCACGCTCAGCCCAACGCTGTGAGCCAATCTTGGTGATCTGCTGTGGGGTACGGATACCAGCCACCACATCTTCACCCTGTGCATTGATGAGGTACTCACCATTGAAAAGATTCTCACCGTTACCTGCGTCGCGAGAGAAGCATACACCTGTAGCAGAAGTGTCGCCCATATTACCGAACACCATAGCCATCACAGACACAGCAGTACCCCACTCGTCTGGAATGCCTTCCATCTTGCGGTAAAGGATAGCACGCTCGTTCATCCAGCTACGGAACACAGCGCAGATAGCACCCCAAAGCTGTACGATTGGATCGGTTGGGAAGTCCTGACCTGTGCGCTCCTTGATGGCCTTCTTGAAGAGCTCAACCAACTTCTTGAGAGACTCAACAGAAAGATCCTTGTCAAGGGTAACACCCTGCTCTTCCTTCACCTTCTCGATGATTTCCTCGAACGGGTCAATGTCTTCCTTGTTCACAGGCTTCAGACCCAGCACCACGTCACCGTACATCTGCACGAAACGGCGGTATGAGTCATACACGAAGTGAGGATTGTTGGTCTTCTTGGCCATTCCCTCAGCCACCTCGTCGTTCAAGCCAAGGTTGAGGATGGTGTCCATCATACCAGGCATTGAAGCGCGTGCACCTGAACGAACAGACACGAGCAATGGGTTATTCACGTCACCGAACTTGCAGTTCATGAGGTTTTCCACATGAGACACTGCTGCATTCACTTCATCTTGAAGAAGTTCCTTGATTTTCTCCTCCCCTACTTCATAATATTCATTACAGCAATCTGTAGTGATAGTGAAGCCCGGAGGCACTGGTACACCAATGAGGTTCATCTCTGCAAGGTTTGCACCTTTGCCGCCGAGTGCCTCGCGCATCTGCGCATTACCTTCTGCTTGTCCGTTGCCGAAGGTATAAACTCTTTTTTGAGCCATAACTTTTCTAACTTTTTGTTAATTATTTAAGGTTATTAATCATGTAAATCTTTTATTCAAAAGAAGGAAAGAACACAGTTTCGTGGGAAAGTAATCCCAACGAACTTTGCAAAAATAACGCATTTTGTTCAATGTAGCAAATTTTTAGTCATTTTTTTGATGAAAACTGTTGTTATTTGTCTGAAAGTTTACGAATAAAGCCTTTCTTGATGCTTGGAATGCGTGGTCCTTTCTTCATGTTTTCTTGTATCAACTCTTCTGTTTTGTTGTACATATTCTTGAATTGTTCAGTGATGAAATTCTGCACTCGAATCTCTACCGTCGGCATCCCTTCTTCGGAGGGTGACACACACATGAGACCGTTGTGAACAATCTCCACTTCCACGTCTTTCTTTGTCTGCATGGGATCACCATCATAGTGCACAATGCCAGGTCGTGCACGACGGATAATGGCCTTTTGGCATTGGAAAGTCTTAATGCGTGAATTCTGGTCGATGGTTCCGTTGAACAGTTGAATGGCCATCTGAGGAGCTTCAATGGCCAAGAAGGGCTCGATGATGGTCACGTCCATCAGTCCATCCCTCACCGATGCCGAAGGAGCGATGTAGGCATTATTGCCATATTGGGAAGCATTAGCCAATGAGATGAGGAACGCCTTATGAATTTGGTGCACCTCCTCCCCTTCCCTATTGTTGATAATGTCCAGTTCGTAAGTTTCGGGGTGATAATTGAGGCTGCTGTTCAGCACATTTTCAATATAAGAAACAGGGCCTCTCTTTCCTGACTCCGCAAATCGCTGAGAGATGAAGGCGTCGAATCCCACGCCGCATGTACAAAAGAACGGGCGTCCGTTCACAATGCCATAATCCATTGGCTGAGTCAGTCCCCTATTGATGATTTTGATAGCACTCAACGGGTCGGTTGGAATGCGCAGATGACGAGCAAGTCCGTTCCCGGAACCAGAAGGAATGATGGCAAGTGCTGTATGTGTATGGATAAGACCCGTGGCAACCTCATTTACGGTACCGTCGCCACCAATAGCGCAAACGATGTCAGCACTATCTTGAGCAGCCAGTTTGGCCAATTCAGTAGCATGTCCCACATGCTCGGTCTTCATCACCTCATAATCGTACAGCGTCTTATCGAGATAGTCATCTATCAACTTCATGACGAAGTTTTTTCCCGACGTTCCCGACACAGGGTTCACGATAAATATAATCCTCTTTTTATTTGCCATAGAAGAACGAGCTCCCTCTGCTTCCAATTCTTGTTGCTCTTATATTATATAATAATGTGTATGCAAAGTCCGTTTATCAAAAGGCATGTTGTTCGGAATTGCGGTGCAAAATTACGACTTTTACGTCAAATTTCTTCAAATAACATCATGTTTTTTCAGTTTCTCGTTTTTTTTTCAAAAAAGATGAGAGTTAAACGGCCAATTTTTACTAACTTTGCATCGTTTTTGTATTTACAATAGAAACTAATAATAACAAATAGCGTGTCTCTTCCAGTGTCAGCGAAGAACATTTTCATGTGAGATGAAGTCTCAAAAGTTGGCAAAAAACTGGGACGCACAATTTAACTATGGGTTTATTACAAGAAAGAATGAGTAAGTATAGAGAGCCGCAGAAATACATCAATGCGGGTGTTTATCCTTACTTCAGAGAAATTGACAGTCATCAGGACACAGAGGTGATGATGAGTGGGAAGAAAGTTCTCATGTTTGGTTCCAATTCTTATATGGGCCTTACATACGACAAACGCATCTGCGAGGCTGCCATCAATGCTATCAAGAAGTACGGAACGGGCTGTGCCGGTTCGCGTTTTTTGAATGGTACACTTGACCTCCACATTCAATTGGAGAAAGAACTTGCCGATTTTGTGGGTAAAGATGAAGCACTGGTTTATTCTACCGGTTTTACAGTGAATTCTGGTGTTGTGTCTTGTTTGACGGGAAGAAACGACTACATCATTGGTGATGATCGTGACCACGCATCTATCGTCGATGGACGCCGACTCTCATTTTCACAATTTTTCCATTACAAGCACAATGACATGGAGGATCTTGAGCATCAGCTTATGCGCTGCAATGCTGACGCCCTGAAACTGATTGTCATCGATGGTCTCTTCTCAATGGAAGGCGACCTTGCCAAACTCCCCGAAATCATTGAACTCAAGAAAAAGTACAACGCCACTGTGATGGTGGACGAGGCACATGGTCTTGGTGTATTTGGCAAGCAGGGACGTGGTGTTTGCAACCATTTCGGTGTAACTGAAGACGTTGACCTCATCATGGGTACTTTCTCCAAGAGTCTTGCTTCTATCGGCGGCTTCATCGCCTCAGACAGCGACACCATCAACTGGTTGCGCCACAATAGCCGTACTTACATTTTCAGTGCCAGCAACACCCCTGCCGCAACAGCAGCCGCTCTTGAGGCCATTCACATCCTCAAAGAGGAACCTGAGCGCCAAGAGAATCTTTGGAAGACAACCAACTATGCTCTCGAGCAGTTCAAGCAGGCAGGATTTGAGATTGGTGACACAGAGAGCCCTATCATTCCATTGTATGTACGCGACGCCTTCAAGACCTTCCAGGTTACCAAAAAAGCCTTCGACAAGGGCGTGTTTGTCAATTCCGTTGTTCCACCAGCATGTGCACCACAAGACACACTCATTCGTGTAGCATTGATGGCCACACACACCAAAGAGCAAGTTGACCGTTGTGTTGCTATCCTTGTGGACACCTTCAAGGAATTAGGACTTCTCAAATAATTAAAATTCAAAAATTGTAGAATTGAAGAATTGAAGTTGCCTTTCGGTTGGTTCATTCATCGTGATTGGAAAAACTTCAATTCTTCAATTTTTCAATTCTGCAACTTTACAATATGCTTACACTCAAACTCATCACCGAAGAGACCGAACGTGTCATCAAGGGTCTCGAAAAGAAGCACTTCCAAGGTGCAAAAGAAGCTGTTGAACAAGCTATTGCCATCGACAAGAAACGTCGTGAAGCACAAACTAAGCTTGATGCCATCCTCGCTGAGAGCAAGAAGTATGCCGCTCAGATTGGACAATTGATGAAGGCAGGCAAGAAGGAAGAGGCAGAAGCTGCCAAAGCTGAAGTGGCAAAACTCAAGGCCAGTGCTGCTGAATTAGAAAATGTCAAATCCGAAGCAGAGCAAGAGCTGACAGCACACCTCTGCACCATCCCCAATATTCCATACGACGAAGTACCAGAAGGTACCTGTGCTGAAGACAATGTTGTGGTGAAATCCTCCCTGCGCGAATGCAAGCCAGGCGACACCGTAGGCAATTGGGATACAGTTCCATCGAACGGGAATGCCAAACTTCCTCATTGGGAACTGGCAAAGAAATACAACCTCATTGACTTTGATCTTGGTGTGAAGATTACTGGTGCAGGTTTCCCTGTATATATAGGCAAAGGCGCACAACTCCAACGTGCCCTCATCAATTTCTTCCTCGCTGAGGCCAACAAGGCAGGTTATACAGAAATTATGCCACCGACTGTGGTTAATGCCGCTTCGGGTTACGGCACAGGTCAGCTGCCAGACAAGGAAGGCCAGATGTATCACTGCGAGGTGGATGATTTATATTTGATTCCTACTGCCGAGGTGCCTGTCACGAACATCTATCGTGATGTTATCCTCGACGAGAAAGATCTCCCCATCAAGAATTGCGCCTATACTCAGTGCTTCCGTCGCGAAGCAGGTTCTTACGGCAAGGATGTGCGCGGTTTGAACCGTCTGCATGAATTCTCCAAGATTGAGATTGTGCGTATTGATAAGCCCGAACATTCGAAAGAGAGCCATAAGGAAATGCTTGACCACGTGGAAGGTCTCTTGAAGAAGCTGGAACTCCCCTACCGCATTCTCCGTCTTTGTGGAGGCGACCAAAGTTTCACCTCTGCCATCTGCTACGACTTTGAGGTTTATAGCGAAGCACAAGGACGTTGGCTCGAGGTTTCTTCTGTCAGCAACTTTGACACCTATCAGGCAAATCGTCTCAAATGCCGCTATCGCAATGCAGACAAGAAGGTGCAACTCTGTCACACCCTCAACGGTTCAGCTCTTGCCCTACCCCGCATCGTTGCTTCCATTCTTGAAGACAACCAAACCCCGGAGGGCATCCGTATTCCCAAAGCACTTGTACCCTACACTGGTTTCGAGATGATTGACTAATACAATAGACTTTGAAATAGGCTCAAAAGTAGCCTAAATCGTGCAAACGAGAAAAAATTATTGTTTTTCGATAATTTTTTCTCGTTTTTATTTGGAAGTTATGAAAAGTTGTTTTACCTTTGCACCGAAAATAATTATTGATTAACGATAAAAGTATCAAAATAAACAATAAAAATATTCACTATTAAAACCTAAAACAACATGAAAAAGAAATTTAATTTGTATTGCGGTCTGCTGATAGCGGCAATCGTATTTGGAATCGGTCTGACAATGGTTCAAACTGGTTATCAGATGTACTCTGGCGGTAAGAAGGGATGGGAACTGGCAAAGAATGACCGAGAAAGTGGTGTGAAACGTGACCCGTTTTGGGCAATGAATTTGGTGAGCGGGATGGTGCCCGTGGAGATGATGCGCAAGAATCCGTTGGAAATGACAAGGGACAGCATCGTGAACGAGAAGACGGGTGAGAAGATGCCGTTGCAAACTGTTGTCGGCATCGTGTGGACAAAGGATGCCGGAAACAGAATGTACATCTTGAGTGGTATCGGACAAATCGGTTGGGTATTCATCATCATTTTCTGGGTGGCGTTCATCAAGTTGATCATAGCTGTGAACAAAGGTCGCATTTTCGAGAAGAGCATGGAAACGCAACTGGCCTGGGGCGGTTGGGCTGTGTTCGGCATGTATGTGTTGAGATGGGTGACAGAGCTGACGAACCATATCATGAATGTGCAGACGTTTGAGTTTGCTGAATACGACCAAGTCATCATGCAGTTCCCTGACACTGCCCTGCTCTACTCTGCCTTCGGTATGTTGCTGATGGGACAGATTTTCAAGATTGGGCGTCAGATGAAAGAGGAACAGGAGTTGACCATCTAATTGTTTAGAGTTTAGAGATTAAAGTTTATAGTTTGAAGATTATGGAATGGAATAATTTGATAACGAAACAACGCATATTGTGGGTAGCGTTATTGGTAAGCAGCGTGGTGGCTGTCGGCGTACTGGGTGTGATGATCTATCAGCAACTGGTAGGAGAAGAGGTCACCGTCCACAACTGGTGCACCATCACCTTTGCAATTTGCTCCATTGTAAACGCATTTTTCGTATTAACTCATTCTAAAAAAACATCGGAATCATGATCATCGTGAACTTAGACGTGATGATGGCACGCAGGAAGATGTCATCAGGTGAATTGGCTGAACGCATCGGCATCACGCAAGCAAACCTGTCGGTGCTGAAAACGGGAAAGGCTAAGGCTGTGCGGTTCTCCACCTTGGAGGCTATCTGCAAGGTGCTGGACTGTCAGCCAGGAGACATATTGGAGTATAAAGTTTAGCGTTTAAGGTTTATAGTTTAGAGTTATGAAGAAAGTACTATATCCTATATTGGTAATCATTGTGTTTACGGTGATGCAAGTGTTCGGAGCCTTGGCTATGCTGGCCATCTCCTTCATCAAGAATCCCGATGTGTTCATGGCGATTGCAAGGTCGGGCAACCAAGAGGCATTTCTGTCCTATGCCATGATGGGCGATTCGCTGGCTTGGGCACTCATCATAGCTGACATCGGCATGATTATTGTCCTCGCAGCATTGAATATGATTGACTGGAAGTATGTGGTCAACTTCAAGATGATTGACTGGAAGGTCGGTGCCTTCTCCATCGTCGGAGCTGTCTTTCTGATCTTCTACTCGGACGTCATTTCCGAGTGGTTAGACCTTCCCGACGACATGTCGAAAATCTTCGCTGGCATGTCCCTCACCGTGGCTGGCGCCTTGTCCATCGGTGTTATTGGTCCCATCGCGGAGGAGTTTGTCTTCCGCGAGGCATTGCTCGGGTCTATGCTGAAAGGCGGCATGAACAAGTGGGTGGCAATTACGGCAAGCGCGTTGGTGTTTGGCATCATCCATTGGAATCCTGCACAAATTCCTTTTGCCACCATCATCGGTTTTATCTTCGGCATCATATACTATAAGACGGGAAATATCGTTATTCCAAGTATATTGCACATCGTCAATAACAGCACGGCTGTGGTGATGATGCTGGTGATAGGTGAAGAAGCCCAGGATGCAAGTATGACGGAATGGATTGGCGGACCTATCTATGCCATGGGCATCTGCGCTCCCATCATCGTCATCGGTGTCACATGGCTCCGAGTATTCTACAAGAAATACAAAGTCGAGCGATTTGCCGACATGCCGACAGCAGCCGTCGAACAGATCGAATCAACCGAAATCATCGAACAAACAGAACAAACAAACCAAATACCAATAACCAATGAAACAGTTCTTTAAATATGTATGCGCCACTGTCGTGGGCATTATCCTGGTGGTGGCCATCATCACCATTTTGTCCATCATCAGTCTGGTGGGCATGGCATCGATGGGCAACAATTTGACATCGGTGAAAGACAACAGCGTGCTGGTCATCCAACTGCAAGGGAGCATCAGCGAGCGAAGTGAAGAGAATCCATTTGCTGACCTGCTGGGCAATACCGTTCTGACGGAACAAGGGCTGGATGACATCCTCAAAGCCATCGAACGGGCAAAGACAGAGCCCAAGGTGAAAGGCATCTACCTCGAGGCAGGCACATTTGCCGGTGCTATGCCTGCAAGTCTGCAAGCCATCCACAAGGCATTGGTGGACTTCAAAAAAGAAGGTAAGTTCATCGTGGCCTACGGTGACATGTACACCCAGGGAGCCTACTATGTGTGTTCCACCGCCGACTCTCTGATTGTCAATCCGCAAGGTCTGATTGATTGGAGCGGTCTGAGTAGCAGCGTCGTCTATTACAAGGATTTGCTTGACAAAGTAGGTGTCGATATGCAGGTGGTGAAAGTAGGCACATACAAGAGTGCCGTTGAGCCTTTCTTGCTTTCAGAGATGAGCGATGCGAACCGTGAACAGATTGAAACTTACGACAATGAGATCTGGGGCGAGATCACCAAGGCTGTCAGCAAGAGTCGAGGCATCAGCGTGGAGAAGCTCAACGAACTGGCAGACTCGATGGTACTGCTGCGTGAGGCGACGATTTATAAGAAGGAAAAGCTGGTTGACAAGTTGGCGTACAGCGATGCCGTTCGTCAGACGATTGCCAACATGATGAAGGTGGACAGCCCTGACGACTACAACACCATCAGCGTGAAAGAACTGGCAGGCATTGCCAGCAGCGAACCCAAGGGAATCAGCGGCAATTCTATAGCAGTCTATTATGCTGTCGGTGACATCGTGGAGGAATCATCCGAGGATTTCGACTTCAGCAACTCGTCCGAGATTGTGGGCAAGACGGTGATCAAAGATTTGCAGAAACTGGCAGAGGACGACGATGTGAAGGCCGTTGTGCTGCGTGTCAATTCAGGTGGAGGTTCCGCCTATGCCAGCGAGCAGATTTGGCATCAGGTCATGAATATCAAGGCTCACAAGCCCATCGTGGTGAGCATGGGAGACATGGCTGCATCGGGTGGCTACTATATCAGTTGCGCTGCGGATTATATTTATGCTGAGCCCACCACCATCACAGGTTCCATCGGCATCTTCGGTATGTTCCCCAATGCAGGCGAACTGTTGAACGACAAACTCGGCGTGCATTTCAGCACTGTGAAGACAAACGAATTCGCTGACTTCGGCGATTATTCACGTCCCTTCACTGAACAGGAACGTGCCATTGCTCAGCGCTACATCAACAACGGCTACGACCTCTTCACCCGTCGCTGTGCTGATGGTCGCAAGATGAAGCAGGACGACATCAAGAAGATTGGCGAAGGACGTGTGTGGACGGGTCTCCATGCCAAGCAAATCGGACTCGTGGATGAACTCGGCGGTCTCGACGAAGCCATCGAGAAGGCCAAGAAACTGGCGAAGCTCGACGAGGCATCCGTCATCACTTATCCAGTCAAAGGCACCATCTTCGACCAGCTCCTCGATGAGATGCAGGGTTCCAGCTACGCCGACAAACAACTCAAACAAGCACTTGGCGACTACTACCCCTTCTGGGCAGACATCAAGAATGTCCGTCAGAAGAGTGGCATGCAGGCAGCCCTGCCCTATCGTCTGACATTCAAACTATAAGCGTAAAGTGGCAATGAACTAATTCGTTTTTTTCTTCAGTCGCCAATGCCCTGCATGGATGCCGACTTTCAGCTCCATGTCGTATGCCTTGCCACCATTTGCCTTGACGTTATATCCGAGGTAGAAGGGCTTGAAGAACTTCGGATAGTAACGGATGCCCACCGTCTCGTATAGAGGAGGTTCATGCTTCGTCTGAATCCATCCGTGCTGTCTGAACAGATAGGTGCCCAGAGACATCGCCAAGGACAAATGTTTGTAATAAACCTCATGGTGAGCGGCGATACCCAAGGTGTGCTTGCTGTGGCGGAAGTGTTCAGTCACGCCCAATTCATGCTCGATGTCACGTGAATGTCCCAAATAGCCAGCAAAGGAATATTCAAGTCCGATGCCTGACGCATGGACCTGATTGTACCGAAACATCGGCACAAGTGATGTGCTCCAGACCGTACGCAAGGCAATCTTCCCGTCGTGGTAACGGAAATCTTCTGGTGGCAGATAATCACGCCGCAAGACCCATTCCTCCAGCATCGTGCGGAATCCCACTGTGGCATTCACGTCCAGATACATATAGGGATCAAAAGGTTGTTTGGGAAACTGGCTCAACAACTGTCGACGTCGTGCATGCGTCTGCCCCTCATCACCTTCAGGACGATTCACATCACATCGTGCACGAAGCGCCATGCCGTAGGAATTGGAACCCTTGTTGGGGCGGTCAGTTGCACCATTCGACACATGCTTGTATTCCAAGCCGAGACTCAGTTCCAGTTCGGGCGTCACCCGATAACCTGCGTAACAGCCAAAGCCGAAATAGAGTGACAGGTGCTGACCGATCATGTCGTTGTCCACATTGTCGGCTGCCTCATACGGACGTGAGCAGTAGGTCAATCCGTTTTCCAAGAGATAGCCGAAAGACCATTTCTTGTTGCGATAGATGTCGCGGCGAAAACCTACGTATGCTGTCCAGACATACCCCAGGCGCGACATGTAGGGCGTGTCTCCCGTATGGAGTCTTGTGTGGCTATAATCCAACAACTGAATGCCTGCCTCCAGCGTGGGGAAACCAAAGATGCGGTCATACACGCTGATGGCTGTGTCCAAAGGATTGGCCTGCGAAGTCATGAAAAGGCTGTGATTTGCACCCCACCCTCGTTTCACAATCTTCTCGCCTCGCATCTCGATATTGAACAGGTGGTTCATGGCTGCTTCGCCACCTATCGAATAGATAAATTTCGGGATTGTGTCGGGTTCAACAACAGCAGTGTCTTCTGCATGGATAGACACAGAAGACACTGATACACAGACTATAAAAGTCAGCCATTTGAGCAATCCCTTCATATCATCTCACGGTCATTCGGCCGAGAACTCCTTGATGCGCTGTTCCTCTTCCAATTTGCAAACCAACAGCGTGTTGTTCTTCTCTGCCACGATATATCCGTCCAGACCCTGAATCACCACACGCTTCTCCTCTGTTGTATGCACCACACAGTTCTTGGTTTCATACAACTTCACGTTCTCACCGATCACATTGTTGCCCTCCTTATCTACGGGTGCCAATGTATGTAGAGAGCCCCATGTGCCCACATCGCTCCAACCAAAGTTGGCAGGGAACACAAAGATTTCGTCGGCACGCTCCATCACGGCATAGTCGATGGAAATGCTCTCACACTTCGGAAACTGCTCGTCAATCATCGCCTGCTCCTTTTCTGTGCCATAGTAAGGCAACAAGTCCTCGAATATCTTGGAGATGTCAGGTTCATAGATACGGAGCGAGTTCACAATCGTGCTCACGTTCCAGATGAAGATGCCTGAATTCCAGAAGAAATCGCGCTTCTTCAAATATTGCACAGCCGTCTTGTAGTCGGGCTTCTCCTTGAACGAATCCACACGGTAGATTTCCTTGTTTCGAAGCGATGGCTCCTGCAAATCTGCCTGGATGTAGCCATAACCCGTTTCAGGACGAGTGGGAGCCATGCCCAAGGTCACAATGGCATCCGTTTCAGACGTGAAGTCCAACGCCGACGTGATGACACGCTGAAATTCCACCACATCCGTCACCAGATGGTCGGCAGGTGTGATGACCAGGTTCGCCTTTGGATTCTGCGCCTTGATGCGCCAGCTCACATAAGCAATGCAAGGAGCCGTATTGCGACGGCAGGGTTCCAGCAGGATGTTTCCCCTTGGAATATCAGGAAGTTGCTCAGCAACAATATCTGCATATTTTTGCGATGTCACCACCCACACGTTCTCAGGGGCAATCAAACCCTTGAAACGGTCGTATGTCATCTGGATGAATGTTCGTCCTGTCCCAAAAACATCTATGAACTGTTTGGGGCATTCCGTTGTGCTCATAGGCCAGAAACGGCTACCCACACCCCCAGCCATAATGACGAGGTTGTTGTTAAGGTTCGTGCTTTTACTCATAATGGTCAAGTTCCTTTCTGTTTTTACCTTAATGTCAATTGAAAGTGCAAAGTTAGGAAATAAAAGTGAAAAGTGTAAAGTGAAATGTGAAAAAACCTGATAAAAACTTCCTCCTTCTACAAGAAAATCATACTTTTGTACTTGAAAACAATCAAACCACAGATTTTAGAAGATGATTCTCATTGCTGACAGCGGCTCCACCAAGACCGCATGGTGTCTGACCGAAGACCCCCATCAGGTGATATACACACAAGGCATCAACCCCTTTCATCAGAACGAAGAGGACATTTGTGCGATTCTCCAACACGAACTGCTCCCCTCCCTCTCCTCTCAACTTTCATCCTCCGACTCTCAACCATCAGCCATCTACTTCTATGGCGCTGGCTGCACCCCCGAGAAAGCACCCATTGTAGCGTGTGCACTACGGCAAGTCATCAGCACAACAGCCACGATCCATGTGGAGAGCGACATGCTCGGAGCCGCCAGAGGACTCTGCGGACATCAGGCAGGCATCGTCGCCATTCTCGGCACAGGCAGCAACTCCTGCTACTACGATGGGAGGAGCCTGCATCCGGGCATCCCAGCCCTTGGCTACATTCTTGGCGACGAAGGCAGTGGAGCCTATATCGGCAAGCGCCTCGTGGGTGACATCCTCAAACGGCAACTGCCCGACGACATCTGCCAACTCTTCTTCGAAGAAACCCACGAAACACAGGCCAACATCATTCAATGCGTCTATCGCACTCCGATGCCCAACCGCTATCTGGCTTCTCTCAGCCCCTTCTGCGCCCGACATCGGGAACACCCAGCCATTCATGCCTTCCTGCTGGACTGCTTCGAACAATTCTTCCGCCGCAACATCCTGCCACTCACCGCTCAACTCTCCCCTCTCACCCCTCCCACATCCACCGTTCACTTCATCGGCAGCATTGCATACAATTACCGTGATGAACTCTCCGAAGCCGCCGCCCATTGTGGGTACACCGTCGGCACCATCCTCCAAACACCCCTCGAAGGTCTGCTGACCTATCATCGATAAAAGAAAAAGGCTTGGCGAACACATCGTCAAGCCCTTTTTTGAAGTGTGAGAAATGTAAAGACCCTCTCTGTCTTTCAGACATCTCCCCTATAATGGGGAGAGCCATCCGGTTAGTTCCCTCGTGGTTAGAGTTTAGAGTTTAGGGTTTAGAGTTTAGAGCTTAAAGTAACTTTCAACTTTCTTCCCTCTTCCATTTAACATCTAACATTTTACATCTAACATTTTACATTTAACATCATACATCTTTCCTCTTCCATCTCAAAGTAACTTTTAGTTTTTAGTTTTTCACTTTTAGTTTTTAGTTTTTTGAGGTGTGGGTAATGTTAAGACCCTCTAGAGGGTCTTCATATCTCAAAACCTTTAGCTCGCCGAAGTCAAACATTTTTTTGAGAATTAGTCACAAAAAAAGCACCCGTGCAACCTATCGTGCACGAGTGCTTTCATTTATTCATTATTTTCTTTGTCGTTCAAATTACAGTAATAACGTAGAGTTTACTTCTCCTTGATGCTTTCGAACACTGCCTGAACGTCAGCATCGTCAATGGCAATGTTTTCGACCTGTACATAGATGGAGGTACCGTTGTCGAGATGGGTGATGAGGTAATACTTGATGGCGTCAACCTCGTTGTTGTAGTGGGACTGGTAGTAGTAGCCTGCGTAGGTGCGGCCTGCGATGTCCATGGCTTCGATGAGCTCAACATCGCCGATAAGGTTCTTTGGCGGATTGCTGGTGATTGACTCATAGGCTTCGGCTGGTGTGTAAGTAGCCTTGCGCACTGAAATGGTCGGTTTGAGCGGACCTTTTGCGCTACGGTTCTTGAGCTGGAAACCGCCGTTGTCCTCACGCTCGATTTCCCATCCCTCTGGGACGATTCCTGTGAATGCCTCAGATGCGACCATGTTGCTGGCTGGCTCTTCGACCTCCTCAGCCTCTGCCTCGACAGCCGTAGAGTCCTGACCTTCTGCGTTCTGCTCGGTCTTGCCACCGCAAGCCATGAGCGATGCCATCACCGTTGCGATGGCGAAAGAAAAGAATACTTTCTTCATGATTGTTGGTTGTTTTAGTAGTTATTGAAAATGATGAATAGTTATTGGGTCGTAAAGAATGAAGAAGCTGCTGATGGCAGGTGTCATTGTCTGATCTTCTTCTTGTATTCACTCCAACGGGCACGGATGCTGTTGACGTAGTCGTAGGTCTCGCTGCCTCGGAAGTAGCCATACTTGACTTCGGGCTGGTTGTAGTATTGCGAGTCGCTCATTTTGAGGACGAAGGCATCGACATTGCCGAGCCACACGTTGGGGTTCTTGCCATATTTCTGCGCCAAGGCACGGGCATCGTCCACATGTCCCGAACCGGCATTGTAGGCAGCGAGGATGAAGTTGATGCGCTCGTCGCCATTGGTGATGAAGGAATAGTGGGTGTTGAGTTGCTTGATGAGTTTGGTGGCTCCCTGCACATTGCGCTCTGGCACGAACACTTCGGCTTGCGACACACCCACGTCCCGTGCCGTGCCTGGCATCAGTTGCATCAAGCCCATTGCTCCCATGTGGGAAACGGCCTGCGGGTCGAATGCCGACTCCTGATAGGCTTGCGCGGCTATCAGACGCCAATCCCATCCGCACGAAATGGCATACTTCTTGAAGATGTCGTCATAAACGGAAATCTGTCCACGGGCAGCATTGAGGATGGGTGAGGAGACCTTGCGACGGGGCACGTATGTGCGTCCGCTGCTCGACTTGATGCGGATGGTGGTGTAGTCGAAGAAATCTTTCTGATGGGCTGTCATCCATTGCGACAAGGAGGCAGAAAGGAGGGGCGAGTCTTTGCGCACCACCCACGCCCCACCCTGACGGGACTTCAATGCGGTGTCCTTGCGCACCTTGGCGAGGCTATCCATGAAGAGGCTCATCTCCTGTTCGCCCACATAATCCAACAACGAGGCAAGCGAGTCTTTCCTGTCCACCTGAAAGGCGATGAAGTCCCCTTCCCCATTCTCCAATTTCTCCACCAGTTCGCGCTGACTGCGAGACACATCCACGCGGATGCTCACGCCAATGCTCTTGGCATACTGACGGGCAATCATGAACTGCACACCGAAGTCCTCGCCCCGAAACTCGAAATAACTCTCGGGACCATAGAGGGTGAGGACGATGAGTTCGCCGTTCTGCTGAATGTCGGGCAGGTCGAAATGCGGAGGATTATTGTTGGCGTTGGTCTTAAACGGAGACCGCCCAGCGTCACCTTGCGACTTGTTGGAGTCGCAAGCCATGATGCTGAGCAGTACTATTAGCCCTAATGTTAACCTTAACTTTAACATTAACGATAACCCCTTAATACGAAATGCTTAACCCTTGCGCTGGGAGGCACGGTTCTTCACACGCTGGCGGATTTCAGCCTTGTGCTTGGCCGCACCCGATTTGTGGGAACCGGTCTGGTAGGCTTTCTTGCGAGCCTTGGTCTTCACCTTGTTGGGGTCGTCCTTCTTCTCGCTCTTCGCCTTGCCGAAGTTGATGCCATTCATGATGGCATACTGGATTTCGTTGTCTGATGCCATAGAATTAATGGTGGAAGAGGCGGATGCCGGTGAACGCCATCGCAATGCCGTACTTGTTGCAGGTTTCAATGACATTATCGTCGCGAACGGAACCACCTGCCTGTGCGATGTACTGCACACCGCTCTTGTGGGCACGCTCGATGTTGTCGCCAAATGGGAAGAACGCGTCGGAACCGAGGCACACATTCGTGTTCTGTGCCAACCAAGCCTTCTTCTCCTCTGCGGTGAGGGGCTCAGGCTTCTCGGTGAAGAAGTTCTGCCAAGTGCCTTCACGAAGCACGTCCTCATATTCGTCGCCGATATACACGTCGATGGTGTTGTCGCGGTCAGCACGACGGATGTCGCTCTTGAATGGCAATGCCAACACCTTAGGACACTGACGCAGCCACCAGATGTCTGCCTTGTTGCCTGCCAGACGTGTGCAGTGGATACGGCTCTGCTGACCAGCACCGATGCCAATCGCCTGTCCGTCCTTCACGTAGCAGACAGAATTGGACTGGGTATATTTCAGAGTGATGAGCGCAATTTTGAGGTCACGCTTTGCATCAGCAGGGATGTCCTTGTTGTCAGTAGGAATGTTCTCGAAGAGGTTGTCGCCCGTCAAGTCAATCTCATTGCGTCCCTGCTCGAAGGTGATGCCAAACACCTGCTTGCGCTCGATTGGTGCAGGGGTATAGTTAGGATCCATCTTGATGACGCAGTAAGTGCCATTGCGCTTTGCTTTGAGAATCTCCAAAGCCTCAGGGGTGTAATCAGGAGCAATGATGCCGTCGCTCACCTCACGCTTGATGAGTGTGGCTGTGGCCTCGTCGCAAGTGTCGGAAAGTGCGATGAAATCGCCAAACGAAGACATGCGGTCAGCACCACGAGCACGAGCGTATGCCGTAGCAATCGGAGAGAGTGGAATCTTCACGTCATCCACGAAGTAAATCTTCTTCAATGTGTCGCTCAGCGGAGCACCCACAGCAGCACCAGCAGGACTGACGTGCTTGAAGGATGCAGCAGAAGGCATACCAGTGGCAGCTTTGAGCTCCTTGACCAACTGCCAACTGTTGAAGGCATCGAGCAGATTGATATAACCTGGGCGACCGTTAAGCACTTCGATAGGGAGTTCGCCCTCCTCCATATAGACGCGTGATGGCTTCTGATTAGGATTGCAGCCATACTTCAATGCGAGTTCTTTCATCTTTCTATATATATTATAATGTGTTTAAATAATTTCCCTTTTGTCTATTTCATTGTGTCCTTGTTCAGCTCTTCAACGACTTGGCATGCATATAGAGGACATAGCCGATGATGCAAACAATCAGCAGGGCGAGCATGCTGCTCAGAATCTTCACCCAGAGATATGCCAAATCCGCCTCCTGCTTGGCCGCAGTCGTGTTCCTGTCCTTCTGCTTGACGATGGCGGTGATTTCCTGCATCTCGTGATTCTGTTCGTGGAGAGCCACCGAGTCAATGGTGTTCACCATCTTCTCCGCCATTGCCAGCGCCTGATCCCTTCTGCCCGATTTGAGGTAGGCCGTGAAGCGCGGTGCCATATATTCTTGCACATAGTAGAGCGACATCGGAACATTCCACGCCATCGCCACAGAATCGATTTTCGGCGTCAATGCCACTATGTCATCCCATCGTTCCGTCGTCCTGAGGTAATGCGTCTGTTCGAAGAGACCATAAACCGTGTTGAAATAGCCCACTTCCTGTGCCAGACGATATGCCTCGTCAGAAGAATCCATCGAGCCCATTTTTGCCAACACAATAGCCTTCTGGAGAGCAAAAGCTCCCACGTATCTCGAACGGTCTGATGGCGCACATTCAGGATTTTTTGCAAGTCTGTCTGCTGCCACTTCTGCCGATGACAACCATTTCATGGCCTCGTCATACTGCCCCGTCGTGGTGTAAGCATCCAGAATGTTCACGGACACACGAGCATAGGAAAGCAGGTTGCTGTAACTGCTGTCAGACTGCACAATCTGCGACAGCCCCATATAGGCCATGCTAAAACTCCTGTCAGCCAGTTCCTTCATACCCAACTGCGTCTGGAAATAGCCCATCGAATGCAGAGATACGGCTGTCCATTGTCTGCCCAAAGGCGAAGTGTCTTTACGAGCCACCTCATAGCATCTGCTGGCCACGTCCAATGCCTCGGCATTCTCTCCACTATTGGACAGGAAGGTGGACAAGTAGTCACTTGCCTTGTAGAAGAGTTCAGGGCATTCTTGCAGCAAATCATCACCCTCCAACGCTTTCTGGAAAAACAGGGATGAGGTTGTCCGCTGTCTCAACGTATTATAGACAAGACCACGACAATAACAAATCACAGGATGGCTGACTGATTCAGATGCCTCCAAACTGTCTATATAAGCAAAAGCATCATCTGGATTCGCATTCATCTTGACACGCACAAGAGAGTCAATGCCTCTGACTCTCTCCATATTCTCCATATCTATCTGGTCGGAATGCTTTTTGCATGACATCAGCATTCCCAAACTAATCAACACTCCTATTGCAAGAGCAATAAGATATCTTTTACACGCCATTTCTTTATTCTACGATTAATGTTCACGAATAATGGCACAAAGCCGTAAAACTATTGAGTGATTCGAGACTAACTCATAAAGTTTCGACAAAGGTAGGGAAAATAATCGTAACAAAACGAAGCATTCGTGGATTTTGACGCTTTTTAACACTAATCTTTCACCACGAACTTCCCCTCTGGCGTCATGCCCTCGGCACTAATGTACATTTCCTCGCATGTGGAGTTGTTGAAGAACTCAATTTTCGCCTTCCCATTCTCGTCAGCCTTCACATCTGGTGCCCAATAGATGGTTCGTCGGAAGTCCGCCATCGGGGGTATGACGCTATAATCCTCCATCTCAAATGTGGACACAGTGTTGAAGCCCTGGAAGTATGTGCGGCGGAGTCCCTTGTTGCTCTCTGTCGTGAACCGATGGTGCAGATAGAGGTATATCTTCACATGATTGCTTCGGTCATCGCCAATTTCCCCAGGAGTCTCTCCAAAGCCTGCACGAGCAGACTCACGGGAATCATGATCGGGGTCGTAGGCTGCAATATACACGCTCTTGATCTCGTCCATCCAGAGGGGGAAGAAAATGTCACCTTCTGCGCTGTTCTCCGAGGTGATGGCACCCGAATTCATCGTCTCGCCATTATCTACAATCCATTCAATTGGCTGGTGGCCATACGCCATGTGTCCATACCATTCTGACCAAGTAGCAGCAGAGTCACCAGACACACGTGGCAAATCCACACACTCGGAGTTGTTGAACATGGCGTTTTTCTTCGCGAGGAACTCAAAAATCGTGGGTTCCACTTCACCTCGGTCACGGATATTGTCCAGTTCACGGTCGATGTCATAATAGATGGAAGCCCATCTGCGGGCGAAGTTCTCGTTTTTGAACTTGAAATCATCATTCGTGAAATAGCGGCGCTTTGCTTTCACCGTCACATTCTGCAACAGGATATTCTTCTTCGTGATGGGGATAAACTCCTCCCCTTCTGGTACAGGATCATCTTCCTTATGTACAAACATATTAGGCCCTGTCGGAATCTTCAAGCTAGCCTCCAATGGGCTGATATAGCGTGGTATGGGTGAAATCTGACGGTCAACACCCACACGGAATGTCTTTTTCTTGTCCTTGATGGTTGTATAGAAGAACATCTTCCATTCTCCATCGAGGAAGGGCAACTCGAATGCGTAATTGCCATCCTTGTCCGTCCTTGATGTTCCCGTCAGGCTCTGTCCCTGCTGGTTGTAGAGGATGAGCTGCATGTCCACATCGTTCACAGGATTATGCTTGCGATATTCGTTCAGTTTGCCGAATACATAGAATTTATCTTCAACTGGTTGCATTTTCTCCCTTGGCATGATGCCCGCCATCTCTTCCCAGTTGTAACGGCGCCATCCCTGTGTCAGCATCAGCATGTCAGCAGCTTTGCGATGCGTCTTGTCATCCGATTGGAAATAATAATCCACATGGTCAATATATCCCCTCACCTCCGAACTCAGCAACATCCACGTTTTCATGTTTCCCTGCTTCTCACTCGTCATCGAACCTGCATCCATCGCCGAGAAGGAGAACATCGCATTCGGTAAGGTTTTCACGTTCAGGGTCACCTTCCCACATGGTTTCAGCCATGCTGATTCAGCAGCAAACGAGATGCTGTCGGTTGCAGCAGGTTGGGGACAGATGAAGAACAGACGGTCAGCCAGCACCTGTCCGTTGCTGTTGAACACCGTCATTTGGTTCACACCCTCCTTCATCTGTTCACGGTTCAGTTCCAATTCAATCAGGGGCGAAGCCACCAGCGTGTCACAATAATAGATATTGCCATTGTTCATCAAAGCATAACCAATCAGTTCGCCGCACACACCACCTGTACATTGCAGCGTTGCCAACACGTCATCACTGATGATATCCAGCGTCAGCGCACATCCTTCACGGCGTGCGGCAGGCAACGGGAATAACTGTTCCTTTTTCTTCGCATTCATCATCTTCATGGTCAGTCCTGACGCATCAGGCACGACCGTAAATTCTCCACGCCCCAGCGTGTCTGTCTCCACCGATGCCAGCACATCTCCCTGCTTATTCACCACGAAGCCCTGTCCGCTGTACGGCTTTCCGTCATCTGTCACCGCCAACATCGCCACATGGCATTTCTTTCCCTGTATCAAGTCTCCACCCTCGGGATAGAACTGAACACTGACTGTTTTAAGCGTGTTGTCCGAATACAATCCCTCCTTGATAGCCTTCATATACAGAGAATCCTGTTGGTCACGATTGTTGGGGTTACGTTCCTGATACAAACGTGTGTCAATGGTCAAGTCCGTATAGTCACCCTCCTGTGCTGGCGTCTTGAACACAGGGAAAACCCTCGAAAACACTGCGTTCACGCCCCAGTTCGTCATGTAACGAGTGTAGGCACGCACCTCATAGAAGCCCGTTCCGAAGAGCGAATCCACCTTCAAATCACCATGCGCCTGACCCTCATCGTTGATATAATATTTCTGCGTCTTAATCACATCACCGCTGGGATTCAGCAATTCCACATACAACACCTTGCTCAAATCCGTCGGACGTCCATTGTCTGCCCGTGTCACGTATGCCTTGAACCAGATGGTTTCTCCCTCAAAATAGCCTGTGTTGTCAAAGTGCATATACACTTTCTCCTGAGGCACAGCCCTGTTGAAACCCATCACGTGCTGCACATAGGAAACGATGCCCCTCGTCTGGGCATCTGTCGCCGACACCTCAGTCACACCCTGCGCCATCACCAGCATAGGCATCATGCATAACAAACAAATAGACACCCAATGTCCCAAACGGAACAGGCTGCCTCCAAACCTTAAAAAACTTACTTGTTGAGACATATAAATAGTTTGTGTATCTTTTACCCTTTTATTAAAAACGATTGCAAATTTACGCAAAAGTTTAAAGTTCCCCACCAGGATTTATGAATAATTTGCTCTCCACAGGGGTAGACACATAGATTTTTCACTTTTCACTTTCCACTTTTCACTTTTTTCCTTACCTTTGCACCCGAATTATTCCAGACGCATTCACACATACTTATAATACTAATAGAAAATGAAGCAAAAGACGAAGTTATCGCTTGACGACTTGGATAAAAGCAATGTTTGGACAGTGACTCCCGTTGAACTGAGTCAGATGATCATCAACGCCAGAAAGAAGAAAGACGAGTATGCAGACAATGAGAAGCATTACATGAACATCATCAAGACCGTGTTCGACCTGCAATACCTGAAAAGAGACGAAACCGACAAAGTCCTCCAGCTGGAAGACATGGGATATGAAGTCTATTCCACACCAGACGCCGACGGCAACAACGCTGTCGCCATCCGTAAGCACCCCATCAAGAAGGTGACAGACCTGACGCTCGAGAACATCCAGCATCTGGAAGCATGGGAAGTGCTTGACCTCATTGCCCACAACATGGGAACAGGATGGAAAGGACTCCCCCTCGCCATCCAAGACATCATCGAGTCAGCCTTCTTTGTCGATTGCACCGTCATGCCTGAGTTGACCATGCGCAAGCCAGGTGGCATCATAGACCGACGCAAGGACGATGACTACGAAGTGCTCGAAATAGAACGCGGCAACTGGATTGAAGGTATCTTCATGAAACCCAAACCCAAGATTGAGAAAGTCCACATCGATTACAGCATCGATGACGAGGAAGATGGTCGACGCCGCCGTCGCCGTCACAAAGAGGAACTCGAAGAAGATGACTTCGACGAGAATGACGACGAATTGTTGGACGAAGTGGAGGAAGAAGAGGAAGAAGACATGAACGACGAGGAACTCAAAAAGCTCGACGGCGACATCGAAGAAGAGGAAGAAGACGAGGAGCCCGACGAGAGCAACATCCAAATCGAAGACATCGACTCCATCGACGACATTCCCGACGAAGAAGAATAAGATGCCTTTTACATCCTCTTATTGATTCGTTTGGTCATTCCGATAGCTCCTGTTGGACACACAAGACGACACAGATGACAACCCACACACTTGGTGCCGACGATACGCGACTGGCGTGTCTCGGCATCAAATGTAATAGCCTGATGACCACCATCCCTACATGACACATAGCAACGTCCACAGCCTATGCAACGTTCATGCTCAATCTTCGGATAGACCATCGTCTCACGATCCAAGTCGGCAGGCAACACAAAGTTGGGCAGCTGTTCGCCAACCAGCTCCTCCAAATGTTCGACATTCCTTTCTGCCATATAGGTCTGCATACCTAAGATGAGGTCATCAATGATGCGGTAGCCATATTGCATCACAGCTGTGCACACCTGCACATTGCGACAACCCAATTGGAGAAACTCCAAAGCATCACGCCAGGTCTCAATGCCGCCTATGCCGCTGAATTCAACTTTCTTCCCATGCGAACCATTGAGCACCTGATCCTGCGCCATTTCAAGGATGAAGCGCAAGGCAATGGGCTTCACCGCCCGTCCGCTATAACCTGAAAGCGTCTGTTTGCCACTGACCTCAGACAGCGGGGACATCGTGACACTCTTAATGGTGTTGATGGCAGAAATGGCATCGGCTCCAGCGAAATAAGCAGCCATAGCGGGATGACTCATATGTGTGATGTTAGGCGTCATCTTCGGAATGACAGGTATCTTCACGCTGCGTTTCACATAAGCAGTATAGAAAGTCACAAGTTCCGTATCCTGCCCCACATCACTACCCATACCAGCCAGACGCATCTGCGGACACGAGAAATTCAGCTCGACAGCATCACAACCCGCATCCTCAGCCATCTTAGCCAGTTCCATCCACTCCTCCTCAAACTGACCCATGATGGATGCCACAACCACCTTCTTCGGATAGTTCTGCTTCAAACGGCGCAGAATATCAAAATCCATGTCATAAGGATTCTCCGACAACTGCTCCATATTGCGGAAGCCTGCAAACGACGTGCCCACCTTCACCGCATCGAAACGGGGTGACACCTCACGTATATCCTGCTTGCAGATGGTTTTGTAGAACACACCGCCCCATCCCATTTCAAAAGCCCGCGCCACCATGTCGTAGTTGGTACACACAGCTGACGACGCGAGGAAGAAGGGATTCTCGCAAGGGATGCCACAGAAGGATATGGAAAGATCAGGCAGCACCATATCCTTTTTCGGTTCGAAAGACGACAGCAGTTCCTTGATACGGATAGGTCTGTCATAATGGATGCAGGCATCTTCAGCACGTTGCAAGTCAGCATCGCTGCAAGCGCTGATCCATCGCCATATATTCTTGGTGTTGTCAAATCGTATGGCACGTATGGCACGTGCTGGATCACCTGTTTGGCACGATTTCGTGCAGGGAGCGTCCTTGCATAACAGGCAGCGTGTCGCCTCTTCGTGGATGTGTAGCATGTTCAGTCCGCTTTTTAAATGTGGGGGCAAATATAGCAATAATTCTTGGACCATTCAAAAATAAGTAAGCTTTATTTAAGAGGAAGGAAAAAGATTTGCAAGAGTGAAATAAAATATGTAATTTTGCAACGGATTGCCTAAGGCCAAAACAAACGACAAATCATTTAATACCTTCACAAATATGAACGGACAAGAGATGATCAGGACGGAGAGGGCTATGCTCAAGATTGAGTACCTCACTTCTCTCAACTATTCGATGCTGAATAGCGGTGTGGACACTTGCTATAAGTTGGTGCTGGAAAATGTGGAATCACAGGACTGGCATCAAATCAAGTTGACCATTCAGGGGGAGTTCATCAAGGAGCACTCCCAGAGGATTGAGTTCTTGCGGGGTGGACAATCCGTTCAGGTGAGCGACGTCAAGATTCTGCCCGACATCCAGCAACTGAGCCAGATTACGGAGGCTGTCAACACGACGTTCACTATCGCTGTGGAGGAGGAGACGGGGTTGCTGTTGGAGCAGGAACTCCCCATCACCCTACTCGCCTACGATCAATGGGCTGGTCCTAATGTGATGCCTGAACATATCGCTGCCTTCGTCGTGCCCAACAATCCGCTGCTGTCGAGGGTCAAGGTGACGGCGGCGCAGTTCTTGGAGAGATGGACGGGTTCTTCGCAGTTGGACGAGTATCAGACACAAGACCGCAACCGTGTGCGTGCTCAGGTGGCTGCCATCTATGAGGCATTACGTTCGGAGGGTATCGTCTATTCGGCTCCCCCTGCCAGTTTCGAGGCGAGCGGTCAGCGGGTGCGGTTGGCTGACAAGGTGCTGACGGAGAAGATTGGCACCTGCATCGACACGGCTTTGCTGGTGGCATCGTGCCTGGAAGCCTGCGACATCTACCCTATCCTCATCTTGATGAATGGACATGCGATGGTGGGCGCTTGGCTCACTCCGACGGTCAGCCCTCAGATGGTGTGCGATGACTTGAGCCTTTTGCTGAAAGAGACGGCTGACGGCAACAACAACCTGGTGCTGTTCGAATCGACTGCCATCACGTCGTCGGGCAATGTCGGATTTGAGGATGCTGTGAAGAGTGCGATGGTGAAGTTGAAGGACGAGAGCCTCTTTTATTATTTTGTGGACATCCACCGTTGCCGCCTGGGGCAGATACGCCCTATTCCTCAGCGTGTGCAGAAGGATGGCGTATGGACGTTCGACAATGAAGGTGTGGAGCATCAGAATGCTACAGCCTACGTCAATGAGTTGAATCACTACGACTTGCGTCTGGAGGATACGGGCAAGCCGACGACCAAGCAGATGATTTGGGAACGCAAGTTGCTTGACTTCTCGCTCCGCAACAACCTGCTCAACACCCGTCTGGGACGCCGAGTGGTTCCGTTCATCTCTTTCGAGATTGAGCATCTGGAAGACCATCTGCAGAACAACGAGGACTATATCATCACTCCTTCGCCGGGCAAGAAGATTGAACCTAACGAGGAGGGTCTGTATGACTCCCCTACTCAGGCACCAGAACATCAGCAGTTCGTCTCCGAGATGATCAAGGACAACAAGATTGCCTCCTACATGACTGAGGCTGAATTGCAGAGTGCCCTTACCTATATATATAGAACCGCGCGCACGTCGTTGGAAGAGAATGGTGCCAACAGCCTGTTCCTGGCATTGGGTATGCTCAGGTGGTTTGAGACTGCCAAGAGCGAGCAGCCACGTTATGCCCCGATTCTCCTGTTGCCTGTGGACATCATCAGGAAGAGCGGCAATAAATATGTCATCCGCAAGCGTGACGAGGATGTCATCCTGAACATCACGCTGGTGGAACTGCTGAAGCAGAACTTCAAGATCAATCTCGACATGCTGACTGATCTGCCCAAGGATGAAAGCGGTGTGGATGTCAAGAAGATTTTCACCTACTTCCGTCGTGCCATCATGGAACAGAAGAAGTGGAATGTGCTGGAGGAGTGCATGCTCGGATTGTTCTCCTTCAACAAGTTCGTCATGTGGAACGACATCCATGCCAATGCCGACAAGTTGGCAGAACACACCATCGTGGCTTCACTCATTGAGAACCGCGACAAGCAGGAACTGACGGAGGAGGCTGTGGATGCGCGCGTCATCGATAAGGACAATTCCCCGATGGACTTCTCCATTCCGCTTGATGTGGACTCCTCACAGATGGAAGCCATCGTCGAGTCGGGCAGAGGAAGAACCTTCATCCTGCACGGTCCTCCAGGAACGGGCAAGTCGCAAACCATCACCAACATGATTGCCAATGCGCTCTATCAGGGTCGCAGGGTGCTGTTTGTGGCAGAGAAGATGGCGGCGCTCTCCGTCGTGCAGTCACGACTGGAGAAGATTGGTTTGGCACCTTTCTGTCTGGAACTTCATTCCAACAAGGCGACCAAGAAGCACTTCCTGGAGCAGATGGACAAGGTGCTGAATGTGACGAAAATCAAGGAGCCTGAGGAATATGCGACCAAGGCAGCCGAACTGTTTGAGGAGCGTAAGAGTCTCATCAACTACATGGATGCCCTGCATCAGAAAGGCTGCAATGGATTGAGCCTCTACGACTGCATCTCTGAATACCTGTCCATCGAGCAGGAGGAATATCAGGAGGGGCTGCCTCCGAAAGAGATGCTGACGGCTGACTATATCCAGAACTGCAAAAAACAGATAGAGCAGATTGACACTGTTTTGAGCATTGTCGGCACACCTCAACAACATGCCCTGTATGGCTTGGAACCTGTCGATAACCGACTGGAGACCTTGGAGAACATCAAGGCAATCCTGACGCAATTCAAGCAGGCTCTGACGAATTACTACCAGGCATTGAACCAACTGAATGCCAAGACCTCGCTGCAACTGAAATCCGACAAGGACATCCGATGGCTGGAGATGTTCGTCGCCCATTTGAACACCCAGAAACAGCAGGAAGAACTGCACGAAACCCTCTCATCCTCTTACAGCGAGGATATCATCCGAATGGACGTGAATGCCTGTCAGCGTGAATGGGCAGACATCAAAGCCAAGTGGTTCTTGCCTCGCTATTTCGCCAAGAAGAAATTCATCAGTAGCATGCAACGCTATGGAATGATTTACGAGTCAAGCATCGATTCTGTCTTTACCCTCGTTGGCAACTATCAGCAGAAGAGCAAGGAAATCAAGCAGCAGGAAGAGGAACTGGCTGTCTTTGCCCACCAGAATGGTTTCAGTCATCCGCAACGGTTGGCTGCCTATCAAGCAAGTCTCGGAGCGATGGGCTCGATGGGACGTCAGGAGTTCCTGCAAGATGCGAACGCCGTGCTTGGTTTCCTCTACCAGATGAGAGAACTCACCAATCAACTGACAGCCCAATCACGACAGCCTCAGACATTGGCGGGGATTGTCGTCGCTTTGGACAGGTGGCTCAACGGTTATCAGCAGATGAAGGACTGGTATCTCTGGGTGGACAAGAAATACGAACTCATCCGAATGATGCTCCAAGCTGTCGTCATCAAGATAGAACAAGGCGAAAAACCTCACGATGTCATCATGGCATACTTGAGGGGCGCTTACCGCTATCTGATTTCCATCGCCATCGATGCAAACGAGTTATTGCGCACCTTCAACGGCGCCATCTTCCGTCAGCGCATCGAACAATATAGACGAGACACCCAGCGGTTCCAGGAACTCAGCAAGGAAGAACTTTACAGCAAACTGGCGTCTCGTGTTCCTTCGTCATCAGCTGTTTCTGCCGAGGGGTCAGAAATCAGCATCCTGAAACGCAACATCGCCAACGGCGGACGAGGCAACTCTATCCGCACCATCATCGACAATATCCCTACCCTGCTCCCACGACTCTGCCCCTGCATGTTGATGAGCCCCATCAGCGTGGCGCAGTACATCGACCTGAAATCAGAGAAGTTTGATTTGGTCATCTTCGACGAGGCCTCGCAGATGCCGACCAGCGAAGCCGTTGGTGCCATTGCCCGAGGAAAAGCCCTGATTGTGGTGGGCGACAGCAAGCAGATGCCACCAACCAGTTTCTTCACCTCCACACAGGTGGATGAGGAGGAAGCCGACATTGACGATATGGAGAGCATCCTCGATGACTGCAAGACTTTGTCGCTGAGGGAGTATTACCTGAGTTGGCACTATCGCAGCAAGCATGAAAGCCTGATTGCATTCAGCAACTCCCAGTACTACGACAACCGTCTCTTCACCTTCCCGTCTGTTGATGACCAGGTGGCAAAGGTCAAGTTGGTGCCCGTCGAAGGTGTCTATGACAAGGGACGTACACGCAGCAATCCTGAAGAATCCAAGGCCATCGTCAAGGAGATCATTCGACGCCTCTCCGACCCTGAATTGCAGAAGTACAGCATCGGCGTCGTGTCTTTCAGCAAGGTGCAGGGAGACCGCATCGAGGATGATTTGACTGATGAACTCGACCGTCATCCGAATTTGAAAGAAATTGCCTACAACGGCAAAGAACCTATCTTCGTGAAGAATCTTGAAAATGTGCAGGGTGATGAACGTGATGTGATTCTCTTCTCTGTAGGCTATGGTCCTGACAAGACGGGCAAGGTTTCCATGAACTTTGGTCCGCTGAATAATGCAGGTGGTGAACGACGCCTCAATGTCGCTGTGTCACGAGCCCGCTACGAGATGATTGTCTATTCCACCCTCAAATCCAGCCAGATAGACTTGAAGCGTTCCAATGCCAAGGGTGTGGAGGGATTGAAGGGATTCCTTGAATTTGCGGAGACAGGTCGTCTGCCGATGATGGGCAGCGCATCCTACGAGGCTGACCAGAGCGTAATGGTTCGTCAGATTTGCGATATGTTGTCGGAACAGGGATACATCGCCACCCCATGTGTGGGCAGATCGAACTTCAAGGTGGATATTGCCGTTTCTTCCGCCGAACATCCAGAGAAATACATCCTGGGCATCCTCTGTGACGGCAAGACCTACTATGAGACCAAGACCACCCGTGACCGTGAGATTGTGCAGCCATCCGTCATGAAGATGCTGGGTTGGAGTGTCATGCGTGTCTATTCCATCGATTGGTATGAGAACCGTGAAAGGAGTATCAGCCAGATACTCGAAGCCTTGAAAGCCTATGAGTCAGGAGCCGTTGTGGAAGAACCCGCACCAGAACCTGAACCCTTCAAGGCATTCGATGCTGACACCCTCACGGCAGCCAGCGTTCAGGAAGAGCCATCTAGAAATGAAGGAATGCGTCCCTACATCGAGGCTGACGTAAAGGTGCCCGCTATTGACAAGGCCGCCTACGACCCATTGGCAGCATATAACGCCAAAATCATCAGCCAGATTCTCGTCAGGGAGCAGCCTATCACAGAGCCTTACCTCTGCAAGCGCGTTGCCAAACTCTTGGGATTTGGTCATGCTGGTGCCAACATCCAGAAGGCTGTCAGCGTAGCGACTGCCCATTGCTATCATGACCCGCTCTCGTTCGAGGGGAACGTCAATCTGTGGTTGGATGAACAAAGCGCCATCAACTACAACACCTATCGTTCACCCTCGCCAAGAAGCATCACAGAGATTCCTGTGCGTGAGGTCATCAATGCCGTTGCCGAGGTGATTATTGAAGAGTTCGCCCTGCCCAAAGAGAAGGTGCCAACCATCGCTGCCCGCAAACTGGGCTTCTCCAATGCTGGTGCCAAAATCGCTGAGACCATCAACTGCATCCTCGACATGATGCTCGCCAACAACATCATGCGAGAAGTCAATGGAATGGTATCCATGAACGAATCTACATCATCTGTTACCACGATGTAGATTCGCCAATGAAGTAGAAACGCTTTCCCCTGCTGTCCGTTCCGTTTTCTGCTATGGCTTCATTCTTAACCTTGCAGAGAAACGACTATCAGCACCCACCAACCAGTCAAGGATTACAATCTTTGACTGGTTGGTGTCCGTTATTTTCTGTTCGCTTTACCACGATAGAAAACGAGGAAGATGGCAAGAATGATGATAAGAACAGTAACGATATATGCCCAGATGTGGGTGACACGTGAAGTGGCTGTGATGGTGTAGTCGCCAGGGATGAGGCGTTCGCCTGTCAACTGATAGTAGATATCACCGTTCTTGATGACTCCTGTGCCAGGATTCCACACCGTGCCAGGCATCGTGAGCACGTAAGGAACATCGAAGCCGAAAATGTTCAACTGGGTGGAAAGTTTGTCGGAAAGCCCCTCCCCAAGTGTTGCTTCGTCGTCGAAGAATGCTGCATAAGCATCAGAGTGAAAGAACTCTTTATAAGTATTCTGAATATCAATATCTAACGCATTATTACTTTTACTGATAATATAACTATAAACAGAGTCACGTAAAGCTATGAAACGTTCCTTGCTGACAGGTGGATTGGGGATGGAATCGTAGTTGTCCACCATGTACTCAAAGACGGATTGATACAAGTTGGCATTCACCCATTTGTCCACCCAAATTCCCATCGTGTCGATTCGTTGCGCCACCTCTGCACCGGTGAGTCCCTGCATGAGGTTAGGCTGTCCTGTGAACCAATAGCTGACGACATCCTTGTCCGCATAGTCGTAAACAGGAATCTTGAAAGTGTCTGCCACAGAGAAGAAGGTTTCCGTGAAGGTGTACTCTGTATAGAACCAACGGAAATGCTTTTCCAGTGTAGCCTTCGATTGAATACGACTGCCATTCAGATTCAGAGGAGTCATCTGGCACATCTCCTCTACCGATCTGAAGCTGTGGGAGAACGTGGTGGTGACGGTGTCGCCATCCACATCGGTGTGTGAACCCATGAAAGCATCCGTGTTGACGCATTCTGGCAATGGGTACGCCCAAGCCACGTTGTCACCCCTCCAGAGGGAATCGCGTTCTTCTTTCGACATGACGGTGTGGTAAGAGACTTCACGATCACACCAACCGTTTTCATGAATTGTTGTGTGCAGCTTCACATTGGGTTTCTCGCACGAAGCGATGAACATTGCTGATGTCAAGAGCATCAGATATAAACTAATTTTTCGCATAACACATTCTTTTGATTTGAGTGTAACTAATTGGTTTTGGCTGACTTGCCTGCAAGTGGCGTGTGTACATGTTCTCGAGCGTGCTACTGTGTGGGAAGTCGGTTGTATAAGCATAGGCATTTTGTGCCTCTGTTTTCACGGGTTGGTTGACATAGATGAAAAGTCCGATCAGCAAGATGGCTGCCGCAGAGGTGATGGTGCGTAGAGCCACGAGGATGGCGTTTCGCTTCGTTTCCTTCTGATGAAGGTCATCCACTCTGTCAGGAAGGCTTTCCATGATGTTTTCCACCATTTCATCGGGATTATCCAGCATGGGCATCTGTCCCTGAAGCCTGTTGAGTAAATCATCTACCTGTATCATATCCTAATTGTTTTAATCGTTCACGAATTGTTTGTCGAGCCACATACAGGTTGCTCTTCACTTGTTTGGCATCCAAGCCTGTTATCTCTTCCACCTCGGATGATGAAAGCCCTTCTAACTGGCAGAGCGTGAACACCAACCTTTGCTTCTCCCCCAACCCTTCTGCCAGCGTCTTCACTATCGACACCCATTCTTTGTTCTCCAACGTCCTGTGTGTATCCACATCCGAGGCATACCGTCGAAAGACCTCCTCATCATCAGGCATCGGAATGATGTGTTTCATCCCTCGCAACCGGTCCAGACAGAGGCGGGTGGCAATGGTGTAAATCCAGGTGGTGAAGTTCTTCCGCGTATCATACTCCCCCATGTTTTGCCACACTCTGATGAACGTCTCCTGCACCATGTCTTTCGCTTCGTCCTCATCACACAACATCTTCAGCGCTAACGAAAACACCATCCGCTGGTACTTCTGCACCACGCCACGAAAGGCTTCCTTCTCGCCTCGCTGGCATTGGATGATGATGTTGCTGTCGATTGAAGTCATTTTTGATGTTGCTTTTGACCATTATACGGTTGAAAAGTGGAAAAGTCAAATGGAAAGACGAAAAAAAAATCAAAATCATTGATTTCTCCTCACCTTGGATTTGTTTGCGTGGCAAAGGTACAACATATTTTGTGAACATTGTCTTTTTTTTGTAACTTTGCACATGAAAGATGGACATGATACATCATTATATTGAGCAAGGGGCGGGAGAGACGCTGATTCTGCTGCACGGCAACGGGGAGGATTGTTCCTACTTCACTGGGCAGATGGATGCGCTGTCCGCACATTTTCATGTCATTGCTTTGGATACGCGTGGACATGGGCAGACCCCTCGTGGCGAGATGCCTTTCACCATCAGGCAGTTTGCGGAGGATCTGCTCATGTTTATGGACTTGCATGGTATTGGGAAGGCACATCTGCTCGGATTCTCGGATGGTGGGAACATTGCGATGGTCTTTGCGTTGGCACATCCTGAGCGGGTCGGGAAACTGATTCTCAATGGTGCCAACTTGGATGCTTCGGGCGTGAAGAGAAGCGTGCAGATTCCCATAGAGATTGGTTACAGGTTGGCAAAACTGTTTGCCAAGAGAAGCCTGAAAGCCAGAAAGAATGCTGAGATGTTGGGACTGATGGTCAACGATCCGAATGTGAAACCTGAGGAGTTGAGTAGCTTACAGGTTCCGACATTGGTCATTGCTGGCACGAAGGATATGATCAAGGATTCGCACACTCGTCTGATTGCCGAGCGTATTCCCGGAGCACGTTTGACCATTCTACCAGGTGACCATTTCATCGCTGCCAAGAATCCAGAGGCGTTCAACGAAGCGGTTTTGCATTTTCTTTTCAATGAATAGATGACGATGAAGACAGAGGTACAACCCCAAGAAAGTAGTCGGGCAGAGGCATTCAAGATGTGGATGAACTCGCCCATGCCGATGGTGACGCTGATAAAGACATTGGACGTGAGCCGATTGGTGAAGATCAGCCGACGGACAGGCATGAAGTTCAACATGCTGATGTGCTGGTGCATCGGCAAAGCAGCCAGCGAGATAGAGGAATTCTATTTGTTGCCGATGGAGGGAAAGTTATTTCGCTACGATCGGCTCGCCATCAACGTGATTGTGGAAAACAGCAAGGGTGGCATCAATTCCTGCGACATCCCCTACTCCGATGACTTGCAGCAGTTCAACCGCGACTATCTGGAACTGACTGCCCAAGCAGCGAACGAATGCAAGAACACGGAACTGGAAGAGTGTATGGTGGTGGGGACATCGGCCTTGCCTCAGACGGAGCTCGACGGTATCGTGAATCAATACAGCGGCATCTACAACAATCCTTTTCTCGCTTGGGGCAGATATCGCAAGGGATTTTTCAAAACCACGCTCCCCCTTTCACTCCAATTCCACCATGCTCAGATGGATGGAAGTCATGCGGTTAGGTTCCTGGATGCGTTGCAGAAAGAAATTTTTAACATTTTTTGAAGTTAAGTTTTCTGCAAAATGAACGAAATCTTTTTGGAACCATTGTCATTTTCCATGATTATTCTTTCGCTAAACGGCTGACAATCGTCATGATGTGTTGTTTCGCCACATCTTTCCGCATAGCTTGGTCAAGTGAGATGCCATCGGGATTGATGCATTCCAGACGAGCGAAACCCGCCTGCAACAGCTCATCCCTGTCCCCTATCCTTCCTGCTATCAGACACACGGGCGTGCTGCCCGAATGCCGCAAGATGCCCATAGGCAGTTTGCCCATCAGCGTCTGACGGTCGGCAGAACCTTCGCCTGTGATGACAAGACTGGCACCCTCGACCATCTCCTCATAGTGGAGGGTTTCCAACAACAAGTCAATACCCGAGCGGCACTCCGCATTCAGATATTGCAGGAAGGCATAGCCCAAACCTCCCGCAGCACCAGCCCCAGGCATATCCTGACGGTCATAGCCAAACAGCAGGGCAGACTCCTCTGCAAACCTTCTCGCTTGCTCGTCCAATTGCTGCACCATCTCGGGCGTCGCACCCTTCTGCGGGGCGAACACATGAGCGGCACCCTGCGCTCCACAAAGCGGATTTTTCACATCTGAGGCAATAGTAAAACTAACATCTTTAAGTTCTTCTATATCATTCCAATGACCATTTTTGACAAAACTATCCATTAAGGCTTGCAACATCCCCTTTCCAGCATCGCTGGTGGCACTTCCTCCCAGTCCCACGATGATTTGGTCAGCCCCTCTCCTGACAGCATCCGCCACCAGTTGCCCCGTGCCATAACTCGATGCCACCATCGGATTCCGTTCCTCCTTCTTGAGCAAAGTGAGACCACTCGCTTGCGCCATCTCGATGACTGCCCTCCTGCCTTGCAGCAGATACCTTGCCCTGACTGGTCGCATCAGCGGGTCGCAAACCTCCACTTCCACCTGCTCGCCACCGATGGCAGCATGGAAAGCGTCCAGAAAGCCCTCTCCCCCATCGCTCACAGGAATCTGCACGACCTCCGCGTCAGGACAAACCCTCCTGACGCCCTCCGCCGCTGCCTGATTAGCCTCCCGTGAGGTCAGGCACCCCTTGAATGAATCTATGGCAACAACTATCCTCATTGTTTTCGTTTGCAAAGATACCACTTTTCCTATGAATGTAATATGAGAAAACGAGAAAATATCACATGAAATACTTGTTTTATGTGGTAAAAACAAAGAGAGGCTTCCACTCGGAGACTCCCCTTTCTTTAACCTTTAACCGTTACAGCTTTTGACTTTTGACCTTTGACTGTCTTTCTACCTTAAACTGTAAACGATTGTTCTGCCACAATTATTCTTCCAAATAATACATGCACAAATTATATTCCATCGGCTATATCATCCCTCTAGCCCTTAACCTATTTACTTCCTTTTCTTCTATTGCATTCTCTACACAGCATTTGGCAGTTCTCTACGACCGTCCGCCCACCTTCGCGCCAAGGGGTGATGTGGTCACCCTCCATGAATTCGTAGTCGAACTCCTTGCCACAGATGGGACAAATGTGTTTCTGCTGCTCCCACACTGCCAGTTTGATGTCATCAGGGAAGGCCCGAAGGTCAAGATAATGTTCGTCTCCTGTCAGCACATAAGGGATGATACCCACCTGCTTCTGAATCTCGCTATCACGCATCAAGGCTGAAATGCGTTGTCCCAGGGCGGTGGTGTCAAGTGTTTCTGAACCGTACTTGTCATACAGCAAAGCCCAATCCAACCCCTTCATGATTTTCTTGAACTTCTTCATGTCAAAATTCGTGATAGCCCAATTCAACACCGTTTGGAAATAAGACCACAGATTGTTGGCGTTGGGGTCATGCTGATGCTCTGCCATATAGCCCACCACCGACTGCCGCTTGCCCGAGCGAGTCTCATGGTCAGCCATCCACTCCAAAGCCTTCTTCAGAAAGTCCTGACGGATGGGCGTGCCGTTCACCAAATCCTTGCCCAGACGATAGGCACCACAATTCGACTTGGAGAAATGACGCTTGGCGTCGCTCACGAAGGGACCTGCATAGATGGCGTTGTTGATTTCCTGCTCATTCAGCGGCTTGCCTGCAATGTTGATGGTCTTGAACCACTCCAGTTTCTCTGAAGCCTCACCCTCACACACATAGATGGTCAGGGGATAATTGAGAATCTTCTTTTGGATGTCCTCTGGCTGGTTGAAGAAGTTCTTGAAGTCGATGGCAAATTTTCCATCCACATACTCACACAGCGAGAGCGTCCTCTGCTGACCATCCATCACCTCGTAGGGGCATTCAGCATCCTCGCTTCTTTTCACCCAGTACATCACGTTCAGTGGATAGCCGTTCAGCACTGTATTGATGACCGCCTGCTGCTCCTTCTCGCTGTAGATGAACTCACGCTGATAAGGTGGACGGATGTCCAATTTCCCGTCATAACCACGAACACCCAGTTCGTCGTTGTTCACATAACCACGAGTGATTTCACCCACGGTCACTTCTATTTGCTTGATTGTCATCATAAGGATTTGGGATGTTTGTTGCGGATAAGCAATCTTGAAAACACTTTTTTGGGTTTCCCGTTTTTTTGGTATATCACCAAACTTTTCATGTTAGCAGTATAATGACCTGTACCACCATTCTTTCTATAATTATTCATCCATTCTCTCCCTATTGGCCTAATACCTAATTTCTCAGCATAGTCACCAGTTTCTGCTCCTATCAGTTCAAACTGTTCGGGATTATAATACTGAATAAAGGTGTCAGGAACTCCCATTATTCCTTCGTAATCATAAGGTATTTTTGTAACCTCATCAACGTCTATTGCATCAAAAGTTTCATATTTGGGATAATCCTCCTTGTTATATTTATAAATCATATCAAATTCCTCATGACGTTTATTGTGGTCTAAATTGGTAAACCAACCTATAGCAGGTACCTTAATATATTCATCTGGATTAAAACCTTTTGAACGAACAAATTTACGGTTAGCTTCTTCTACGTTTTTATAAGGAGATTTATAAACCAATGACATATTATATCCATATCCTATCCACATTTTATTTTCAATAAAGTATGGAAATATTTCGTAGGCATGGATCATAGAGGTACGAGCTAATATCAAAAATTTCTTTTGATATTTCATAAGTTGTGCAATATACTCTCTTATTAGTGAAAAAGGTGGATTCGTCACCACAATGTCTGCTTGTTTAAGCAACTCTATGCATTCCGGGTCACGAAAATCACCTGTTTTAAGAGTACTTATTACGTTTTTGTCGTTCTTCAGCAAGTATTGAACATCCGAAAGATCTACAGCACCATCACCATTCAAGTCTTTCACCTCTGTAATCTCCACCTTATAGGCAATCTTCTTTGGCTCATCCATGAAGTCACCAAAGTCAATCATCAATTCATCACCCTGCACAGGCGAACCATTGTAGCATGTACAAATCAGCTTTTTCAAACCCAGCTGATTGAAACGAAGGGCAAAGTATTTGAAGAAGTTGCTTTCATAAGGGTCATCACAATTGCACAGCACCACCTTGTCACGAAAATGAGGCCAGTAGTGTTGCAGTTCCCTTTCGATATCCACAAGTTGCGTGTAGAACTCATCCTTCTTTGCCGTTTTGGCAGCATTAAGATTCTTGTTAGCCATACGCTATGCATTTATGCGTATTGCTTATCTTCGGATGTAGGCAGAAGGGCACAAAAAGACATGGACGATATTCCCATCCATGTCCTAAAGGCTCTCGCATGCCTACAAAAACCAGATAAGTCACGCCCATGCTTAACGCACAGACGCTTGCAACTTATTCTTCGGTTTTTGTTACTTTTTGAATTTGCGAGATTCTTAGGACAATTCCGAATAAAAGCAAACGCTTGTTATTTTCTAAGATGTCACGCCAGCACCTCCACTGAGGTATTTGCCAGCGATTAGTTGCAAAGGTAGAGAAAACTTTGAGAACCACAAAATCCTTTCTTCATTTTTTGCATTTTTCCATATAAATCCTTTCTTGTGTACGCACACAGCAAAAAGATATCGCACAAATTGAAGTAAATGTGCCCAAGGAGTACCTCAAGGTTACCTCAAGGTTACCTCAGGGTTACCTCGCGGTTAAGTCGCGGTTACCTCCGGTTCATAAAATCGGGGTTACTGAGGGGCGAGAAATGATGTAGTGCCCAAGGAGTACCTCAAGGTTACCGTAAGGTTTCCGTTGGTTTGAAGAATCAAGGTTTGTTTGCCTTAAGGATACCTTATCTGTGAGGTGCAGCAAAGGTGGGTTATTGCTCAATAAGGCACGAGTATTTTCAAATAAGGGCAGGTTATTGCTCAATAAGGAACGCTTATTATTCAGCAGAGGCTGGTTTTTGGGAAATATGCTTTTTAGAGAAGAATCAGCCTAAACGCGTGACAGTTACAGTTGTGACAGTTAAAAAACAAGCA
>Ga0265300_10000569_pt1 | contig 38794 bp, 29 predicted proteins | sample AusTroGonzalo_MG_FD_193482 | JGI IMG/M metagenome (GOLD analysis project Ga0265300, IMG submission 193482) | Bovine rumen microbial communities from tropical cattle in Woodstock, Queensland, Australia - Gonzalo_03 | ecosystem: Host-associated > Mammals > Digestive system > Stomach > Rumen ...
AAACGCAAACCACACGAACGGAGAACGCAATAAAACAGAAACACCTCCGCTTGCGCGGAGAAAACTTATAAGTCGGGCGAGAACCGCCATTTTCTTTAGAAACACCTCCGCTTGCGCGGAGAAAACGAGGAAATCCCCGCAACAGAAAGGCCGGAAATGGAAACACCTCCGCTTGCGCGGAGAAAACTTCTTGTGAGCCTTCGGGCGGCACTTGTAAAAAGAAACACCTCCGCTTGCGCGGAGAAAACCGTCGAATCCCGTCACAAAGCGGAAATTCTTGGGAAACACCTCCGCTTGCGCGGAGAAAACCTGCATTTCTTCGTAGCTTCCAAAATTCAAAAGGAAACACCTCCGCTTGCGCGGAGAAAACCAAGAGAAATCAAAGAACTTTTCGAAGCGCTTAGAAACACCTCCGCTTGCGCGGAGAAAACGAACTTGTCAACCTCAATGTAAATCATGAAAGAGAAACACCTCCGCTTGCGCGGAGAAAACCGCTTTCCTTGTGGCTGTAGTGTGTCGGGGTGAGAAACACCTCCGCTTGCGCGGAGAAAACCGAATGGCAAGTTGGCGCAAGCATAAAGGACAAGAAACACCTCCGCTTGCGCGGAGAAAACTAGCTCTTTCCGACCTCGAACTTGACGATGTTGGAAACACCTCCGCTTGCGCGGAGAAAACTGCCTTCGTCTAGTACCTTGGCGTATATCTGCGGAAACACCTCCGCTTGCGCGGAGAAAACTTCGCCGTCACGGAATTCGGCATAAAAAAACCGGAAACACCTCCGCTTGCGCGGAGAAAACGCCATGAAGCGAGCGAAGAAGAAAAAAGGATTGGAAACACCTCCGCTTGCGCGGAGAAAACTACCGCCTAGTGGTCCTTCTGCCATAAAACGAGGAAACACCTCCGCTTGCGCGGAGAAAACCGGGGCCGAGTATATTTCGGGCCGCTCTTGTTAGAAACACCTCCGCTTGCGCGGAGAAAACTTCTCTTCGCTCAACCGCGCCGCTTCGCTAGAAGAAACACCTCCGCTTGCGCGGAGAAAACCCAAACGTAGAAGTTGAAACAGACGCTCAGACAGAAACACCTCCGCTTGCGCGGAGAAAACGTCGCCTTCGAGCTTCGGCAAGAGTTCCTGCAAGAAACACCTCCGCTTGCGCGGAGAAAACCGTCAACTGTAGGATTTTCTTGATTGGGATTTAGAAACACCTCCGCTTGCGCGGAGAAAACTTTTTTCACGGCGCTTGTAGTCCATGTGGTTCAGAAACACCTCCGCTTGCGCGGAGAAAACTGGATATCCATATACTTACCTTATCCATAGATGGAAACACCTCCGCTTGCGCGGAGAAAACACGGCGTTAGCGACTTTATCTAGCCCTTTTTCGGAAACACCTCCGCTTGCGCGGAGAAAACTATAGATAAAGGCTACTATATCGGTGCTATACAGAAACACCTCCGCTTGCGCGGAGAAAACCACTTGGTGGAGTCCCAGGACCCGGCGGGGGTAGAAACACCTCCGCTTGCGCGGAGAAAACTCGAGAGAGACGCGAATCGCGGAATATACTTTGGAAACACCTCCGCTTGCGCGGAGAAAACAGCGACTGAAACGACGGATAACCCTTGACAACGGAAACACCTCCGCTTGCGCGGAGAAAACGTCTGCAAAAGCCGATGATGGTGACCGTTCGTAGAAACACCTCCGCTTGCGCGGAGAAAACCCATAACATAGAGATGTATATAAATGTCGTATAGAAACACCTCCGCTTGCGCGGAGAAAACAGGCTCCAGGAGTGCCCATAATGCCAAGAATCAGAAACACCTCCGCTTGCGCGGAGAAAACATATACAGAGCACATTGCTAATACTGAGTGATAGAAACACCTCCGCTTGCGCGGAGAAAACCAAGCCATTCGGAGTAATCTTGCGGATAGTAAGGAAACACCTCCGCTTGCGCGGAGAAAACGCTGTTGAAAGACAACGCTTGTGTTTTTGATGAGAAACACCTCCGCTTGCGCGGAGAAAACGGATCATCCCAGTCAAGGTCTTCAGCAACTAAAGAAACACCTCCGCTTGCGCGGAGAAAACAGCTGCTTTGGGCGTCCTCTTTTTAAGACCTTAGAAACACCTCCGCTTGCGCGGAGAAAACGCACCATAAAGCCGGATATTTTAGAGCCATATAGAAACACCTCCGCTTGCGCGGAGAAAACGTAACCATCGGCAATGAGCTTTCTTCTGATGCGGAAACACCTCCGCTTGCGCGGAGAAAACGAAAAGTTCGCGGTCAACATCCTGTAGAGTCGCGAAACACCTCCGCTTGCGCGGAGAAAACTCATACTATCCGAAAAGTGGGACTGCTACCTGAGAAACACCTCCGCTTGCGCGGAGAAAACTCCAAGATTTTGTATTCGTACACTTGGTTAAACACTAAATATAGTATTCTATAAATTTTGCATTTTTTCAATAATCAGTTGATATCCTGATATTTCGTCTACTTTTTTTTGAGGATCTCCGCTTCCCCATATTTTAAAACCCGGAGCCCTATTAATCTTCTGAAATATTAAAAGCCCTGATTTTACAGGGCAAGACTTGATTAAATACTGTATAACATCATTTGCTACGGAATCTTTTATTCCTGATACGAAAATATTTGCTCTTGGTTCTACAAACCATAGTTTCATTCGCCCTCGTACTGCGGGCGGCAAATCATTTGCAATAACAACAACCATTTATTTCCCCAACATAGTTTCAATATCTGAGCCTATACGTTCCAGCAACTTATAATCCAACACTCTTTTTCGAAATTCCGATGACACCCTATGTTTATTGTATTCACCAGCCAATTCGAGAGTCATCTTGAAAGCCATATCAATACACAAATCTTCCTTATACAAATCAGCCATGTCATAAACAAAAGGCAACGGACTTCCCGAATGAATAAAACCAATATGCGGAGAATAACCCATGGAATATATGCAGGAACACAAAATTCCATATAAAGCCGCATTAGAAGCCGTTAAAATCTGATTTGTAATATCACTCAGTTCCATTTTTCCTGGCGTAAAAGAACGTCCACGCCAGCCAACACCATACTCATTTGCTTTCTTCTCATAAAGGGCACGGACACGATATCCTTCCATGCCCATCATTTCTTTCAAACTTTTCCCTTTCAAATCTTCGTCAGGGAACCGTCTTGCATACATTCGTCGAGCAACCTCTAATGATTTTTCAGGATTGCACGACACCTGCATTTGGTGTCTTAGATTTCGTGTATTTGCAGTAGGTGAATTGCCAACAGCATAAAACAGCAGGGAATCTTCCCCCACCCAACATACATTACAGTTAGCCGCCGCCAGAACTTTTATAGCTTCGTGAGTTACGCTCGTTCCTGGCCCAAGCAATAAAGTTGTTATTGTAGCAATAGGAAGGCGAATCACTTCGCCTTCACTATCAATCCACTTTACACTGCTATCGTCGATTTCTAAACGACCTCGTTCAAGATAGAGAAATGGGTATCGATCTTTTATTTGAGGTAATGTATCATGCGTTACCTTGATAATCAATCGATTACTCTTTTCTTTCACCGAACCATCGACCATTTACGACAATCCTTCTGAAACCTTGGTTACTCTACGATCTCGATACAATTTTTGCGTTCCAAACTGTAGCGGAACATCATTCAATGTAAAAACATCGCCTTTTTCAGGGAAAACACCATCTATCACTTTAAAATTCAAAGACAACGATTTCTTGGCATAATCAGGAAGCTCCTCATTACGCAATTCTGATTTCTTAGTTGAATATTCCATTGCAGCCTGTTCCGCTTCATTTTCAGAAGCAAATTCTCCATGGTATACAAAATCAGTCGGAACACAGCAACGACGGCCTAAATAAATAGGATAGACCGGATTTTGCAGGGCATTCGCAATCGCTTCTGTTATGTCAGCCGGAACTTCAAGCAACACCGCAAAAGTTGCATTTTGCAAATAATAACGGTGAGTCATCTTAGTTCCACCTCCAACAGGAGATTTGCCATCATCCTTTTTAGGAATCAACAAATCCTCCCAAGGATTATCGGCATTGTAGCCAGCACCAATCATCTGAAAATCATGCAAAAGAGAAGCATCATTCTTAGTATTCTGAAATGACAAAACAGTCTGTTTCAAATCAGCAAATCGAGCGAGCAATTCTTTTTGTTCTCCCGAAGCTCCTAATGCACAAAGGACCAAACCTAGAACGCCCGACTTTGTCGGAAATTCCAACGTATCCCTACGAGAAAACTTAGAATCAGCACCCCAAGACTGCAAAGGAGCTTCAAACCAAAGGAACAGCCAACGTGTATCCATTGTTACTCCTTTATAGCCGATACAACACCTTCAATCAGATTGTCTATGGAGAAGTTTTCATCTTCACCAAATTCAAATTTTTTCACCAAGCCAAAAAGAGACCCCGAAAGTTTTTCTTTTTTGGTTAAAGAGCTTTTCAGGAATTCAATACTTGGCTGCAAGAATCCACCATTTACATCCTTCTTTATCGGAGTTTCAAAGGAAAGCTGCATTCCCTGTCCTTTACGAACAAGAACTTCCGCAAAATCCCAAGAGCAAGCCCCCGCTTGAGTCGATTGTCTTGCAGACGGAACCGCGACATAGAGAGCCTTGATAAAAGATGATAACGCTTGGGAGAAGAACTGATCTCCACCCAAAGATTCATACAATTGTCCCAAATCAAGCGAAATATAACGGTAATATGTAGCGGCATTGAATTCCAAAGAACCCATATGAGCAGAACCCAGATCCTTTGCATAATCTGCTACGGCTGTAAAAAATTCAACTTCATTCGAAACTCGATGAGTTGAAATCGCATGGCTAAACGATGCAGCAGCTTCGACATTCATAGACGGAGCTTGAGCAACCATTCTACCGAACAAAGCCACATCTAAGCCATCCAAAGTATCAGCCTGAGCAAATTTCGGCTTTCCAATAATCTTTTCTAAATCCCTTTCAGGCTTTTTAGGGTCTTTTACAACTTCATCCGGGTTAAATTCTTTTTCCTTAAATGCTTCAGCGATTTTAGAAATTTCCGCCGGAGAAAGGAACATCAATGTATCAGCCTTCGAATCAGCGTCTTCGTCACCTTTTTTCTTTGATTCAGCTTTTACAAAAATCTTTTCGATTTTGTCACCACAAGCTTTGGCTTGATCCGCTGATGCACCAATTTTTTTGCAAGCCTCAGAAACCAAGTCCGAAAGCAACTTAGTGCGGATTCCAAGTTCAACACCACAAACTTCGTGCATTGCCAAACGTATCGCACGTTTCCAACATTGGCTAGAAACACGTGCACGAGAAACACCGCCAATCATGGCAGTTTTGGGAGCACCCACGTCATCACGGTTTAAGCATGTTACCGGAAACGATTGAAGAATATGGAATTCAACACGCTTGTTGATATATGGATTTTTCGTATTCATTTTTATCTCCTATTATTAAAACTTTTTATGCATCCACAGATGCTTTTGTTAAAGGAATTATTTGGAAAAGACCAAAACCATACGCCTTTCCCTTTCCCAAGCCATTTTCAAAGGCTTTTATAAACTTTTCTCGATCAGTTACTTTCAACTGACCCTTAAAAGAAGCCTTACCCAAAACAACTTTTTGTTTATCCTTTGAGAATTGCAACACAGATGTATTACCGACAGTCAAGGATTCCTTGATTACCTCAAAGCCATTTACATCCGCTTTTTCCAAAAACCAACTCCTTAAAGCTTCCTTATCATTACCTCGAATAGGAATCTTCTTATGTGTCTTTGAATCGCATCGAACCGGATTCATTAAAATTTCAAATCCATAAAAGTCTTGTTCCAAAAAGGTTTCTGGAACGGTACGACTTTCGACAGAGCCAATCTGAGGAATTATAGGCTCATTCTTAGAAAGGATTAAAATTTGTTTTCCCCGGAAGTCTCCGCCTTTATCCGCATATAAAAAGCTTCTTGTATTTTCGTTTTCCTTAGGAAAAAGAGAATATACTAGCTTATGAATTGTATAAGCATCAAAAATGCCTTGATTCCCAATTGCAATCTGCTGGATATCGTCTCGACTTAACCGCAATACTGATATATACATTACGAATCCTCTTCAGTCTTTTGACTTGATACAAAGAAATCCTGAGCCCAGCGAGCCAAAGTTTTTTCAGGATCAAAATAAAGCAAGTCCTTTAGTAGCTTTGTATATGAAATAACCTCACATCTGCTGGAAATCAAACGCAATATAGGACGCAAAACAGAGCAAAGTTCGACAACATTATCGCAAGCTAAAATTCTGCGCAACTTCGCTTTTGCCGCATCGCTATCTTTCCCACCATCATCCAGATAGGCTCTAGCCAAAGCGGCTCCAAATCCTAGAGAGCCATCAGAATTTCTAGACGATTTTGCAATCGAAGAAAAAACAATTGCATAAGGCAGCCTTTGAGTATCTACATTCAAAGGTATGCCATAATCTGCAAATATTTCCCAAGCTTGGTATTCCGTATCAGGGTTATCAGCTTTTTTCAATGCTGCAGCAAAACCATTATCATTTTTGCATCGAGCAAATACCTTCGCCACTACAGAAGCGATATTCAACTGTTTTTCATCACTCATTTTACGCACCTCTTTTTAAAACTTTTCCTGGGAAATTTTTGGCCCATGCTTCTAATTGTCTAGCAGACTGATTTGGACAATATTGGTTATAGACTTGTTCTACAAAATGTCGAATACAAGCATCAATCTTTGATATTTTTTCTTTATATAAATCCGTATCCGGTTCTAAACAGACATCAACAATATACTGAAATTCTTTTTCGCTGAGTTGCCAAAAAAGATTCGAAGCTTTGGCAGCAATATCCTTACCATCTGTTTTTAAATCACTGTAATATCGACTTACTGCACCATAAACCATCTTAGACGCAAGGAAATCTAAATCACTCATTTTTCCAGACAATTTACTAAAGAATGATGCCGAATCACTAAATATATCAGAAGATAGCCGTATTTCAGATTCTACAAAACTATCAGTTCCCTTAACTTGATACTCACCACTATTCATAGAAACACTAACACCACCCGACCAAATGGCAAAATGTTCCATATTCCTTAAACGATAAAAAACATTTTTCAACTGTAAATTTTCAAATGTGCTTTTTCCACTTGCATCAACAAAGGATAATAGAGATGTCAATTGACGCCAAGGTCTCTTTTCTGGATTAGCCCAAACAACCTGAGTTTTTTTCGGATTCGAGAAATCAACCGCAACAGAAGGATCTACACATCCCTCATCGTAACTTGGGAGAGCTATCCCCTCAGAATAATGGAGACCATCTCTTTCCAAAAGAACAAACCTATTTAACGGAATTAAACGCCCCATATATGTTTTTTTCAAATTATTTGCAACGTCATCATCTTCCCCGCTAGGCATTTTTTCCCATGGCGGGATACCAATTCCTTCAGAAAACATTTTCACTTGAGAAAACACGTCTTTAGAAAATAGATTCAAATAAACAGACGAGACAACACTACTATCCATGAAAAAAGAATGAAGAAAACCCTTACGACCTACAGAAGAACCAATCTTTCCACTAGCAGACTTTCCCATATACCCTTTTGTCAAAACAATTTTATTATCTGTTTGCTTTCCACCTAAAGCAAATCCCATCAACTTTAAAACAAGTAAAGCTTTTTCAGCATCAGAATAATTTGTTTTTTCAGTCTGAATCTCAGTCACCACAGTTGTATTTCCTGTAGCAACATGCATTTCAACCGTTCCGAAAGACTTCACCGCAGCCTTGTCAATTGCAGGCATCTGCAAAAAAGGTTTCTCGCCATACAGCCAAAAACAATCGTAATGAGCATCTAAATATTCAGCAACCTTTTTCTGCAAACCCTCGACACCCAGCGATTCCCAGTCATTTTCATCTTTCGGAGTATAAGCACTTTGGGCAATTGCCAACAGCAACTTAAATACAGCGATTTTTTCTACGGGGTTTCCGCCCAAGGCGACAATGGTATTGTCCGCAAAAATCTGACGTAAGCCAACTTTCCCCTTACCAACAACAGGAATCCAAGGTTCGTCAATCAAATTAAACCTATTATCAGCCATTTCACCCTTCTTTTTCTATTTGATATCCTATACTATCTGTATATAACATTTTTTTCGTTAAATTGTCATCATTGTATTCAAAACGATTACGGTTTAAATCCCTAAAAGAATTATCCCTATCAACAATAACCGCTCTAAACAAACACATTTCTTCATCTTCAGCATTTCCCAAATAGACATACCCTGCAAAAGCTTGAATATTTCGCTCTATTGGAGGTGCATTTTTTTCAGCAACAACTACGCAATGTTCAACAATTTTTCGAGAAAGATTACATTTTTCCTTTTCATCCGAAGTAAATTTGGGGAAGAACACTTTATCATCCTCATCCCAAAAACAAACTTCTACACCATTGTCCTTACGCTCAAAAGACTTGAGCAAAAGAACAGATACAGTATCAACTTCTGAAAATCTTGTTTGAACCGCTGATTCTGGCAAAGTCTGTATCGCTGAAGATAAACCAATCCTTGCCATTCCTTGCAGTTTTTCTTTTTTTTGCAGCAAGTCGCTTTTCATTTTCGATAACAAACCATCTTCTATTCTTTCCAGATAAACCTGTTCCAGCAAGCTTCGAATATCATTTGGCAACGAAATAAAACGAATACTTCTTAGCACTTCCATCGTTCTACAAAGAACATACGGACTATAAACAGCACCCGATACACCAAAACTTCTGTCACTTTTTATAGGCCATTCCGCCGGAACTAATATAGATGCTTCACACTTCGATGTCTTTGGACGAATCTCGTCATTTTCTCTATGTCGCCAAAGTCGCCCAAATCTCTGCAATATCATATCAATCGGGCATATTCTTGTTACCAAATAATCTGCATCGATATCGATAGACTGTTCAAGAACTTGAGTTCCAACTAAAATACGACCACATTCAGAGCGATGTTTTCTTCCGCTTTTTCCGTATAAAGAAACCCACTTTCCTTCAATTTCTGCACGGTGTTTCTTTATAAAACGCGAATGAATCAGCCCGCATTCCACACCAAGATCATTTGCCTTTGCTGCCAATCGTTTGTAAACTGATTGAGCATCAGCAACAGTATTTTCTATCCACAAAACCTGTTCGCCATCACAAGCTCGATTCAAAGCCTCTTCAAAGGCATTTTTATCGTCTGATTCTAATTTTATTTCAACATTTCGTCCATGCTCTCCTGCACTTGATATTTCTTTAAAAGATTCCTTCTCCTGAGTAGTTATCAAAGGATAAGCATTAGACAAATTTTGAGCAGAATCCAAACATAAAATCTTCTTTTTCTGGTTCGAAGTCAGAGTCGCACTTAAAATAATAACAGTGCAGCCGATATGCTTCAATTCATCAACAAGAGCATTCATTATCGTTCCCGTATAGGAATCGTAACTATGCACTTCATCAAGAATTACAACTTTTCCTGCCAAACCAAAAGATCGAACCATGCTATGCTTGACATTCATCGCGGCCATAAGAGCTTGGTCAATGGTCCCAACAGCAAACGGAGCAAGGATTTTTCTTTTTGAAAAATCAAACCAACAGCCACCAACTTTGGCATCAACACCAAGCGCATCTTCTTCCAACCATGCAGAACTATGCAATAGTTTCAGCGGATACGATTCATCTGTAATCTTCGCCAAAAACGCTTCAACTCTTTCATATATCTTATTAGATGTCAATTGTGTCGGCAAACCAAAATAAATACCCGATGCAAGCCCTTTTTCTAGCATTTTATAGGCTGCATAAAGTGCCGCCTCTGTTTTTCCAAGCCCCATTGGAGCTTCAAGAACATAAACTCCTGGAGCATCAATAGATTCAAACAAATCCGATTGTACTTGTCTAGGAGAAAAGCCAAAAATATCCTCAAAACGCAAATTTTTCTTTATCGCTAAAGGGGCAAATCCAGCTCTACGAACCGCATTTTCTGTATATTCGCAAAGTTTTTCTTCAGGAATAAAATGGTTTTGCTCAAGCCGACCAAAATATCCGCCAGACGCAATCCAGTCTGCAACGGTGATAAAACCGCCTAAAACGCTAGCTACATTCCACTCATTAACAAAATTTAAATCTGAGAATGGACCAAACTCTGTTTTAAGAGATTCAATCAAATTATGGCGTAAACAAGTCCAATTTTTCCCACCATAAATATCAGCATCTTCAGAACATGGAGTAAAATTCGGTTTAAACCCATGATGCATTCCCTCAACTGCCGCTAAAAATTTTTGTTCTGGGAAACAATTTTCTATCGCAGTCTGGGAAACCTTCCCATGAAAACCAATATCCTTTCTTGAAGCTCTATTTTCATTAGCCCTCTGCAACTGAGGTAATTCTTTCACATTCCCCAACAGCGACACATATATCTTACGCTGAAAATCAGGGCTCAGTTTGCCAACATCGTGAATAGCGGCAAAGAAAGGGGCTGATTCAGTCAGAATCTTTCGAACATTACCGATTAATACATCATATAAAGCTTTAGCAACATAACCTGTAATCCGGCAATGTTCCGCAACAGAAATTCCAGGCTTTTTTACCCCAGAATCCCCAAAATCAACCGTTTTTGCCAAACATTGGCTTAGCGGAAGAGCTTCTAAAGCCTCATTATCAGTATTTTTTTGCTTTTTTCCTAACATAGAATAAAATATACATCGCTCAGCTGTCAAATCATGACATTTTCAAACTTTTTTGTAAAATTTCAAAAAATCAGCCCCAGCGTTTGGCCGGGGCATTATCCTTTTTATTTGATTTTTTCCATCTCTGCTTTCAGTTCAAGTATTTTCTCTAAAGAAAGATGGGAGTACTTGACAATTTTTTCTACAGGTTCGCTATCAGCAAGCATGTCTAACGCCATTTGTTCACGTTCCTGTTCACGGCCTTCTTCGCGACCCTTGGCTTCGGCTTTGAGCCAAATCTCGGCTTCGATAGCTTCATCAGCGTGTTTATCGAACATATGTTCCTCCTAAGCTTTTAGCAGTTCAGGGCTTATTCTAGGCATCAATATACCTCTTTTTCGCATAAAAGGAAAGTGCCTCTATTGCACCGTCATCCCCGTCAAGCGAGGACAGGTGCCGAAAAAGACAAGGGAGCCGAAAAAAATCCAGCCTTTCGAGCTGGATTTTGGGAAAGCTATAGGATTAAAGATTACTTGGAAAGACGGTTCTGCTGAAGGGTTTCTAACCGAGCCTGAGCCTCAGCAATTTTTTCTTCGGAAAGACCCATTTCTCGCAAGATAGTCACTGTGTCGTTTTTATTTTTTAACCGTTCCTGTTCACGACCTTCTTCACGGCCTTTTTCAAGTCCCTGTTCAAGCCCCTTTTCGACACCTTGGGCTTCCGCTTTAAGCCAAATCTCGGCTTCGATAGCTTCATCCGCATGTTTATCGAACATATGTTCCTCCAAAGCTTTTAGCAGTTCAGGGCTTATGCGACTTACGCGCAAACGGTTAAGGGCATCCCGAAAGATCGGATCCTTCGATTCAGGAACTTCAAGCGGACCCTGCGACAAGAGTTTCAGCCAGTAATCCTCGCGTGAACTGATGTTCTTACGAATCCTCTTAAAGTTCGGCAAGTCAACTACAATATACCTATTTTTAGTGAAAACGGGAAGTACCCTATGCTCGGCATCGCTACGGCAAACTTCATCCTCGCTATAGACCGCCCAAGTGTCCTTGAAAATATCCTCCGACTTGAGAATCGAGAAGTTACAGAGCCAGATGGAAACCGTTTCAGGCAGTTCATAAAAATGAACCTTGCTCTGTTTTTCGTCCATCGACTTGAAATACGCTGACCTGTTATATTCGTATTTGCCACGTAACGTTTGGTAGGAATTGTAGAGTTGCAAACGGTCCAAAAAGAAAGGATGGCTTCTGTTCTGGAGTTCGATATTAAAATAGCGGTTATCCTTGGTGGTTACCCACACGTCAAGACGAGCAGAATCATCTTCCGGCATAAAGATGTCGATAGGCTTTTCAAATTCATAATCGAGATCGATAATTTCATGATCGCTGTCGAGCCCAAGCAAGCAGTTGAGCATATCACGGATGGTGTCCTTGTCATCCATCAGCACTCGGAACGTTTCGCTGTAATACGGAAGCAGGAACTGTTCACCTTGCGCATTCGTAACGATGTAGTAGGCTTTTTTGGATTGCGTGTTATTTTCGGTCATTTAAAATTCCTTTAGGGGGGAATTTTGACTTGCCCCCTATTTCATTAACACGCATTTACAGGCTATTTGGACTAAGACTTTTTTGTAAAAATTTCTTTCAAACGACATTTAAACACAAACACGCACATTCAACAAAACTTTCTCTCCCCCTGTGTTTTCCGTCACGTTTGGCCCCATTTTTGCATTCATTTTTCTTACATTCGTGTGAAAAACATGCACTTTTTCACAGTGCTTATTGACTTAATTTTTCACAAATTTATTTTTCTATAGACGATATTTAGGATGTTTGGGGGTGTAAACATTTACGACAGTTTTTGCGAACACTCAAAGTTGGGATAAGCCTATTTCATCGTTATTTATCTAATTCTATAGAAAATAAGGATAATCTATGAACTGTTTCAAGTCTTTAATTGCCGCATCGCTCATCGGAACCGCTGCTTTTGCAGCTCCGGGACTCACCGTGAGCGGAACTGATTTACAATACAACGGCAAAAAGATTTTCTTCTCGGGCACAAACCTCGCTTGGAGCGACTACAATTCCGACGTGGGAGCTTCCCCTCTTGACGAAAACGCATGGCGCAAGGCTGTCGAAGGCACGCGTGCCGCAGGCGGTAACGCAATTCGTTGGTGGCTCTTCAACAACATGAGTCAGAGCCCGACGATCGACGAAACGACGCACTTGGTCACGGGTCCCAAGGAAAACACGATCGCCAACATGAAGAAGGCTTTGGACATTGCCGAAGAATATGGCGTGATGGTTTCGATGTGCCTTTTCAGCCACAACTTGATGGAACCGAACCAGTGGGGCATTTACAACGAGAAGCTCGACATCACGGCAAACGAAATGCTTTTTGAAGACGAAGGCACCAAGGCTTTTATCGATAACGTTTTGATTCCGGTCGTAAAGGCTATCGGCAACCACAAGGCTCTCATGACTTGGGAAGTCTTTAACGAACCCGAAGGCATGACTAGCGAATGCAGCGGTTGGACTGCAAAGAAGATGGCTCTCGCCAAAATTCAGAAGTTTACGAACAAGGTTGCAGCAGCGATCCACACGACAAACCCGGAGCTCCTTGTTTCGACGGGTAGCGTGAATATCAAGTATCAGAAGTACTGGAACGACGCAGCTCTCGTTGAAGCTGGTGGCGAAGCCAACGGTACGCTCGACTTTTTCCAGACGCACTATTATCCGTACTGGCAAGACAATTCCGTCAGCCCGTTCGTGAATACGGCGGCCCAGATGGCAACGACTTACGGTTACGATTCCAAGCCGATGATCATTGGCGAATTCCCGGCAAGCGGTTGGGCAGGCGATACCTACAGATCTAATTTCGCCGCAAAGACAGAAATCACGACTGAAGAATGCTACCGCAAGGCTTTTGATGGTGGCTATGCAGGCGCACTCGCTTGGCAGTACATTGGCGACAAGACCGAAGAAAACTTTGGCGGTTATAGCTACACGATCGACCCCGCTCTCGACGCTATGAAGAAGCTCGCTGCAACAGAAGAAGCTAGCATCAAGATCAAGGACGTGACCATTGAAGGTGGCAACGGCGGAAACGGCATGATGGCAGTGACTTACGGTGCAGACAACGGTCAGGTCGAATACCAGAACAAGGGCGGCTGGGACTTGTCCAAGGCCACGACGTTTACTTGGACGGCAAAGAACAACGGAACTTCTGACGCCGATATCTACTTGATTTTCAAGCTCACGGATGCGTGGACTTGGACTGAAACGGAAGGCAGCTGCAAGGTCCCGGCAGGCGAAAAGGTCACTTGTTCGATTGACATCTCTAGTTTCGCTGATCGCAACAAGACGCTCAGCATCACGCTTGCAAACTATGCCGCAGGCTACACCGGCACGGTCATCTACGATGACATCAAGGCTGGTGACTTGACGCTCTTTGACTTCAACACCGACAAGTACGACGCCTTCAAGCGCGGTTACGAGAACACCGAAGAAATGATTCCCGAAATCAAGATCGTGTTCGACGAAAACTACGTTTACGGCCAGACTTCTAAGTGCATCAAGATTAAGCCGAGAACGACTTCGATGTTCACGATTAACGGCGACAAGATTATGCTCACGACCAAGTCCAAAGGCAACGTCAGCGTCGATGTATTCGGCATGAACGGTAGAATCGTTGCAACGCTTTTCAACGGTTCCCTCGCAGCAGGTAGCTACATGTTCAGCCTCGCCGATATGCCAAAGGGTCAGTACATCATCCGCATGAAGGCCGGCATCACGACAACGCAGCCGGTGATTATCAAGTAGTTATTAAAAAAAGGCGACCCCGTCCCCATTCGCGGACCATGACCACATAAGTGCTAAAGCATTAAGTGGTCAAAGTGCACTGTGGCCGGGGTGACAACGCGAAAAAAACGCTTTTTACAATGTCATGCCGGCCTCCATGTCATCCCGGATTTATTCCGGGACGGCATCTCCTTTTTTCGGCCTATTTAATCCTTTGATTTTAAAGCCCATTAATATATTTTTATAGGGAATAAAATGGAGTGTCTATGAGATGTTTTAAGTATGCAAATTTTGCAGTTTCTGCGACTGTCGCCACGTTGGCCACAACAGCTTTTGCCGCCAGCACCCCCATCCGTTTAGAAGCCGAAGATGCAGTCCTTGCCGATGACCACAAGGTCGTCGTGACCGAAGACGCCAAGGCATCGGGCGGCAAGTACGTCGCCATGAAAGAAGGCAATTTGGAATTCAAGGTAACCGTTGCAGAAACGGGCTATTACACGCTCTGGGCAACGTATCAGTTACCGACAGAATCGGGCAACAAGATCCAGAACTTGACCATCAACGATGTTTCTGCCGGGCAGATTTCTTTCGGCACATCCGATGATTACAAGACCATCAAAGGCGCGGGCAAAATCAAGCTCACCGCTGGCGAAAATAAGATTGGCATAAATCACAGTTGGGGCTGGGTCAATCTCGACTACATCGAACTCACGGAATACGAAGCAAGCCCGTGGAACATTTCCCCGACTCCCGTCACGCCAGAACCGACCGAAAGCGCACAGAAGCTCTACAACTTCTTGCTCAACAATTTTGGCAAGCACGTGATTAGCGGCGTGATGACGGAACGCCCCTTCGAAAATAACGGTCAATACACTCCGCAAGATTACAATACTCAAACCGAACTCAGCTACATCAACAAGGCGAGCGGCAAGAACGTGGTTCTCGTCGGTTTTGACTTTTTGCATAGCTCGGGCAAGAACTCTGACCAGCAATGGTATCAGGGCTATACGCATGCCTCTCTTGAAATGGCAAAAACCGTTTGGAAGGCAGGCGGCATTCCGCAATTCAACTGGCATTGGAAAGACCCGATGCACGAAGTCGAAGCGTTCTACACGCAATCGAGTGGAAACGACCCTTACACAGAATTCAGCATTGGCAAGGCTTATGACGAAACCACCGGCAAGTGGAAAACAAGCAGCGACGAATACAAGGCTATTGTCCGCGATATGGAAATGATCGCCGACTCGCTTTTGACTTTGCAAAAAGAAGGTGTCGCTGTGCTTTGGCGCCCGCTCCACGAAGCTAGCGGTAAGTGGTTCTGGTGGGGCACCGATGGAGCCAAGCCGTGCGTTGCTCTGTACAGACTCATGTTCGATATTTTCGTGAACCAGAAAGGTTTGCACAACTTGATTTGGGTCTGGACCACCGACGAAGCAACAGACGCTCTCGACTGGTATCCGGGCGATGAATACGTGGATGTTGTCGGTCGCGACTACTATTACTACCCGCGCGAATCCAATCACTCTAGCCTTATCGGCAGCTTTGAAACCGTCAAGGAAATTTTCGGCGGCAGAAAGATTGTCACGCTCAGCGAAAATGGTTCCGTGCCCTACCCCGATGAAATGAAGGCCGATGGTGCGAACTGGAGCTGGTTCATGCCGTGGTACGGCGACTACGCGATGGAAGGCTGGGCAAATGACAACAATGCCGAAAGCTGGAAAATCGTGATGAACAACGAATACACCTTGACGCTCGAAGACATGCCGGGTTGGGACAAGTACGTCATGGTCACGCCGCCGACAACGGGAATCAAGGGCAATTTGGCAACAACAAAGTCTGCCGCAAGTTTGATTGTCGCAGGCAAGAAGTTGCAAATTAACGTTCCAGGCGCAGCCAACGCAACGATGAAGGTTTCGCTCTTTGACATGCAGGGCCATCAAGTCATGAGCAGCTCCGTCAACGGCGCAAGCGCAAGCATTGACTTGAGCAAGTTTGCCGCCGGGCAGTACATCGTGAAAGTTCAAGGCAAGAACATTTCACAAAGCAAGAGAGTGCAAGTAAAGTAAATGGTTATGAGCTATGAGCCGTGAGTTTTGAGCATATTTTGGATCCTCGACTTCGCGAGGATGACACATTCAAACAAGTGCAAACGAAGCTCTAAGCACTAATAACTAAGTAACTATTAACTAGTAACTATTTTGGAGTTTGTATGGATTTTGGTTTTAAGCAGGCGCTGAGCGCCACAACAATTGCAGTCGCCGCCATCTCGGCGTACGCAGCCCCCACGCTTTACGAAGCAGAAAGTCAAACCAGTGGTGACGCCGCTTCGATCGTATCCGCCGAAGATTTCTCGGGCGGCAAGTACGTCAAGCCCGCCGATGCTAGCGGTATGACATTCACCGTCAAGGTCGAGGAAACCGCAATTTACGACATCACCACAAAGGTACACATCAAACAATACGACTGGATTACCTCCAAGATCGTTGTGAACGGCGTTGAAGCGGGTTCGCTCCTCACGACTCCGCGTAATTGCGATTCCAGCTACGTCATTTCTGCTTCGGCAAAGATGAAAGTCGGCGAAAACAAGATTACAGTCGGCAACCAGTCTATTGGCGTCGACTACATCACCGTCGAAAAGCATCCGGATACTGAATACAAAATCGGAACCGCGCCTGTAACGCCGAACGCATCAGAATCTGCACGCAAGGTTTTCTCGTTCCTCCGCGAAAACTTCACGAAGAAAACCATCAGCGGCATGATGATTAGCGACCAGAATTTCAACTACGATTACGGCAACATGAAAATCATCCCGCCGGGCGGTTGCACGCCCGCCGACTCCTGCAAATACACCGATGCAGAAGTCCAGTGGAAAGGCCAGACGGACATTGCTGAATTCTACAAGCGCTCTGGGCACTACCCTGCCATTGGCGGATTCGATATGCTCTTTGCGGCCGGCGGACATTCCGACGAAGGCTGGTTCAGGGGCTATTCCGAAAACAACCTCCTGATGGCCGAAGACTTGTGGAAAATGGGCGGTATCCCGACATTCACTTGGCATTGGAAAGTGGGCGAAGACACGGTGTTCTATACAAAAGACACTTACCCCATGAACGGTTACCGCGCTAGCGGTTGCGCCAACGGAGCAAAGGGCAGCAGCGAAAGCAACACCTGTTTCAATTACACCAAGGCCTTCAAGGATTCGACCTGCAAAGAAATCAACGAAGCGTCTCAAGAATACAAGGACATTGTAAACGACATCGACAAGGTTTCCAAACTGTTCTTGCAGTTACAAGAAAAAGACGTCGCCGTCGTCTGGCGTCCGCTTCACGAAGCAAGCGGTGGCTGGTTCTGGTGGGGCGTTGGTAGTGGCGGTTGCTACAAGCAACTTTACCGTCTCGTTTTCGACCGCATGGTCAAAACAAACGGACTCAAGAACTTGATTTGGGTCTGGAACATCAATACCGACCCGCAATATGGTTACGATTACAGCGCCCTCAACGCTGGCTGGTATCCGGGTGACGATTACGTCGACATCGTTGCCGTAGACATTTACGACCCGCTCAACGATCACAATTCCGGTGCCAACTACTACAACAAAATCGTAAGCGATGTGGGCACGAACAAGATGATCGCTCTTAGCGAAAACGGAGCCATTCCAGACATCGACAGCATCGCCGAAGATAAGGCCTATTGGAGTTACTGGATGACTTGGAGCCAAACCTGGAGCGGCAACTTCTTGGAAAAGACTTCAACGGATCTGTGGAAAAAGAACCTCGATGACAAGCGCATTATCGCCCTTGACGATATGCCCGGCTGGAGCAATGTTCCTCTCCACAATCCTGTCAAAGCATTCAAGATTACAAATAAACTAAACATCACATTAAAGGGAAAGAATCTTTCGTTCTCCGTTCCGACCAGTGGCAAGGTTTCCGTCAGCATTTTCGACTTGACCGGGCACCGCATCGCCACGCTCATGCAAGGCAATATTCCTGCCGGAACATACGACCTGAGTTTACAATTTATTGCCGCCGGAAATTACATTGTAAAAGCAAGTGTCGACAATCACAAAACCATGCAGGTTTTGCGCTTAAAATAGTGAGCAATGTAACATATATTCTAAAAAAAAGGTTCACTTTTGAACCTTTTTTCTATTTTTGAGTCATGACCGAAAAGAACCCCCTTTACTTTACCATACACGGACATTTCTATCAACCTCCTCGCGAGAATCCCTGGACCGGCGTCATCGAAAACCAGCCCAGCGCACGTCCGTTCCACGACTGGAACGAAAGAATTGCAAGCGAATGCTACAGCCCCAATTCTGCCAGCCGCATTCTGAATTCTAAAGGCAAGATTGTCGACATCGTCAACAACTACGATTTTATGAGCTTCAACATCGGCCCCACCCTCATGGGTTGGATCCGTACCAATACGCCCGACACGTACAAGCGTATTCAAGAAGCCGACAAGCGCAGCCAGGAACGTCTTAACGGTCACGGCAACGCGATTGCCCAGGTTTACAACCACATCATCATGCCGCTTGCCAGCGAACAGGACAAGCGCACGCAAATCCGCTGGGGCATCGAAGATTTTAAGTTCCACTTTGGACGCATGCCCGAAGCCATGTGGCTTGCCGAAACCGCCATCAACTTCGAGACGGTTGTCGAGCTCATCAAGGCCGGCATCAAGTTTACCATTCTCTCGCCCACGCAGGCCAACAAGTTCCGCAAGCTTGGCGACAAGAAATGGACCGATTGCAGCAACACGGACATCGATACGACTCGTCCGTACCGCATTTACCCGCGCGACAAGGAAGGCAACCTCGTCTGCGACGGTTATCTTGACGTATTCTTCTACAACCCGTGGCTTTCGAGCGCAGTGGGCTTTGAACACTTGCTCCGCGACGCCGGAACGTTCGGACACCGCATCCAAAGCGCCTGGGACACGAACCGCAGCGAAGCCCAGCTTGTCAGCATCGGTACTGACGGCGAATCGTACGGCCATCATGAACCGTTCGGCGACATGTGTGCTGCCTGGCTCTACAACAAGTTTGCCAAAGAAAACAACATGGTCCCCGTCAATTACGGCTGGTACCTCGAAAAGTTCCCGCCCAAGCACGAAGTTGAACTCAAGAACTTCTACGGCGAAGGCTGCGCCTGGAGCTGCGCTCACGGCGTCGGTCGTTGGTACAGGGACTGCGGTTGTTCTACTGGCGGCGGCCCCGACTGGAACCAGAAATGGAGAGGCCCGCTCCGCGATGCGTTCAACCACCTGAAGGAAACCGCAGACAACATCTTTGTCCGCGAATTCGAAAAGATTTCTAAGGTCGATCCTTGGGAAGCACGCAACAACTACATCCAAGTGATCGTAGACACCGAAGACGAATCCCGCAGGGAAAAATTCTTGAGCGAAACGCTCCAGAACCCAGAAAAAGCGGAAGACCGCGCCAAAGCACTCCGTCTTCTCGAAATCCAGAAGTTCTGCTTGTTCAGCTACACGAGCTGCGGCTGGTTCTTCAACGATATCGAAGGTCTCGAACCGGTGCAGAACATGCGTTACGCCCTCCGCGCCATGCAGCTCTTAAAGCCGTTCCTCCCGATGGGCGACAACCTCAAGAGCGAAATTCTTTACATTCTCGCCCGCGCCACGAGTAACGAACACAAGTGGAACGGCGCCGAAGTATTCACCAAGTACGCCGAAGAAAACGTCCCGTCCGTCATCAAGCAGATGGCAGAACGTGCCGCTATTTACCACCTTGAACTTGAAGACGATTACCTCAACAAGGATTCGAGAATCACGGCTACAAAGATCGGTTCACGCCGTCGCCAGACTTTGGTCCGTACCTCTTACGAAGACAACAACCTCGGCGAAAACTGCGTCACCACAAACCTCGTAGTCACTGACCAGCTGAGCCGCGTGAACATCATCGTTGCCATGGGCGAAGAACAGGAAAGCGGCCTCACGTTCGTGAGCGATCCGAACATGACGACCGAGCAGCTCCACGAGCTCTACCCGACGGCTTACGTTGTGCGTATGAGCAACCTCGCGAGCGACTCCCTCAAGCGTATCAACCAGCTCTCGACGCAGAAGCACCTGGAAAACATCACGAAGTCCTTCTCGGGCTTTGCGCTGAACCACGGGATTTCGATCGACAGCCTTGCCGACCCGGACCACACCTTGCCGGACACCATGAGAAAGATCCTCACGGTGGAAATCAACGCCCGCATTCATCACGCCGCTTTGCAGCTTTTGAACGAGCACAACAAGGCAACCGTCGACGAGATCAAGGAACTCATTACCGAAGCAATCGCGCTCAACACGCACTTTAGCTTTGGCGGTCTCGGCCACATGTTCTTCCACAAGCTCACGCAACTCATTGCCCAAGTTTCGAAGAAGTTCGACGAAGAAACCCTCCACTACATTACAGACCTCATCACGGCTGCAGATTGGTTGAAGATCTTCATCAACAAGACTTCTCTCGAAAACAACGTCTTTGAGATGTACAAGCAATACAAGGCTGAACCGGATGGAAAGTTGGCTGCCCTCAAGCCGATGTTCCAATGGCTCAACTTTGAGGTACAGGATGTATAAAATTTCGAATGCTCCGCTGATTACGGCGCAGCAGATCGAAACGCGCCTAGACTCGCTCGCCCTGGAAATCCAGGCGACGGGTTTTGACGTGATACTCTCGGTACTTACCGGCAGCTACATATTTACGGCAGACCTGTCCCGTAAAATTGCGACCCCCGACCTCGAAATCGCCTTCATCAAGGCATCGAGCTACGGAGAGTCTACAGTTTCCAAAGGAACCGTACATATTAGCGGACTCGAAAAACTCGATTTGAAGGGCAAGCGCATCCTCTTGATTGACGACATTCTGGACTCGGGCAACACGATGAAAGCACTCATCGAAACGCTCGAAAAGCTGGAGCTCGCAAGCCTCAAGACGTGCGTGCTCTTGAACAAGGAATCTAGACGAGTCGTCGATTGCCACGCCGACTTCGTCGGCTTCGAAATTGAAGATAAATTTGTAGTAGGTTACGGCCTGGACTGCGCAAACAAGTACCGTACCCTACGCGATATATGGACACTTGAAGAAGTATGATACCAAACAACAATGAAAACGACGACTTGAACGAAGTCAAGAGGCACGCCACCCAGACGTTTGCGGCCTTGGAACGTAGTTTCACACGAATGGCTTACCGCAAGCGTAACACCATTCGCATTATTGTCTGCCTGCTATTTTTCATTGCGGGGTATCAGGCAAACAACCTCTTCAGCAGCAAGATCCCGACGGAAAAAATCATCGAGAAGATTGCCGCCCAGCCGGACCTTCCGAACAACAAGTGCAAATTCCGCTATGACCGTCCCATGGAATACGCGATCATGCACGAATGCGTCTTTGCACACGATACACCGACCAACGAGGTGAAGCTCATCCAGCGCATCAATTACTGCTCTTGCGCCTTGGAACGTGTACAAAAAAAGAAGCCCTACCAAAAGATGTTCGAGAACAACCTGGAGGACTTCACGTTCAAGATTCGTGAGGAAATCCTTTGCAAGGAAGAAAAGATTCCTCAAGCACTCGAAATGGAATCGGAAACGTCTACTACAAAATAAGCATTCCGTCGCCGTAGCTGAATAACTTCAATTTATTCTCTACGGCCATTTTGTAGGCGGCCAAAGTATTTTCGCGGCCATAGAATGCCGAAACCAGCAAGATGAGGGAACTCTTGGGCCAATGGAAATTGGTCAGAAGCCCATCAATCAGCTTATACTTGTAACCCGGATAGAAGAACGCATAGGTCACGCCCTTTTGCGGTTTCAAGAATCCGTTTGCATCGGCAATCGTCTCGACCACACGCGTACTCGTTGTACCGACCGTCACGATGCGGCCGCCTTCGCGCTTCGCCTTGTTGATGATGTCGGCATTTTCCTTGGTGAGTTCGTAATGTTCGCCGTGCATCTTGTGCTGCGAAAAGTCTTCGACGGAAATGTTCTGGAACGTTCCCGGCCCCACATGGAGCGTCACTTCGGCAACGTACACGCCCTTGGCCTTAAGGTCCTCGAGCATTTGTTCGCTAAAGTGGAGGCTTGCGGTCGGAGCGGCCACAGCACCGGCATACTTTGCAAAGATCGTCTGGTACGCTTTCTTGTCTTCTTCGTCATCGGGGCGGTTGATGTAAGGCGGCAGCGGAACGTGGCCTTCCTTGTTCATCACTTCTTCCATTTCGGCAGGTGTCTTTGCAAAACGGAGAATGCGGTTACCGTCTTCTTCGTGAATTTCTTCGACAAAGGTACGCACGCCAGCAAGCGTGAGTTCACGGCCAATCTGGAAAGCCTTCCCCGGATGCACCTTCGCTTCAAAGCGGGCCTCGCCTGCTTCGGACGGGTTCAGAGCCTGCAGCAAAAGCACTTCGACCTGGCCGCCAAATTGCGTTTCGCCATAGAGACGCGCCGGAATCACCTTGGTGTTATTCACCACGAGGCAATCGCCCGGGCGGAACAGGTCCACGATTTCGGGAGCCTTCATGATGCGGCGTTCGCTACCATCCTTCGGGCAGTAAAGAATGCGAGTCTTGCCTTTGCCTGCCGTGCGGGAGGCAATCAATTCCTTAGGGAATTCAAAGTTGTAATCAGAAAGACGACAGTCCATCTTTAAGCCTTCATTTCTTTCAATGTCATTTTTAATTTTTCAATCATTTCAAGCTTGAGCGATTCCGGCTTCAGGATTTTTACGTCCTGCAAGACGCCGAAAAGCCAGATCTTAAAGTCCGGAGTCAAACGAATTTTAAGATTCACAATCATGTTGCCGTTCTTGTCTTCGGAAATATCTGCCAACGGCGAAAAACGAGACTTGTTGAATTGAGTCTTGAGCCATCCGGACTTGATGAGGAGCGAAACCGTTTGCGGATCATCAGCGGTGACATACTTGCCAAACGCATACTTGTAATGTTCTTCGGCGTTAAACGGTTCACGCAGCGGAATCGAAGGAATATTCGTCTGAGAGACATTGACGAGATTTTCAACAAGATAATTCTTGAAGACATGAGTTTCTGCGTAATCGTCATCGGCAGCAATGAGATACAGCGTATCGATGCGCATCACAAGCTTTACCGGGCTTACGTCCAGCGTCTTTTTCTCAGAATTTTCGTTTGTACTTTTGTACGTAATACGAATCTTGAATCCTTCACGGATAGCCATCAAAAGTTTCGATACCATGGCATCTTGTGCCTTATGATCGCAGAACGGGCCATAATCCATGATATAGTTCGGGTCGAGCGTAATCGCTTCGGCCTTGAATCCATCCGGGTCCGTCGTCTGCATCGACGTGATGACGCTATCGATAAGCTTTCTGTTCTTCAAATCCAGCGGAGTCGTATCGTTCATTGTCCTTTTCAGCTTTTCGAGCTGCTTGACAATTTTCTGGTTGAAATCGACTTTTTCTGGAGTCTGGATGACGTAAAAAGTTTCGCCATCTTTTTTGTATTTATGGAGGCCGCAGTTTTCACGCTGCAAGGCATCCAAGTGACGGAACACCGTTCTCGGGCCGCAATCAAGGGCTTCGGCAAGCATAGCAACCGTCATCGGCACGCGAAGTTTACTCTTGATTCGATTAATTTTTTCGTAACCTGTAGCCATAAAATACCCCTCCTTTAAGACTTGATAATTCTAAGACGGTTACCTACCGTCACAGAGCGCGTCAGGCCTGCAACAGCCAAAAGCGCAAATTCTCTCTGCAATATATTTTTCACACGCCCTTCCACCAAAAAACGTTTACCCACATACGTCACATGGACAAACGAATCATTCAGCAATCGAAGACTCGCTAGTTTATCCATAATCTTACGGCAAAGTTCCTGTTTACCCATATTTTCTTTTAAAATAGCTGTTCCGATCAGATTCAAAGAACTAACGCCTGCAATTTCTTCAATGCGGGATTTCAGTTCTGTCGGATAAACTTCGTCTTCGTAGTAAAACGTCACCTTCGCTTTACCCGATTTCACTTCGACATTGTACTTGAAAATCGGATTCGAGGAATCATCAAGGACTTCCCAAATTTTCTTTTCCAACACGCTATCGGTAAGCAACGGATTTTTTTGAACCTGCACCAAGTTGACGCATCCTCGAAGCCCTGCAATTTCATTCACGCAATCAAGTAAGACTCGTATATTAGCAAGACTCTTCACAAAGCCCTGCAAATAGACAATCCCTTGCCCAGCTTCAACGGAAATATCTTCGCCAAGTCCATCCGGCAAAAGTTTTAGCCGCTGACGCACGACAGAAATCACTTCTTCGTTCGACGGATTTTCGGCATAGCGCGGATAGCTCATGAAGAGCATCACGCCGTCTTCCAGGAGCACGACAAGTTTGTCCTTATCTTCGTCCTTGACGACACCGACAGCCCTACCAAACTGTTTGCGAAGCACGTGATAGACATGGTCTCCCAGCAATGCTTGGGCACACTGGGCAGGCAAAAGCCTATAGCCTTCAGGCGCCCTTTCATGCTCGATGACAACTTTGGGGCCTTCGTACTTTTCGTCAGGAAGGCCAGGCCGCTTGTAGACCACGACATCCTTATCGTGAGACTGGAAAAAGCTCTTGACGACACACGGTCTTGACGCCCCGTCAAAGTAAAGCCAGTCGCCCGGGAAAATACGACTGTGTCCGTAGACCTTCGCATACTCGGAATTATCTTCTTTTCGGCAAAAGGCGAATTCCTGCGAAAACGCCACATGGACCGTTCCGCAGGTTTTGCAAACACAGAGTAGCGGAATCCCGCGTTCCATCCCCCCATACGTCGAATACTCTTCCATGGCACAAATTTCATGGGGCATTACCCGCTGGCAATGCCTGCAATACAGTTGCAAAGAGTACAACTTATAAGGGAAGTATTGACGCATGGATTAGACGAAAGACGAGAGACTAGAGACGAGAGATTGCAAAGCTAATAGACGAATGGCGAAAGATTTTTAGAGTTTCTGCACGAAGTGCCATTATTTCTCTTTCGTCTCTCGTCTGTAGCCCGCTTAAGCGGGCGTTCTTTCGTCTATTACCAAAATGGAGCGTAGCGACCGACCTATTTCATCAACGGGAGAGCCACGTCGATACGGCGGAGCGTTTCTTCCTTACCCAAGAGTTCAAAGAGTTCCCAGAGGCCAGGGCCAGCAGTAACACCGGACACAGCGAGACGCGGAGCACCAACGAGTTCACCGACCTTATGGCCGCAACGTTCGGCGAGGTCATAGAAACCCTTTTCGATGACCGGAGTCTTGAAGTCGTCAATGGAAGCAAGCATATCGCGCACGAGAGTTGCGATTTCCTTGGAGCCTGCGCCAAAGTGCTTCTTCATGCCCTTTTCGTCGTAAGAAGTCGGAGCGACAAAGAAGTACACGGCCATTTCGGCGAGATCCTGCACAAAGTGGGCGCGCGGTTTGAGCTGCTTCACGATTTCGTCGAGACGGGCTTCCGGTTCGTTCGAAAGGTCGATTCCCTTCTTCACGAGGCCTTCCTTCATGATGCCCTTGAGAAGAGCGTCGTCGCACATGTGGATGTGCTGGCCGTTCATCCACTGGAGCTTCTTTTCGTCGAAGCTAGCGGACTTCGGATTGATGCGTTCGAGCGTGAAGCTGTCGATCATTTCCTGAAGCGTCATGACTTCGCGATCGTCACCCGGGTTCCAGCCGAGCAAGGCGAGGTAGTTCACGAGCGTTTCCGGGAGGTAGCCGAGGTCACGGAAGTCACCCACGGAGGCAGCACCCTTGCGCTTAGAAAGCTTACCGCCGTTCTTGTCGAGAATGACCGGCAAGTGGCACCATACAGGCGGCTGCCAGCCAAAGGCCTTGTACAAGAGTTCGTGCTTCGGCGTGGAGCTGATCCATTCGTCGCCGCGGAGCACGTGCGTCGTGCCCATGTAGTGGTCATCGACAACGCTTGCGAAGTGGTAAGTCGGGTAACCGTCGCGCTTGATGAGCACGAGGTCGTCCAAAAGTTCATTCTGGTAGCTGATGTGGCCGCGGATCATGTCGTCGAATTCGGTAACGCCAGATTCCGGAACCTTGAAGCGGATTACAGCCTTTTCGCCAGCGGCAATGCGGGCTTCGGCTTCTTCGCGGCTAATGTTGCGGCAGTGGCGGTCGTAACCCGTGACCGGCACATGAGACTTTTCCTGTTCGGCACGGACTTCCTGCAAGCGTTCTTCGGTGCAGAAGCAGTAATAGGCGTGACCGGAATCCAGGAGTTTCTTGATTTCGCGGTGGTAGATGTCCAAGCGTTCGCTCTGGAAATACGGACCGCAATCGCCTTCGCATCCCGGACCTTCGTCCCACTGGAGGCCAAGCCACTTGAGGTCGCGCATCAAGTCGTGCAGAGCCGTTTCGTTGTAACGCTTACGGTCGGTATCTTCAATGCGTAGGTAGAACGTACCACCCATGTGCTTAGCAAAGAAGTAGTTGTAAATAGCGGTACGAGCACCGCCAACGTGCAAATAACCCGTGGGGCTCGGAGCAAAGCGAACACGAACTGGACTTTTTTCAGACATAATTTCCTCTTATGGACCATTAATATTTTTTATGACAAAAAATAGCAAAATTTCTAAGTTACGCTTGCATTAATTTATGGGAGTCCACCATGATCATCAAACCTTTGATTCGCAGCAACATGTGCATCAACGCACACCCGCAAGGCTGCGCCGCCGATGTCAAACATCAAATCCAGTACATCGAAAAGAAATTCGCCGAACGCGACGTCCTTAGCCACCTGCCCAAGGACGCCCCCAAGACCGTACTCGTACTCGGCTGTTCGACCGGCTACGGCCTTGCAAGCCGCATCACAGCCGCATTCGGCTACAAGGCTGCCACCATCGGCGTTTCCTTTGAAAAGGAAGGCGACAACGAACGCGAAAAGACAGGCACGCCGGGCTGGTACAACAACATGGCATTCGACAAGTACGCCAAGGAAGCCGGACTCGAAGCCGTCACGTTCAACGGCGACGCCTTCTCTCACGAAATGCGCAAGAACGTCATCGACACGCTCAACAAGATGGGCCGCAAAGTCGACCTCCTCGTCTACAGCGTGGCTAGTTCTGTCCGTGTCGATCCGGACAACGGCACCATCTACCGCAGCGTTTTAAAGCCGGTCGGCAAGGTCTTTACCGGCGAAACCATCGACTGCATTACAGGTAAAATAAGTACCATCAGCGCAAACCCCGCCACCGAAGAAGAAGTCGCGAACACCATCAAAGTGATGGGCGGTGAAGACTGGGCGCTTTGGATTCGTCAGCTCAAGGATGCAGGCGTCCTCGCCGAAGGCATAAAGACAGTCGCCTATTCTTACATCGGTCCCAAGCTTTCGCATGCCATCTACCGCGACGGCACCATCGGAGGCGCCAAGAAGCACCTCGAAGCGACCGCCCGTGAACTCCACAAGGAACTGCAGAACGAATTGCACGGCGAAGCCTACGTTTCCGTGAACAAGGGCCTCGTAACACGTTCCAGCGCCGTCATTCCCATCATCCCGATGTACATCTCCGTCCTCTTCAAAGTCATGAAAGAAATGGGCAATCACGAAGGCTGCATCGAACAGATGGAACGCCTTTTCACAGGACGCCTCTACACAGGTTCCGCCATCCCGACGGACAGCGAAAAGCTCATCCGCATTGACGACTATGAATTGGACCCGAAAGTCCAGGCTGAAGTCGATAAGCGCATGGCAACCGTCACTCAAGAAAACCTTGCCGAAATCGGAGACCTCGAAACGTACCGCCACGATTTCCTCGCCACCAACGGTTTCGATATCGAAGGCGTGGATTACGATGCAGACGTCCCCGATTTGACGCACATCTAGTAGATGTTTCTAACTTTAGGGTAAAAATCCCGCACATCAAGAAAAAGGATAATCTATGGAAACGCTCAATTCCATTCTCGATTCCATCGATGGGTACGTCTGGGGAGTTCCTCTAATCGTCACCATCCTGTTCGTAGGCATCCTCCTTACTATTAGGCTCGGCTGCCTGCAGGTTCTGAACCTGCACAACGCCCTCCGCTTCATGCTGCACAACGAAAAGGACGGCGAAGGCGAAGTTTCAAGCTTTGGCGCCCTCTGCACCGCTCTTGCCGCAACGATCGGTACGGGAAACATCGTCGGTGTCGCTACAGCCATCGGAACCGGTGGCCCAGGCGCCCTCTTCTGGATGGAAGTCGCCGCATTCCTCGGCATGGCTACCAAGTACGCCGAAGGCCTTCTCGCAGTCAAGTACCGCAAGGTCGGCGCCGACGGCAAAATTCTCGGCGGTCCCTTCTACTACATCGAAACGGGTATCAAGGAACGCTACGGCTGGAACATGAAGTGGCTCGCCGTGCTGTTCGCCATCTTCGGTATCGCCGCAGGCCTTCTCGGCATCGGCACAATCACGCAGGTGAACGGTATCACGAGCGCCATGGCTCGACTCACTCCGAACGCTCCGGAATTCGTGAACATCGCCGGGAACTCCGTGAACATCACGACTGCCATCGCGGGTATCCTCGTCACGGCATTTGCAGGCTTCGTCATTATCGGCGGCCTCAAGCGCATCGCCAAAGTTTCCATGTACATCGTCCCCATCATGGCGATTGTCTATATCATCACTTGTACGTTGCTCTTGCTCCTCAACTGCTCTCACATCACGGAAGCCGTCGAAACGATCGTACGTGCCGCATTCAACCCCTCCGCCGTAACGGGTGGCGTTGTCGGTTCCATCTTCATCGCCATGCAAAAGGGTATCGCCCGCGGTATCTTCAGTAACGAAGCCGGCCTCGGTTCTGCCCCGATTGCCGCAGCCGCTGCAAAGACAAAGGAACCGGTGCGTCAGGGCCTCGTCTGCATGACCGGTACATTCTTCGACACGATCATCATTTGTACCATGACGGGCCTTGCCATCGTCGTTTCGGGCGCTTGGGATCCGAAGCTCGGACTCGAAGGCGTGAACATCACGATGGAAGCATTCTCCCGCGGACTTTCCATCATTCCTGGCTGCTCCGTGATTGCCCCATACTTCCTTGCCACAGCGCTTGTGTTCTTTGCTTTCACGACAATTCTCGGTTGGGCCTACTACTCTGAAAAGTGCTTGCAGTACCTCATGGGACGCAAAGACAAGAAGGCCATCCTCATCTACCGCTGGGTCTACATCTTCGCTATCTTTATCGGCCCCTATCTCACTGTAAGCGCCGTCTGGACTAGCGCAGACATCTTCAACGGTTTGATGGCATTCCCGAACCTTATTGCCCTTATACTCCTTTCTGGAATCGTCGCCAACGAAACAAAGACGTTCCTCGCCAGGTTCAAGAAAGACTAAAAGTTATTCGCATTCACGAAAAAAACATTCATACAAAAAGGCCTCCCAGCGGGAGGTCTTTTCTTATACCGAACTTTTTAGCGGCCTTCGTAGTCCATAATGAGGCGACAGACACCCACTGCAAGTTCCGTCTACGCAGCAACAACAATGTTCGTCGGTTTCTCTGCAACAGCTATTAGAAAATGTTGTTCGTTATAGTTGAATATGAGCACAAATAGTTAGCAAAAAGACCTCCCAAACGGGAGGCCTTTTGTGTTAAACTCATTTCATCGAATTAGTTTGTCATGCTACAGGTAATTGTTTCGGCACCAGTGAAAGTCACACAAATATTGGTAAACGAGACCTCGCCAGCAGTGACTTTTCCAATTTCACCACCAAGATTACTAAATCCCCATGTACCCGAGCCAGTAGCAATCTCCTTTGAATTATAGGTCATCGTAAATGTCATACCGACACTTTGATCAGCGGCAGTACCATCACACAACACCTTAACCGTGGGTGAATTCCAGGTATCGGTCCATGAACCCTTAATAATCATGCAACCTTCGTTTTTCACCGCCAATTTTTCGGATTTAATTTGATTTCCTACAATCTCAAACACATAATCCGGAGACGTCGAGTCGACAGAAACAATTTCATCACACGTGACATCAACATAGGAATGATCGTTGTTCGAGACCCTCACCGTCGGAGCAGCAGTGATACCCTTTTCGGCAAGAGCAAGAACAGCAACATTCGGAGTCGTAGGATCAGCAACGGTAGCGCCATTCCATTCATAACCGACGATGTCAGCACCAACAGAGGAGCAACCGGTAACCGACCAAGATGCGCCCGCAGAAACATCCGGCTTCTTGTCGGCGGCGGTACACTTACATCCCGTAATAGCAGCACCGTTGACATGGACCGGAGAGCACGTAATGGGATACACGGTATTGCCCATGCTAAGCAAAAGCTGAGCACCATGATCACCAGAAGTCGTGTACTTCGTTCTCTGAGAAATACCATTTGCACCTATAACGGATACAGAACTCGGCGTACCATCATCGAACGTCCATCCGTAGGTGGCCTTGGTCAACTGACTGGACTGGACCGCAGTACCACGGGTATAAGACCAAACGACATCTTCACCAATTTCAGCAATGGCAGGCTTCGGAGAACAACTACCGAGGTCATTGCCCGGCTGAGTTTGAGCAGAGCTAGATGAACCAACTGTACCAGTACTGGACGAGCTACCTGTCGGCGGTATATTAATAGAAGACGAAGAAGAGCTCAGGTTGACAATAATCTCAGAAGACGAAGAATAGGAAGAAGAAGACTGAGGCGGCCTAAAGACAGAAGAAGAGCTCGGCTTTACGGCGCTAGAAGATACGCCGGCAAAGCATGCCGGGCAATTCACTTCAGTAACATAACCCGGGTTGACACCAAAACCTTCAACGGTGCCAATCAAACCATCATCACCACTGGGCTTACAAATATCACCACTGCCGCATGCCCAAAAACTGACAGCAATGCCACAAGTCATCATTCCAGCAAAAAACTTTTTATTCATAAAAAACCTCTTAGGACGAAAAATATATTAAATCTTGCCAATATGCAAATACTGTAAGTGTTTTTTATTGAAGAAGATCACGAAAAAACGCCCCGGAAATCATTCCAGGACGTTTTGTAAATTTAATTATACAGTAACATGTATTTTAAAGATCAATGATTGGCGGAGGATCAGTGTTCGCCGAAGATGAAGATCTCGCCCTAGAAGAACTGGATTCCTCTGACGACGAGCTTTCCTCGACTTCTTCTGAAGAGGAGCTCGTCTCCTTGTCAATGACGATCAAGAAGGGTTCGCCATCATTGTAATCGCAATCGAGCATTTCATTGCCAAACTGGACATGGGTTTCCTTTTCGCCCGACTCAGAATATACGACAGTAATCTTAGTCGGTCCGTTTCGAGAGGCTTCCTCTCCCGCAACAAGCGTACCACTTTGACCAATATCAATCCAGGAATAATAACCGCTGAGTTCTTCACCGTCCGGACCCGCGACGTACCATTCCACTTCATCGCCGACGTAGACTTGAGACTTGCTTACAGCGCAATGGCCTTCGACAGCCACGCTAGACGAAGACGATCTTGCCTTGGAAGAAGAACTGCTGCTACTGCTCTGCGGTTCAGCAGAAGATGACGAGCCTTCCTCACCTTCTTCCTCGACAAAGACAAAATCGCAGTCAAAGCCAGTTCCGCCAAACGTGAGGTACGGACCGATCTTTTTACCGGCAGTGCTAAATTCGACCGTAATCTCCGGAGTCCCCGTTCCCGAGAGTTTGCCGTCCACAAGAGATTCCTTGACCGCATTGCTGACATCCCAGCTATATTCAGCGGTTTCAATCGAATTTTCGTCGGGCAAGTAACGCCAGATAACAGCATCGCCCACCTTGACAACCGGAGGCTTAATCAATTCGCACTTACCGGAAATCTGCGGAGCGGCAGAGCTGCTAGAAGACTTGGAATTAGACGAAGCCGCAGAACTGCTACTCGTCTTTCCAGAGCTAGAAGACCCTACAGAAGCAGAAGACTTTGCAGAACTGCTACTTCCCTTTCCGGAGCTCGAAGATTTAACCTTGGAGCTGCTGGAACTTTTTGAAGAAGAACTGCTCTCGCTTTTTTTGGAGCTGCTACTAACCGTGAATTTAGCTTCGCACTTCTTGTCTCCCTTGCAGTGATCCTTGAGGAACGACTGGAACAAAACAGAATCAGCCATGCCTTCAATTTTCGATACCGCAAGGTAATCTTCGTTATCGGCACCGATAATATCACCTTCTCCGCAAGCCCATAATAAAAACATTGCGGATGATAGAAACAACAAAAACTTTTTCCTATCCATATAATTTTCCCCACTCTTAAATCTATTCTTGAGATTCCCCATCCACCGAAATTTTACGTTGTCCAGTAATGAACTGATGTACGTAAGGATTGCTTGTATTCTTGATTTCTTCGACAGTACCGACTTCGATAATTCGACCGTTATAAAGCATGGCAATACGATCGGCCACCTTGAAGGCACTCACCATGTCGTGCGTCACCACCACGGACGTGACACCGAGCTTGCTCTGCATATCGAGAATAAGATCGTTAATCACGTCACTGGTAATCGGGTCAAGACCTGTCGTCGGTTCATCGTACAAAAGAATTTCCGGATTGAGTGCGATTGCACGGGCAAGCGCCACACGCTTACGCATACCGCCCGAAAGTTCAGACGGCATCTTTGTACGGAATGACGGCACCAGGTTGATCATCTGGAGCTTTTCGGTCACGACGTTCTGGATTTCCGCTTCGGACAATTCCGGGTGATGTTCACGCAAGGCAAACGCAATGTTTTCGCCCGTATTCATCGAGTCGAACAAGGCGCCCATTTGGAACAACATTCCCATCTTGCGGCGAATGGTACGCGTATCGAAGAACTCCGGCGTACTGATCGTCACGCCATCGACAGTCACTTCGCCGCCATCCGGCTGCAGAAGTCCAATCATGTGCTTCAAGATCACGGACTTGCCACCGCCCGACTTACCGATGATCACCATCGTTTCGCCACGGCGGATGTCGAGGTTCACGTCTTCAAGAACGGTCTGAGGTCCAAAGGACTTTTTAAGTCCCTTGAGTCGGATCGCAATATCGCTCGGATCGATTTTCACATTCGGCATAACTTCAACCTCTAGAAGAACATGAACGCGTCAAGAATAAAATCAGAAACCAATATCATAAGACAACTGGAAACAACGACGCTCATCGTTGCAAGTCCCACCCCGCGGGCGCCCGGCTTGGCGTGCGTTCCGTGGTAGTAAGCCAACACAAAGATGATCGTCCCAAACACAACCGATTTGATAATCCCCGCCCACAAGTCCAAGTTTTCGAACAGGTACTGCATACCGGTCGAATAGGTGTAGGTCGTAATATCGAGCGCAAGCACGCACACGATCCAACCGCCAATCAACGCAAGCGCATTGGAGATGGCGGTAAGGCACGGGATCATCGTCAAAAAAGCAAAATACCTCGGCATCGCCAAGTAGCGGTACGTATCAAGTCCAAGCACCTCGTAAGCAGACAGCTCTTCTTTTTCCTTCATGGAACCGAGTTCTGCAGCAACGGCACTGCCCACACGTCCGGAAAGCACAATCGCCGTGAGCAAAGGTCCAAGTTCGATCAGCACCATCTTGCAGGCGGCCGTTCCCACGAACTTGTCGGACACGAGGTTGTGGAATTCGAACTCTGCCATGATGGTCGCCACCATGCCGGTAAAGATGGACGTGACAAACAAAAGCGGAAGCGACGAGACACCCACAGAAATCATTTCCTTCACAATCAAGGAAGGATTCTTGTGGACAAATCGAAACTGCTTGACAGTGGCAAGCAAGATGCAGATACACTCTCCAACTGCCGCTATCGTATCGACAATCTTTTGTCCAATCCAGTATATCGGTTTCAAGATCAACGACATTGCACTTCCTTAAAAACTTCCAAAGTCCGCCTCTTGCGGTCCAGCACCATCATCATACTGATAGTCGCCATCGTCTTCGCCACCCTGCTGGTCGGTCGCATCGTAGAACGTCGTGTATTCGGGCACGAAGCTCATGTCGATATCCTTCACGGAACCGTTACGGTGCTTGGCCACAATTAGCGTTGCCTTGTAGCGGTCTTCGTCCTTATGCGTCTGCACGAAGGGGCGTTCCACGAACCACACCATGTCGGCGTCCTGTTCGATAGAACCGGATTCACGCAAGTCCGAAAGCTGCGGGCGTTCACGGCCTTTTTCTTCGACTTTACGGCTGAGCTGAGCGAGCGCGATGACCGGGATGCTCAATTCCTTCGCGAGAATCTTGAGACCACGGGAAATGGCACCGATAGCGACGGCACGGTTTTCTTCTTTACCCGTCTTCATCAACTGCAAGTAGTCGATGATGAGGAGGTCGAGGTGACCTTTATGCTTGAGCTGGCGCGCCTTGCTCATGAGTTCCATGATGCCGAGGTCGGCGTTGTCATCGACAAACAGCGGAGCCTGGTTAATCGGCGTCACTGCAGCGATAATCTTCTTGATTTCGTCAGAACTGAGCTTACCGTTACGCAGCCTACTCTGGTCCACCTGAGCCTGCGAGCAGAGCAGACGTTGGGCAAGCTGGATGCCGTCCATTTCCAAGCTAAAGAAGGCGACGTTCTTGCCGTAGCGAATGGCGGCGTTTGCAGCAACCGTCATGGCGAAAGAAGTCTTACCCACACCCGGACGGGCAGCAAGAATGATCAAGTCGGAATTCTGGAGACCGTTCGTGAGTTCGTCGAGTTCCGTAATGCCTGTAGGCACACCCGTAATACCGCCATCACGACGGTTATTGATGCGTTCAAGCAAAGGCGCCACGAAGTTGTCGATGGACTTTAAGGTGTTACGCACCTGGTTATCGGCAATCGCAAAGATGTCGCGTTCGGCATCTTGCAGCACATTGTCCGGAGTCGAAGCCGGATCCATCGCCTGACGAATAATTTCGGAAGACGTACGGATGAGCTTGCGGAGCACCGCCTTGCTGCGGAGGTGTTCCAGTTGCCACGGGACATTCGCCGACGAGGCGACAGATTCCATCAGTTCAAAGATGTATTCCCTGCCCCCGACAATATCGAGTTTGCCCATCTTCGTGAGTTCGGCCGAAAGCGTCACCGGATCGATAGGCGTTACCGCCTTGTTCAAAGAGCACAGGGCATTCCAAATCAACTGATGACGTTCCAAATAGAAAAAGTCATCATCACTGATGGCCATCACTGCGACGCCCATCACTTCGGGATCACGCAAAATACCGCCAAGGAGGCAACGTTCGGCCTCGACGTCGGCAGGCATTTGGCGTCCATCAAACGATTTGGAATTATTTTCTTCTGACATATACTACCGTTTCAAATATACAATAAAAATTTACACGGAACTTTTGGGGAGGCCCGTAATCGCATTAAAACAAGGCTATTTGTGATGCGACAAGAACTGAGTAAGGCGATGCCGTGACGGAGTACGGCATGACAGTTGAACAACGTCATCCCCGCAACACGTACGGGAGGACAGCGGGGATTTCTATTTAGCGGTAAAGAGGCCGCTGCGCGGGATATGCACCTTCCACGTAAGCCACTTGAGTTGTTTATCCGTGGTCATCGCGTAGGCATCGACAAGCGAAACGGTCTTTGTGCCGTTGAAGTCAAGCGCTGTACCAGCGAGGTCATTGAAGTTCTTGCCCTTGCTGAACACGTCGTAGAAAAGCGGTTCGCCAAAGGTGATCATCATTTCAGGTGCAACAAAGGAAATTTCCTTTGTTAGCATTCGGCGGAGCGAGGCGAGCAGGATCGGAGATAGTGCTCGCGGAGCATCCTTGTAGAAGTACGTGACGCCAAGCGTTCCCGGCTCGTAGCCGAGGCTCGCGAAGAGGCGGGAAAGCATTTCACCGGTCGGCGACTGGAAAAAGGCGCCGGTCGGTTCGCCCGGCTTGGGGGCGGCAAGCAAAATCAAAAGACGCGGGTGTTCCGGGCCTTCGTAACGAACAACGTTTGCAGCACGGGCGTAAAGTGCGTCCGTCTTGAGCGCGTCGTAAAAAGCGTTGAGCGAATCGGCTAGTTCGTAGGCGGCGGTCGTCTTCTTGACGGCGCGCGGGGCAATCGTCAAGCCGGCATCGGCCATCGGCTTGGGCGCGGGTGCGGGGCGTGCAGGAGCAGTTTGCTGGAATGCAGCAGGAGTTGCACCGAAAGCAGGCTGCGCAGGAGCCTGGAATGCGGGCTGTGCCGGAGACGGGAACGGAGCGGGGTTCTTCGGAGCCGAAGGCTGCGAGAACGACGGTGCTGCCGGACGATTCATTTGCGGCATCGGATTTGCAGGACGGACGCCCGCAGGAGCGGCGGACTTTTTGCGAGTGAGCGTCCACGGCTCATCGAGCAACAGGTCTTCTTCGCCCATGTCCATTTGGCCTTGCAGATACTTGCGAAGTTCGCTGAAATCAAATTCTTCGGGCATGTCCATCCTCTAAGCGTTCTTTAACTGGTCAAGGCTAAAATCTACAATTTCTTGAGCGAGGTCCACCTTGGAGCCCATCTTCATTTCGGGAATTTCGACTTCGCCGGAGTTTTCTGCATTACGAGAAGCCGCACGAATCAAGGTGTAACGCACTTCGTCAAAACCAAAGCCGCTGTTCAACGCAACGGGAGCATTGAGCAAAAGCGCATCGGCACCGCTCTTCTTGAGCTTTTCGGCCGCGTGTTCCTTGAAGTGGTCCGTTTCAAGCGCAAAACCGATGACAAGCTGGTCTGCTCGTTTTTGGGCGACGCTGTCGCGCAAGATGTTCGGATTCGGTTCGAGTTCCAAGATAAGTTGACTACGGCTATCCTTGATTTTTTCGGTAGAGACAACCTTCGGACGGTAATCGGCGACTGCGGCGCAATGGACGAGGACGTCGGCAAAGTTCATCTGTTCAAGGACAGCCTTGTGCATGTCGCAGGCGCTCTTGACTTTCTTGACGCGCACGCCACCCGGGAATTCCGCTTCCATCGGGCCTGCGACAACGCTGACGTCAAAACCATTTGCAAGGAACGTCGCCGCGATCGCGACAGCGGTCTTTCCGCTGCTGCGGTTGCTGATGTAGCGCACGGGGTCGATCGCTTCTTCGGTGCGGCCAGCGGTAATCAAAACTTTTTTGCCATGGCCCGGGAGCGTCGTGTCTTGCGATGGCAGGAGATCGGGCGCAACAGGAACTGCCGGCGGTTCGGGGGCGTTGCGGGGGTATCCCCCGCTAGATGGGGTAGCGGATGATGCGCAAGCAGCAGAAGCGAGGGGCAGACTTGCCCCCCTCTCGTCTCTAGTCTCTCGTCTCTCGTCTAGATACGCCACAATTTCTGCGGGTTCCATCAAGCGGCCTTGGCCAACTTCACCACAGGCAAGTACGCCGGCGGGAGATTCCAGCACGACGGTATCTTCGAATTCTCTCAGGACTTCCAGGTTGCGCTTGACGGCGGGACTGTTGTACATCGCGACGTTCATCGCAGGGGCGATGATGCGCGGGCAGGTGCAGCTCATGAAGCAGAGACTCACCGGATCGTCGGCGATTCCGCAGGCGAATTTTCCGATGACGTTTGCGGTCGCGGGCACCACCAGGTAAAGGTCCGCCCAACGCGGGAAGTCGATGTGCTGGAAAGGGCGTGCCTCGACGGCTCCGTTCTTGAGGTACACGGGGCATTTGGAGAGGCTTGCAAACGTGAGAGGTGCGACGAACTGTGTCGCGGCTTCGGTCATGCACACGCGAACTTCGGCGCCCTTTTTTTGCAGCAGGCGCAAGAGTTCACAGGACTTGTAGGCGGCGATTCCGCCCGAGACTCCAAGGAGGATTTTCTTTCCAGCGAGATTCATGGAATGCAAGATAGAAAAGTGTGCAAGGCGAGAGAAGCGCGAAAAATTGTTTTCGCATTTCCGAGCCGTAGCCACGGACGCCGTAGGCGTCAAAAGTGTGCAAGGCGAGAGAAGACAATGCAGGCGTTGTCATGCCCGCAAAGGCGGGCATCTCCATTCGTGAATATGTAAGGGGATTCCGGCTCGGAGGCCGGAATGACAAGAGTGGAAAGTCACAGTTACTAGAGCCATTCGATTCCGTTCAGGGTGACGCAGGGGGACAAGGCGACCCCGGAACAAGTCCGGGGTGACGTTACAAAAAAAGAAACCCCGCGATTTCTCGCGAGGTTCCTTTAAGCTTTAGTTTAAAACTAAATTAAGCTTCTTCTTCAGACTTTTCAGCCTTCTTCTTGGAAGCCTTCTTCTTCGGAGCAACTGCGTCGCCAATCGTGGTGCCGTTTTCGCCCGGCTTGTGGGAGTCCATCCAAGCCTTGAGTTCAGCGGATTCACGGTTCTTGAAGTAGTCAACAACGGAGAGGTAGATCTTGCGGTTGTTCTGATCGATTT
>Ga0265300_10000570_pt1 | contig 38767 bp, 32 predicted proteins | sample AusTroGonzalo_MG_FD_193482 | JGI IMG/M metagenome (GOLD analysis project Ga0265300, IMG submission 193482) | Bovine rumen microbial communities from tropical cattle in Woodstock, Queensland, Australia - Gonzalo_03 | ecosystem: Host-associated > Mammals > Digestive system > Stomach > Rumen ...
TAAACTATTGATAAAGTTTGTTGCTTCTTCTTCATCATAATCTTCACCTTCACGATGCAAAGTTTTCTTCCAATCAAAATCACCTTTCTCAACTCTCAAAGTTGAATTTTTGCTTGGAGCTGTCAATGTGTTTTCATGATTTATGTCTGCATAATTTGCAAATGTATAATACACACCCGGTCTCAATGTTTCTGTATACACAACCAATGTATTGTCATTTCTTACTCTGCCAGTTGTGATTTCTATTCCATAGTGATACAAGAATTGTTGTCTTCTCATTTCTTTAATGCCACTATCTGAAACATTAATTGCATTGTATTTGTCAACAAGATTGTCACCCTCAGAAACGTCCATTGTACCACCAATGGTATCATACCACATGAATGTATAATCTTCTGGTGCAATTTGTGGCATTGCGTAAACCTTTGTCACTTCTGCTCCTGAAATCCCTCTGTGTAATTCAGGATCATAAACATAGGCCTTTACGTCTGATGTGTATGTGTTTTCATCATACACTTCTTTATGCTCTGGCATACCAAATTTGAATGAAGAATTTGTATAATGTCCAGCATAATTTGTTACATCATTGTTTACAATTGCAATTTGAACACTCTTTTGATATACAGAAGCTTTTGAAACAAAAATTTCTAAAGTGGATTTGTGCCCTTCAATAGTGAAAACAATTTTATATTCACCAACATTGATTGGCGCGCTGTCATCAATCTGATCTTCAGAAATCAAATCCCAACCCTTGTGCTCACCTGTTTGCTCGTCAAATCCGCGACCTTTGTAGTATTCTTCAGAATATGTCAAAGCAGCAAGTTCTGCAGGTGAAAAGTTGTCTTCTGTGGCATCTTTTCTAGTTCCATCTTTATATTCAAAAACAAACATAACCCTTCCATACAAAGAGTTTAATGTCAGTCTTGGGTTATATTCTTCAGAAATTGAAACACTAGAAGATGTGTTTCCGTCGACTTTAATATAGACATTTTTGATGTCATTTTTGTTGTTTTCTCCTTTTCCACCACACGCAACAAGTGCAAATGGCACACAGAGCAACAAAGCAAGACCGAAAAGAATTTTTGCAAATTTTTTCATCTCTCTTTTCCTCCCCTCCTTCACATATTATGTGTATTCATATTTTAACATGTTAAAATTATTTTAACAACTTTTTTGTCCTTTTTACAAAAAAACTAGACTTAAAAGTCTAGTCTTTTACCTTTTTAACAATTGTGTCAAAAGTGTTTTCAAACAAAATACTTTTGTTTTTCGAAACATCTTTTTCAATTTCTGCAACTCTATCAAAGTACGCTTTTTGAGTGTCCATTGTGTCCTTAACAGAGAGTGCCGTTTCCTTGATTCTTACCCACTCACATTTGCAATATACAGCAGAAATAACTTGATAATAATCTGCTCCGGCTTTCATTGTTTCAAAGATTTTTTCCTTCTGTGTCTTTGTCAATTTATCTTTGTTTTTTACATATCCCACATACAAATCTTGAAGTTTGTCAAGCGCATCACGCAATTCTCTTTCTGCAGCAGCTTTGTAGTTTGTGTTGTAAAAGATTTGTGCTTTGTTTTCCACAAAACTTTGAAGCATTATATTGCAATCTTGTCTATCAGTCAAAAGCCCATAAATTTCTTTGATACAACGGCTTGAACAATCAATGATGAGCTGAAATGTATGCAATCTACGCTGCGTTACCAAATCGGTATATCTCTTTTTGCGATTGTTTATTGTTGTAAAAACAATGTTTAGAACCACACCACTCAGTGACAGGATTCCAACAACAAATGTAGCTAAATTAAAATCAAATTTCATATTTTTTCTCCTCTGACATTATAACACCAAATTTACACTTTTGCAAACTGACTATTGTAAAGATTGTAGTAGAATCCTTTTTTCCCAAGCAATTCTTCATGTGTACCCTGTTCAACAATGTTTCCTTTATTCATCACCAAAATTCTGTCAGCATTTTTAATTGTTGAAAGCCTGTGTGCAACAATAAATGTTGTTCTTCCTTGCATCAATGTGTCAAATGCGCTTTGAATTTTAAGTTCTGTCTTTGTGTCAATATTACTTGTTGCTTCATCCAAAATGAGCATTGGTGGCTTGATAAGCATAACTCTTGCGATGCACAAAAGTTGTTTTTGCCCTGCAGACAAGTTGCTTCCGCCCTCGTTGATTTGTGTGTCATATCCCTTTGTCATTTTAGAGATAAAGTCATCTGCACCGGCAAGTTTTGCCGCTTCAACAATTTCTTCATCTGACACATTTGGATTTCCATAAGCAATATTTTCCTTTACCGTGCCAGAGAAAATCCATGTCTCTTGCAACACCATGCCATACTTGTTACGCAAACTGTTTCTCTTGATTTGTGAAATGTCATTTGTATCCAAATAAATCGTTCCATCATTTACATCATAAAATCTCATAATAAGATTTATCAGTGTGGTCTTTCCGCATCCAGTCGGTCCAACAATTGCAATTGTCTGCCCCGGCTCAACATGCAAATTGAAGTTTTGAATGAGTTGTTGTTTTGGATTGTATGAAAAGGTTACATTTGCAAAATCAACTGCCCCATCCACTCTGGCAAGTTCCGGCAAAAGGGCATCACTTGGCTCATCTTTAGATTCCAAAACATCAAAAATTCTGTCACTAGATGCTATTGCCGCCTGAAGCTCTGTCACTTCCGTTGAAAGCTCATTGAAAGGTTTTCCAAATGAGTTTGCATAACTCAAGAAGCTTGCAATCAAACCGACTGTGACGCTTCCTTTGATTGCCAAAAATGCTCCAACAAGTGCAACCATAATATAAACAAAATCATTGATAAATCTTGTCGAAGGGTTTGAAAGGTTTGAGAAGAACTCTGCCTTTTCACTAACTTTGTGGTATTTTTGATTGATCTTTTCAAAATTTTCACGTGCCTGATCTTGATAGTTGAATGCAGTGACGATTTTGTCGCCACTTATCATTTCCTCAAGATAGCCATTGATTTCTCCTTCTGTCCTTGCCTGCTCTGCAAAGAGCTTAAACGATTTTTTTGCAATGTATGCCGCAATAACCAAACTCATTGGCGTCAAAACCAAAACAACAATTGCAAGTGGCACATTGAGCACAAACATAAACACAAGTGTCGCCAAAATTGTAAATGCTCCATTTGTGATTGTGCTAAGTCCTTCCAAATATCCGTCCGTCAAAAGATCAACATCATTTATCATTCTTGAAAGCAAATCACCGTGTGCATTTGTGTCTACAAACTTAAGTGGAACTTTGTTGAATTTTTCAAAGATCAACTTTCTCATTCTCTCACTAGATTTAAAACAATAGAGATTTGTAAAATATTCTGAAGTCCATGTAAAAATTGCATTTAGCGCCACACATCCAGCAACAAGTGCCAAATATTTAAACATTGTAGAGAAATCTACAGCTCCATAAACTATGCAATCGATTGCTTTTCCTAAAAATACTGGTGCCAAAAGTTCAAAGAAATTTTCCACAAAAATGGAGAATAATGCAAGATACAAATAGCCATGGAAAGGCTTGCCAAAAGCAATAATCTTTTTGGCGGTCCTTATTGCACCTTTGATAGACCTCTTTTTTCTTGATTGTCTCAAGGTTTGAACATCGGAGATGATTGGACTTTCTTCAACGGTGACAATGTCTTTTGCATTTTTATTTTTATCCATTTTCCACCTCCTCTTTGTTTTGAGAAGCATAGATCTCTTTGTAAACATCACAATTTTGTAAAAGTTCGTCATGCTTGCCTATGCCGACAATATTTCCATTGTCCATAACAATGATTTGATCAGAGTCTTTGATTGAGTTTGTTCTTTGAGAAACAATGATTTTTGTTGTGTCTTTCAATGTGATTGCAAGTGCTTGTCTCAATTTGTAATCAGTTTCAAAATCAAGTGCAGAACTAGAGTCATCCAAAATCAAAACTTTTGGATCCCCCACAAGAGCTCTTGCAATGGTCAATCTCTGTCTTTGTCCTCCAGAGAAGTTTGTTCCACCCCTTTCTACCCTCGTTTTTATGTTGTCAGGTTTTTCATAAACAAACTCGTATGATTGGCTAATTTTAAGAGCTTTTACCATTTCTTCTTGCGTTGCATCTTTCTTCCTAAAACGCAAATTGCTCTCAATAGTTCCCTTAAACAAAATTGGGTTTTGTGGAACAATTGACACATAATCTCTAAGCACATTCAAATCGTACTTTTTGATGTTTTTTCCTGCAATCAAAATCTCGCCAGATGAAACATCATAAAGCCTTGGCAAGAGGTTTACAAGAGAGCTCTTTCCGCTTCCCGTTCCACCGATAATGCCTATTGTACTTCCAGCCTCAATAGAAATTGAAAGATTTTCTACAACATTTTTTTGATTGTTGTAAGAGAAACAAACATTTTTAAACTCAATGTCTGCTGGAGTCTCTTTTGTGAGTTCCGCAGGTTTGTCTGTATTTTTCACGCTTGAAGAGTAGCCAAACACCTCTCCAATTCTCTGTAAACTTGCACCTGTTCTGGTGTAAACGATGATTATTCTTGAAATCACAACCAGTGAGCCAGAAATTTGTGTAAAGAAGTTGATAAAGGATATAATTTTTCCTTGTGTCAATTCTCCAGCATTGACATGAAGTCCTCCAAAGTAAACCACCGCTATTGTCCCCAACTGCACAATGATGTATAAAAGAGGTTTCATAAATGCGGCCAATGTACCAATTTGAAGGTTTGTATGTGTAAATTTTTTGTTTGCGGAATCAAATTTTGAAATTTCTTCTTCCTGTTTGTTGAAAGCTCTTACAACTCTGTTTCCAGACAAGTTTTCTCTGGTGACATTACTTACTTTGTCCAAATCGGCTTTTGCTTTCAAAAATTTTGGAGATGCCTTTTTCATAATCAAAAGGACAACACAAACAATAAGTGGCATAACCGCCAAGAAGATAAGTGACAATTTTGCATCAATAATTATTGCAGCAATGGTTGAACCAATCAGCAAAAATGGCGCTCTTGCAATATTTCTTATTGTTGCACCAATAGCGTTTTCAACTTGGTTTACATCGTGCACAACTCTGTTTGTCAATGCCATTGTCGTAAACCTATCTTTTTCTGCGCTTGAAAGTCCCGTGATATGTCTATACATGTCACTTCTGATATCTTTTCCTACGCCACGACTCACCATAGATGCACATTTTGAGCATATAATTGCACACGCAAATCCAAACAAATTCATTCCCAAAATGGCAACGCTTATCCAAATAATAAAGGTCTTATTCTCGCTTGGAATGCCCTCGTCCAAAATGAGCGCAACAAGAATAGGGGTCACCAAATCAAAAATTGCCTCAAACAATTTAAACGCTGGCCCCAGAATAGCTCTACCTTTGTATCTTTTCAAATAATTTGTCAGTTTAAACATCTTTTCTCTTTCTATAACTTGATTATAGAAAAAACAAAGTTTTTTTGCAAACAAAAACTTGCATTATATCCAATTTTTTGATATCCTGAACATGTAGGAGTAATTATGAGCAAAAAATCACTTTTTCTATCATTATTAGCCATTTTGTTGTTTGCCGGTGTGCTTGTTGGCATAATTTTTCTGTTTAAAACCCACTTTATGTTTGTTATTTTGGGAGTGCTTTTGTTTGCCTTCCCTGTTATTTTAAGAAACAAAGCCATGGATGCGGCAAGTGGAACACTTGACAAAGTCATCGCAAAATATATTGTACCAATCTTGGCTGTTGTACTTACATTATTTGCAATTTTAAGCATGGCATTTTGGATTAAATAAAAAAAAGCACCGAATTTTCCGGTGCTTTCTTTTTAAATTTTCCTTAATTGTTTGTATCTTCCATCTTTTTTGAAACGGTGCGCTGCTCTGATGCAAACTCGTGAGCTTTTTTGCTTTGTCCCTTTGTCGTTTTGTTGTCAAACTTGCCAGGATCGTTTAATGTCACTTGTGGGAATGGGATGCATACGTTATTTTCATCAAAAATCATTTTGATTTCTCTGTTTAAAGCTCTTTGCACAACATAGAAATCCGCTTCCTTAACCGTTGCAATAAACAAAAGGTTTACACTTGAGTCCCCAAGGCTGTCAACACCTTTGTAATATGGTCCATCAACAATTTCTGGAATTGCAGCACGAATTCTCTCAAGGTTGTTTTTTATTAAAAGTTCCACTCTTGGGATTGATTCTCTATAATCAATTGCAACAACGCATGTTGTAATTGAAAGTTCTTTTGATTGGTTGATAATTGAAGCGATTGCGCTGTTGTTTACAATTTTGATGTTTCCTTGCCAGTCAATAATTTTTGTTGTACGGATACCGATTTCATCAACCGTTCCTCTCCATCCATCAATAATCACAATATCTCCAACTTCGTATTCACCTTCAAACACGATAAACACACCAGCGATAATGTCAGATATAAGACTCTGTGCACCAAGACCTATAATCAAACTCAAAATTCCTGCACTTGCCAAAAGTGTGGTTGTGTCTACGCCCCAAGCATTTAAAATCATCATAAATGCAATGATAACAACAAGGTATTTGATGAAGCTGTTGATAAGCTTTATAACCGTTTTTCCTCTTGCCGTCTTTGCCCACATTTTTATCAACGAATATCTTACAACCAAACTCAATACCCATGCAATTGTTATAATTTGAATAGTCTTCAACATCGCTGGAATCTTTTGGTACATTGTGTTTAACACAACATTTGTGGATACAGACTGATTAAAAATTGAAGTCTCTCCATAAATATAATGTGCCAAGACAAAAATTGCGATTGTCATCGCGCACAAAATTGGAAGAGTTATCCATGTTCCCTTTCCTATTCTCTTTTCTGGTTTTGCCTTCTTTTCTCTGATAATATTTTTTTTCTCTTTTACTGTCTTTTCTTTTACCTTTTTTGTTTTCATATTTTCTCCTTTTTAACCTATATATCCTGCTTGATCTCCACCAGTTCCATCGTCTTCATTGACTGGTTCTTCATCTCCATAATTCTCTCCAGTCGGGTTGTCACTTAAATTTGGGTCTTCTCTGCCATTTGGCTCATCACTCAAATTTAGGTCTTCCTGTCCAGTGTCATCTAAATTTGGTTCTTGTGTTGGGTCCTCTTCAATTGGTTCTGTATAAGGTTCTTCCTCCCACTCCTCTTCACGAGTTTTTGTGACAAGCGTTTGTTTTGCGAGGACTCGCAGCCCATGTTTGACTACCAACGTGTATTGCATGTTTGTTTGCAAATTTTCGAAAACACCTTCTGTTATTTGCTCTTCGACATCCTGTTCTCTGTTTGTAAAGTCGTTATACAAAATTATTTTGATTCCTTCTTGATATTCGCTTAAATCAACGCAATACACAACTTCTGTATCAAACGCCTCAACAAAGCTGAATTCCGCTTTGATGGCACTTGGCATTATTTCAGAGATCCCCACAACTCCAGTCACACTTGCCACGGCGACAACCGCAACCTTGCCCAATAATTGAGAAATTGATTCACTCTTCTGTTTGACCTTTGCAATTTTTTCTGTCGTTTTTAAGTTATTTCCATAATCCGTCTTCTGCGGAATTATGTCATTTTTTGTGAAAAACTTGCTATTGTCAAAAAAAACTTTCCCATTTGTCATAATGGAATTATTTTTTGGCTCTATGTTGTTTTGCGAAGTGCTTTTTCTCATCATACTTGCACTATTTTATCACATAAAAGAAAAAGTGGCAATTGTTTTGCCACCTAAACAAAATCTTCTTGTTTGTTTGTAAACTTTAACCCAAATTTTTCTTTTGCAATTTTTACTGCACCTTTTACAACTTGTTTTCCAATCCTGCCCCAATTCAAAAGCTTGATTGCCCTCTTTGAAGAAACCAAAAGTCTTTCATATACTTCTCCGCCATCCAAATCTGGTCTGTTTTCTCCAATTTTGTCAATCATAGCAACCATTCTTATTTGAGCATACACTGGCACATCTTTTGCCTCACGCACCTCTTGATAGCCAATCAAATGAATATCTTTTTGAAGAGTGGTGTTCACCTCTTCAACATATTCTCTTCTTAAAGCTTCCTCTCTGTCCTTGTCAAACTTTTCTATATGACCACCCGCCAAAGTATAGATAGCTCCCTGTTTGGTTTGTTTGATTTTCAAAAGCACTCTGCCATCTGCAGAAAAAGCAATTGCATATACCTGCCTAACTTCCATATCCTTTGGTGGCTCACCATAAAACCATGTAAAAACTTTCATTTTTCCTCCAAAAACTAATTTCGTAATCAGTTTTCACTCTTTTTTTTGATTTTTATGTCACTTGAAACTATTGCTCTGTTTGGACAAACCAAAACGCAAAGATGGCAGCCCACGCATTTCTTTGGGTCCAAAATTGGCATCCTGTTTTCATCAAATGAGATGGCTTGATGTCCACCATCTCTACATGAAAGATAACATCTTCCACAATGCACGCACTTGTCCCTCAAAAATTTTGGATAAATCACAACATCTCTTTCAATTTCTTCAACGTCAACAACATTGTCAAGACTCGTCCCAAGCAATTCCTTGAGTGAATCATGGCCACTTGCCGCAACAAAATATTGCAATCCCTCAACCAAGTCATCAATTATTCTGTATCCATATTCCATAACAGCAGTTGTAATCTGAATAGACTTTGCTCCAAGTGACAAAAATGCCAAAGCATCTTCATAATTATAGATTCCACCCATAGCAGACAAATGCATACCTTTCAAATTTTTGTTTTGAGCAAGTTCCGCAATAAAGCGAAGTGCAATTGGTCTTACCGCCTGACCTGACAAACCGCCAACAGCAACTTTTTCACTTTTTCTGTTGTTATAGACTTTTTCAGCCAGATTTAAGTCAGCAATTGATTTGATTGTGTTTATTGCAGCAATCCCATTTGCTCCACCACGTTTTGCCGCCTCCGCTGCTGGAGACATTGTCATAACATTTGGGGTAAGCTTTGCAAGGACAGGAATTTTGACAACAGATGTCACAGCCCTTGTGTATTTTTCTACCAACTCCGGAATCTGTCCAACATCACTGCCTGTTCCATCCTCTGTCATATTTGGACATGAAAAATTTAGCTCCAGTGCATCTGCTCCAGCACTCTCTGCAACTTTTGCCAAAAACGCCCATTCATCTTCATCTCTTCCCATAATTGAAACAAGCAAAAACTTGTTTGGAAATTCTTCTTTCAATTTTTGAAATATCTTCACATTTTCAACAACATTATGGTCGCTCAATTGTTCAATATTTTTAAATGCAGTGAAGGAGCCATCAAACCCCTTTACAGCAGAAAATCTTGGAGATGCCTCATGCATATCCATCATGCAAATTGTCTTAAAAGCCACTCCTGCCCAACCTGCTTCAAAAGCTCGTTTGCACATGTCATAAGAAGAGGATACCACGGAAGATGAAAGCAAAAATGGATTTTCGATTTCAATGCCACAAATGTCACTTCTAATGTCAGCTTTTTTGTAATCCGTCTGCAATTTTTCTTTCTTTGCATAACAATTTTTTAAAATTTCTTTTATGCTTATTTCTCCATCTAAAACGCAAGCTTTCTCACAAGGTGCCGTACAGTTTTTGCAGACATCTGTCACATTTTTTATTGCGCCCTTGTAGTTTACAAAACGCAAAGACCTTAAAACTTTTGCTGGGTCAAGCTTGTGTGGACAAGCCTTACTACACGGAGCGTCGTGACACATCAAACACTGAACCACCTCACGACCAACTGCACCATCTTCCATATCAATCACTCCTTTTCCTTTTTCTATATTTATCTTACACGAAAAATGTCGAAAAAGCAAAATGATATTCTGAATAAATTGCAAAATACAACATTATAACACAAAAAAACTAGGCTTAAACCTAGTTTTCTATACCTTTTCATTTTCTACAAATCTCGCCGGATGAACAACCATTTTCTGACATACATCCATCTTTGCCTTATCCAATCTGTTTGTGTCAAATTCTGTCTTGTCAAGTATATAATCATGGAATGCTTTGATTTGACTTTTGGTCTTTGGAGGTCTCTTACTTTCTTGTTTACAATAAAAATATTCAAGTTCCGTCTCAGATTTTTCCAATGCCGACAAATACCATTTCAATCTTCGTGCTTCTGCATTATGTGTAAATTTTTGATCAACAAAATTTGAAGATATCGTACTGAGAATGTCACATTTCCCTGCAAGGAGCGAGTTGATATGATTTAAATATGTTTTAGGCAAAGTCCCTGCCATGTCTACTTCCGCAAGATACAATTTTTTGTAATCAAAAAAGTCACAAAGTTCTTCAAATCTTTGATTCTTTGCTAAAGCCTCAAAAATTTTTTTGTTCCAATCAAACTTCTCCCATGAAAACACATGTATCAAAAATGCATCAAGATTATCAAATTTGTGAATTTCTCTTTCACTTTGCATAAGTTGTTTTTCAACACTTGCATGTGCGATGGCAACATCAAAAAGCATCTTTGCAAATTGAGTTTTTTCTTTCTCATCATTGCGCGTATCAAAATATATCCACTTTGCAAAATTGCATGCCAAAAGTCTTTCTGCCTTTGGACTTCCACTTGTTTCTTGAGCATTCATGTTTTGAATAGCCCATTTAAACAATGTTTCTAAAGACTCCTTTTTAACACTTTTTATGTATTGCTTTACACAAACACTCAAAATGGCTTCATAAGTTTCTTGTTCTTGCTTTTCTTTTGAATTTATAATTCTTTGAGCTACTCCATTCAAAAATTCTAAACTGATATTTTGTGATGCTTGTTCAAATTGATTATAATAATCTACATCTTCCATATTTTCATCATAATCACGCACACTTAATTTCAAATTCTCTTGTTTTGTTTCTTCAATCCATGAGTGCAATTTTTCATTGTTTCGGACTCTCTCATCTGAAAGATACCTTTCAAGAACCAACGCCTGAAACAACACTCCGGCGTATCTTGCATCAGTTTCGTGCAAGTTTGCAAGATACCTCGCCTGTTCAATATCTTCGCCTAGATATTTTCTTTCTGTATGGCTCAAGTTTAAATAAAAGTTTGCAAAAGACTCTTGTGGATAACTTTTAAACAACTCATTAAGGACTATCAAACTTTTTGGACTACTTAAAATTCTCCAATTTTGTAAATCTTCACCATAAGCCTCTTGATAATTTTCCATTTCATTTTTGATACTCAAATAATATTGTTTTACTTTTTTATCAACAATGTCGTCAAGATTGACATGTTCTTGATTATAATGTCTCAATTCGTGCCCAATGGTAGACAAAACTTCTGCAAAAAACTTAGGTTCTTTGTAAATATCATCAACCACAATAGAAGAAAACACCAGAGATTTTTCAGTCATCATAGCATAAGTGCTTTCCATTTTGGAGGCTGGTCTAAAGACAATTTTTGGCACTTTTTCCATGCCAATCACATTGTCAGTTACAACAAGACAAAGATATTCTCTGATATCTGCCTTTGTTGCCACATTTTCATATATTTTGGTTAACAGTTCTATTTGTCTATCACTTAGTTTCCCCACAATATCTCCTCAATATTTGGCGCAAGCGGTGGGATTCGAACCCACGTGCCGATTTCTCGACAACCGCATTTCGAGTGCGGCTCAGTACGACCACTTTGATACGCTTGCATACAGCTTTATTTTATCACTTAAAAGCCCTTTTTGCAACATTTTTGTTTGCATTAAGTATAGACAAGTCCATTTTTATTTTTTTTGATATTTTCCTTGACTTTTACACTACCGCATGCTAAACTATTAGAGCATTTGCAGGTGTAGTTCAGTGGTAGAACACTAGCCTTCCAAGCTGGTTGCGAGGGTCCGATTCCCTTCACCTGCTCCATATGCTTCCATAGCTCAGCTGGATAGAGCAGTGCCCTTCTAAGGCAAAGGTCGGAGGTTCGAATCCTCCTGGGAGCACCATTGTGGTGGTCTTAGCTCAGTTGGTAGAGCGCCAGATTGTGGCTCTGGAGGTCAAGAGTTCGACCCTCTTAGATCACCCCACAAACTACCACTCGAAAGAGTGGACGATGGGGTGTCGCCAAGCGGTAAGGCATTGGACTCTGACTCCAACATTGCGTAGGTTCGAATCCTACCACCCCAGCCAATTTGGGGAATGTGAGTGCACCACCATCTTTTTTTAGGGGTGTCGCCAAGTGGTAAGGCACAAGACTTTGACTCTTGCATCCGTAGGTTCAAATCCTGCCACCCCTGCCATATGGTTCGCTAGCTCAGTCGGTAGAGCACTTGACTTTTAATCAAGGGGTCCCGGGTTCGAATCCCGGGCGAGCCACCAAGACTTAAGGTTAACTTCCGTTTATTATACCTTGAGTCTTTTTTTTATTTGACAAGATTCTTTCTTTCAATCTATACTAAACTAGGAGGAATAGAATGGAATATTGGGAAAAAATTATCAAATATTTTACTGACCAAGGTGTTTCAAGAGGCGTTGCAATAACTTACATAATCGTTTCTGCCGTAATTTTGGTGATGGTGCTTATCGTTATTGTGATGCGCATATATCTTATGGTGGCTTATCATGAGGGAAACATTCAGCAGACAAAAAGTGGAAAGACAAGCAGCGAAGTTGCGCGAGAAGCTCTTGACAAGGCAGGATTGAAACATATCAGAGTTGAAAGAGCAGGCTTCTTTAGAGCGTTCTTTATAGGAAACTGCTACAGCATAACAAACAAAACAATTTATTTGCGTAAAGGAATTTACAACAAGGACAGCGTCACTGCAGTTGCCCTTGCACTTCAAAAAGTTGGGCTTGCAAAACTTTGTGAAAGCGGAAACGCTATGACTCGCACAAGAAACATTATGCAAATTTTAAGTCTTATTGGTCCTATGCTTTTCGTCCCGGTTGTTCTGCTTGGATGCGTGATTGACTTTGTACTATTTAGCGTATTTGGAGTATTTTCAATCATCGGAATTGCAGTTGGCTTTGTCCTAGTCTTTTCTGGTTTGATTTCAACATTGCTCTCATTGCCTGTTGAAAAGAAAGCAAATGCTATGGCTCTTGAAATGATAAACGAAACTGGCGTTTTGACAAAAGATGAAGTTGTTGTCGTTCAAAAAGTTTTCAAGGCTTACATAGTGTCTTATGTGTGTGAATTTATAGTCGCTGTTTTGAGAATTGTCCAAATTGTTTTAGAAATTGTGATGAATGTTCAGATAAACAACAACAAAGGTTAATTTATAAAAAAACAAGAAAAAGCACTCAAAAATTTGTGTGCTTTTTTTGTTTTTGCCAAAATACTGGAGTTTTAAATTGATTGACGGAGCGCATCTCAGTGCCCAAGGATACGAAAATTGGGCAAGCCTTGTAAAACCATATTTAGTCTAATGGTATATTGACATCACAACAAATAAATGATAAAATTTATGTATGGATGCAAGAATAATTGACCATCTTAATAAATTTAAAATAGACGACACAGCCCGTCTGTTTATTATGGCAAAACTTGGAGTTGAAGCAGAGTATCCTGATGCAGAATGGATTAAGAGGCTTTTTAACCATACTCCAAAAAATATTTCTGTACATTGTGCTGCACTTTGCCTTTACACAAATTTGATTGTCACTAAGACTTTAATGTTTAACACTTCAAATCTTAAACCATCCTATGTTGGAAAATTAGAAGATGCACAAAATATGCTCAAACAAAAAGGCAAATACAAAGATTTATCTGACGAAGAAATAGAACGCAAAATTGAAGAAATAAATTTAATTGATGTCAGAAATTGTTTTGCACATGGAAGTTTTACCTTTGCTTGTCCAAACTCAAATCCAAAAAATGGATTGTTTATTCTAAACCCAACACATTCAGAAATTACATGCCCTCACCAAATTGTCGTTAAGTTTGAGGCTGTTTACAGAGCTGTATGGGATTACATCACGTTCCAAACACTCAAATATCAACACACAACAAACTTTTTGGAAAATGCAGCAAAAGACATGGGAAGGTACATAGATGAATTTATTGTACCAAGCAGCTTGCAAGCACTTGTTGACAATTATTTCCATCCCAATCACCCACTTGCAATGAAAAAAACTCTTTCAAGTCCACTTTTTCAAGTGCATTTGCAAAACATCCTTTCATCTGCAATGTTTGCACTCAATCAAAATGATTTTTATGAACTCTTCGGTGCAGATTCAGAAATTTTTGGACTTGTCAAAGTTTTTAGAAACTCTTGGATACATAATTACACTCACACAACCCGTGATGGCAAAGAGCAAGTGCTTGATGACCCAAAAAACAGCCAACTCCCAGAAGCAATCAAAGATGATAAATATTCTTTGTCGAGAATGATGGAACTTCTACATGCAGAAAAACTTATTTTCAAAAGCCAGCTTGATGCTGGAGAAATAACAAAAGAAGAACTCAAAGATATGAGTGTGACTGATGGATACAATCGAGTTTTCAGTGCAATCAACAAACTTACCGATGAAGAACCAAGTGTCGAGCTTGATATAACAAAATAAAGACTTCCATTGAAGTCTTTTTTCTTGTTTTCATTGACAAACTGAGCAAAAAACTTTATAATCTAAAGCAGACTGATGGAAAGGTGTCAGAGTGGTCTAATGTGCACGCTTGGAAAGCGTGTGTGCGGCAACGCACCGCAGGTTCAAATCCTGTCCTTTCCGCCAAAATTTTGCTGTTTGTTTTTAAACAGCTTTTATTTTTTGCACACATTGTCCGAATTTTTAAAGTGAAACTGGTTTGACCCAACATATGTGTTTTTTGTTTCAACATAATTTTCTCCGCTCAAAACAAAACTTGTTGCACCATTCAAATTTGTTGTGCCGTCATCGTAATAACCACCAAGCTCTCCAGTTTTGGTCGCAAATGTCAGCCTTATCCCCTCGTATTTTAAAGTAAACCTGTTCCCGTGCTGATGTCCGCAAACGATGTCAGTCACGCCTATGCTTTTTGCCATTTCAAAAAATCCGTTTTCTTGAGAGCCGTATAAAGAATAGCTTACAATTGGAGTCTCTCCCACGATTTCAACTTCAGAAGTGTTGCGTTTGTAATATGCCTCTGCGTATTGTGGAATTGGCTTGTGCATAAAGCACATTGCTTCAACATAATCCCCACCATTTGCATCTTTGATTCCATCAGCATTCCACTTTACCCACTCAATTTGCTGTGTTGAAATTTTGTCCTCATAGCCAGAATCAAGCATATAAAGCGTCTTATAAATTTTTCCATCTTCAACAATATTTATCACATAATTCCCAAGCGAGCCAAGATTTGATGGTCCCCTTTTAAAGAGAGAATACTTACCTCTTTCATACAAATCACAACAATAGTTCAGCTCTGCCACTGCAGAATTTTGTGCGTTTCCATAATCATGATTTCCAAAAACTGGTGCATAAGGTATTTTGTAAGAGTCAAGCCAAGAAATAAGTGACTTTAGGCAGACCAAATTTTCATTGCTCCAAGTTTGGTCCCCAGTCAATGTGATAAGGTCAGGCTTTGTTTGTTCGACCAAATAACTTATCTCTCTGTGCATAATCTCTTTGTCAAAAAAATTCTCCAAGTCTGCCATTTGCACATCTGCCAAGTTTAAGATAACAAAATCCTTGTCCTTTTGCTTCTCTACCATAGCAATTTGAGAAATAGAAAACTCGTCTGTCTTGTGCCATTCATCAACAATCTCTCTTCCCTTGTAATGGTGCAGAAAAAGAAAATACACTGTCAAAAAGACAGCAAGAGCAATCGCCACCAGCACCGCAAAAACAATAATCAACACTTTGGCTGTTTTCCCACGTTTTCTTTGAGTTGTTTGCTTTTTGTCCATCATAATAAGTATATCACATGTCAATCAAATAACATAGAAAAATATTCTAAAAATCTTTGTTAAAAAATTTGTTTTTTTTCTTTCTTGTGATAATATAAAAAATGTATATAACAGGAGGCAAAAATGAAATTTAAAAATGTAACAGTCGCAGGCGGTGGAGTTCTTGGAAGTCAAATAGCTTTTCAAACAGCATATTGTGGTTTTAATGTGACAATTTGGCTTAGAACAGAGCAGGACTGCAAACAAACTCAAGCAAAGCTTGACCACTTGAAAAAGACATATATTGAAACAATCAATTTGATGGCAACATCAGAAGGACAAACGCCAGCACATTGGGCAAACGGAATTGCTGATTTTAAAGGTTTTTCAAAAGCAGAATGTCTCAAAAAGGTAGAGAATGCTTGCAAAAACATAAAACTTGAAACTGACCTTTCAAAAGCTGTTGCTGATGCAGACATTCTTGTTGAATCAATTGTTGAAAATCTTCAAATCAAAAACGGTTTTTTCAAAAATGTTGCACCACTTCTTCCAGAAAAGACCGTTGTTGTCACAAACTCTTCAACGCTTCTTCCATCAAAAATGGCAAAATTTTCTGGTCGCCCAGACAGATTTTTGTCGCTCCACTTTGCAAATCAAATTTGGAAAAACAACACAGCTGAAGTTATGAGCCAACCAAAAACAAGCGAAGAATCATTCAATGCTGTTTTAAAATTTGCAAAAGACATAAAAATGGTAGCCCTTCCACTTAGAAAGGAAAAGTCCGGTTATCTCTTAAACTCAATGCTTGTTCCATTCCTTTTCGCTGGCATGGATCTTCTTGTAAACGGAATCTCTGATGTTGAAAGCATAGACAAGGCTTGGACACTTGGCACTGGTGCACCTGCTGGACCATTCCAAATCTTAGATGTTGTTGGAGTTGTAACAGCCTACAACATTGTAAAAATGTATGTAAAGATTCCATCATTCCTTGCTCCATACAATTTCAAAGGTATGGCGAAATACCTCAAACAAATGCTTGATGAAGGAAAAACAGGAAAAGCCGCTGGAGAGGGTTTCTATAAATATAAAAAATAAAAACAAAATGACAAAAGATGGCAAAAACTAGCCGTCTTTTTTCTTGCAAACAATTTTAAAGTATGCTAAAATGTCTTCTGTCATGGGGCTATGGCGGAATTGGCAGACGCGCTGGATTTAGGTTCCAGTCCGCAAGGGTGCAGGTTCAACTCCTGTTAGCCCCACCAAAAAAGGAAGCTTATGAAAAACGAATTAATTTTCCTGATTGGCCCACCAGGTTGTGGCAAGAGCACTTATGCAAAAGAAAACTTTTCAAAAGATGGCTACGTCATTTTGTCTAGTGATGAAATCAGAAAAGAACTTCTGCAAGATGAAACTGACCAAACGCAAAACAACTTGATTTTTGATACGCTATACAAAAGAATGAATGATGCTCTAATGGATAACAAAAATGTTGTGATTGATGCCACAAACATCAATATCAAAAATCGAGGGTACGTCTTTTCAAACTTAAAAGTCAGTGCTATAAAAACCGCTTTGGTGTTTGTTACACCAAAAGAAGTTTGCATAAAACTAAACAAAAAACGCGAGCGATCTGTGCCAGATTATGTGATTGAAAAATATTTTAAAATTTTTGAATTTCCCACCAAACAAGAAGGGTTTGACAAAATTGAAAAAATACATATAAATATAAAATAATCAAATTTTAAAATTCTTATAAAAATATTAAAAATACGATAAATACGAATAAAAAATTAATTTCGTATTTATTTTTTTGAATAATATTTTATATTTTTATATATTTTTTTTATATATTTTTCCGTTTCCGGAATATGAGCTTTCAAAGCTTCCTGTTGAAATTTACACAAAAATAGAAAACACCCGTGGAGTGTTTGCCTTTAACATAAAAGGTTTGCACTCAACGGATGTTTCAAACTATCTAGATGAAAAGTGGAACATTTGTGTCCGCAGTGGCTATCATTGTGCGCCTCTCAAACACAAATCTCTTGGCACACTCGAAAGTGGCGCAGTAAGAGTATCCATTTCATTTTTCAACTCTTATCAAGAAATTGAAAAACTTGTTTACGCAATCAAAAATTTACTTAGACGCACATGAAACTTGAAGCTGTTGAATTGCTTCTGTAACTCTTCCTGCTTGCTCTGCTTCAAACTTTCTTTTCGCTCTGATAATTCTGTTGCGATTTCTTATTCTGTCTTTAGATTGATTGTGTGATCTCACCTTTTTTCCAGCAGTCAATTTGGTGCTAGCAAAAACTTCTTCATTGTCTTTCTTAAAATCTCTTTTCTCACCTGAATGGCTAGCCTTGATTTTTGCCTCTTTTTCAATGTGAGACATTTCCATACTTTCGTATTCTTCGTTTAAAATATCTGTCATTTTTTATCCTCTCCTTTTGATGAAGATATTGTACCACACATCAAAGCATATTTCAAGCCCCAATTTTTTATAAAAAAAGACTCAAACTTGAGTCCTTTTTTGTTATGGTTTGTAAACGAGTCTTTTGCAATGTTCACAGGTGATGACACCGATATCTTTGATTCTTGCAATCTCAACTTTTGGCAACTCCATTCTGCAGCGACCACAGAAATTGTTGTTTTCAAGTGGCACAACAACAGGGAATATGTTGTCCGCTCTTTTCTTCTTATATTCTGCCAAAAGTTTTGGGTCAACCTCTTTTTCAAACTTGGATAGTTCTGCCGCAATTTTAGCTTTTTCTGGCTCCAAAACCTTTGTTTCTTCGTCAATCTTCTGTTTACACAAAGCGTATTGCTCTCTTGCTTGCTCATACATCTTTTTTGTTTTGTTAAACTCTGACAAAATCCTGTTTATGCTTTCCGCATTTTTTTGCAACATCTTTTCCAAAACGCTCAAATTTGAAACGACTTTCGTTTTTGTTGCAGCAAATTTATCAAGATCCTCCATTGACATGTTTTCAAGACTCATGTTTAAAAGCTCATCTGCCTTTACCTTGTTTGATTTGTAATTCTTTTTGATTTCATCAATATCTGCAATAAGTTTGTCAGCTTCTGCCTCAAGCTCCATTGAAGTTGCTTGTGCTTTTTTTGCAACTTGTGCAAGTTCGTTTGCTTTTTTGCGATAAGAACTATTTACAAGTTTCTGTTCAACCTTGTAAAGATTTTCGTCCATTTTTTGATAATTTAAAATGCTTTCTATATTCATATAATCTCCTATTCAACAAAATCAATAAGTCTCTTGCTTCTGTTTGGGTTTTTAAGTTTTTTAAGTGCCTTTGCCTCAATTTGTCTTATACGCTCTCTTGTAACAGAAAATTCCTTTCCAACTTCTTCCAAAGTTTTTTGCTTTCCATCCAAAAGTCCATATCTTTGTCTGATAACTTCTTGTTCTCTTGGTGTCAAAGTGTCAATAACAGCCAAAAGTTGCTCACGAAGCAAGCTTTGTGTTGCATACTCAATTGGAGATTTTGCTGTTTCGTCTTCAATGACATCTGCCATCTTTCCGTCATCTTCTTCTCCCATTGGCGTTTCCAAAGAGATTGGATCCTGTGCAGTTTTTTGGATCTCCATAACTTTTTCTGGAGTTGTGCCAAGCTCTTTTGCAATTTCATCAATTGTTGGCTCTCTTCCAAGTTTTTGCATCAAAGTTCTGTTTACCTTGACATATTTGTTTATTGTTTCAACCATATGCACTGGAATACGGATTGTCCTTGACTGGTCAGCCATGGCACGAGTGATGGCTTGTCTGATCCACCAAGTTGCGTATGTTGAAAATTTAAAACCTTTTGTATAGTCAAATTTGTCAACAGCACGCAAAAGTCCCATGTTTCCCTCTTGAATCAAATCAAGGAACGACATTGATGTTTTTCCAACGTATTTTTTTGCAACTGAAACAACCAAACGCAAGTTTGACTCGCAAAGTTTCTTCTTGGCATACTCGTCGCCTTCCATAACTCTTCTTGCCAAATCTCTTTCTTCGTCTGCAGAAAGAAGTGGAACTTTTCCGATATCTTTAAGATACATTTTTACTGGGTCGTCCACACTGACAGACATAACAATATCAGAAAAGTTGTCTTTCAACAAGTCTTCATCATCTGCAGCCTTAATAATTTTTACACCACGTTTTTTGAGAAGTTCAATAAATTTGTCGACGTTTTTTGCATTGTCACCAACTTTGAGAAGTGCAAAGTAAACATCTTCTTCATTGATTGATCCTTTCTTCATTGCAAGTGCTTGCACTTTTTCGTGCATCAACTTGATTTTCTCAAGTTCTTCTTTGTTATCTTCTGCCATTAAATTCCTCCAAACTTTTATTTTTAAGTTGCGTTGCAAGTTTTCCAAGTTCCCTTGCAATTTCGCCACGTTTTGCCAAATCTTCACAACTTCTATATTGTTCGTTTAACTGCGATTGCATTTTCTTAAGTCTCTGCTCAGCGACTTTCCACAGACACTCCTTGAAGTATCTTTCTTCGTCAATTTCCACATTTGTAAAATTGAAGTTTACAAGTTCCATCAAAAACTTGTCTTCACTTGCACCTTCAAAATCATAAATTGCAGAAAGTGGCAAGTCTTGTCCAATGATTTCAAGATAGCCTTCATATCCCTCAAGCAGTGTTGCATAATCAATTCTCTTGTCAACAAACGGACGCTTATGCAAAAGTGCTGCCAGAATAAATTTTTGTGCCTTTTCATCAATATTTGTCGGTCTTGTTGGGAGTTCTGCCTCTTTTTTTGCGGCAGGTTTTTCCTCAGACAAACCACTTATGTCTCGTCTTAAAATGTCGATTGGGATTTTTGTTATATCTCTCACCATGTCAAGGTATGGTTCAAAAAGTGCAGGACTTCCAAGTTTTTTGATTTCAGCCAAAATTTTCTTTACATACTTGCCCTTTTCTTCAGGCTTGTCCAAATCATATTGCTTGCGGTAGTGTTCAATCAAAAACTCCATATAGCCAGCAGCATTTTCAATCATTTCTTGCAATTTTTCTTTGCCATAGGTTTTCAAAATTTCATCGGGATCATGCCCATCTGGGAGCAAAACCACTCTCAAGTTTACATTTTGATTTCTCCAAAGCTCAATTGCGTGGAGCGTTGCCTTCACTCCGGCGCCATCTCCGTCAAAGCAAAGCACAATGTTTTCGCTGTATCTCTTAAGCTCTGAAACATGATATTCCGTCATTGCTGTGCCCATGCAAGCAACCGTCGTCTTAAATCCAGCCTTGTGCATGGCGATGACGTCAATTTGCCCCTCAACCAAAATGACATTGTTTACAAGTCTTTGCTGATGCTGTGCTTTCAAAATGTTTATGCCAAAAACAACCTTTCTTTTTTGAAAAACAGGTGTTTCCGCTGTGTTTTTGTATTTTGCAAATTCTGGCTTTGGCTCCAACAATCTTGCAGAAAATCCAATGCAGTCTCCAAAAGCATTGAAGATTGGAAAGACCAGTCTTTTTGCCAATGGATCCAAAAGCTTGCCATCTTTTTGGATGCACACACCACTCTCAACAAGCTCTTTGTCAGAAAATCCTTTGCCCTTGAGATAGTTTGGCATGTCGTTCCAGTCTTTGGAGTAACCAATTTTGAAGTCCTCAAGCTCTCTTCTTGTAAATTGTCTTGATTTTATGTAGTCTTGTGCTGGTTTTGCCTCTTTGTTATACAAGTTTTCAACATAGTGTTTGTAAGCATAATCAAGCACAGACAACATTCTCTGTTTTTGTTTTTGGCTCTCGTGGTTTTTGTCAAAATATTTAATTTCTGGCACTTCCATTCCCGCCTTTTCAGCAAGGAATTTGATGGCGTCCATAAAATCAACATTCTCCATTTTTTGCACAAACTTTATGACATCTCCACTTTCGTGACATCCAAAGCAATAATAAATTCCATCATCATTGTTTATAGAAAATGATGGTGTCTTTTCATTGTGAAAAGGACAGCACGCCCAAAACCTGCGTCCCTTCTGTTCCATTTTTAGATAGTTTGATGCAATTGTGACTAAATCGTTTTTACGCTTTAACTCACTAAGCCAATCAACTGAAAAACCGCGACTCTCCAAATTACTCTCCAAAATGCGACTTATGCCTTATTATACCACACAAAACCTCTTTTCTCCTCTTTTTTGAAGAAAAAAATTATAAAAAAATCACTTAAAAGAGTTTTACTCGACAAAAAAAAGACAGAAGTTTTTGCTTCTGTCCTTCTATTTTTTATTATCCTGCCGTAAATGCACCGCTTCCGGCATTTCCGTAGAAGACATGGTTCACCTTGTCAAACATTCCATATTCACCAGTCTTTAAATTTTGAACAGGTACAAAATCACGAACAAGGGTTGAACCATTATATATCTTAAACGTATATATTCTCCCTTGCCCATAGCCTCCCCAAGAATATGGTGAATTTGAGCCAGCTGAAGCTGCAAACATCAAAATATGTAAACTTGTAGCAGTATTTGAATTTCCACCCAAATTTGTTTTTACACCATTTTGGGTATAACCATAACCTGCACCAAATTGTAATCTATACTTTGTGTTTATTGCTGTAGTACTTCCTATATTTTGACTTTCAGAGCCTCCGCAACCAGCGCAAACAGTATTTGCACTACGCAGTGACACAGCAAAATATGACCATGCACCAAACATCATGTTATAACTCCAAGCGTTTGTAAACATCAAGTCTGTTTCAACCCATGTATTTGCTGCTATGCTTACACCGCTATCAAACCACTGTGAACCGCTGCTTTGAATATAATTCATTGCCTTATATTCCATTCCACAGTTTGAAGCCATCGCCACTTTGTGAGCAAAAATGTAACCATAATTTTCGTTGAGGTATGATGTCTGCATTGAGCCACTTGAAAGAATGGTGTAACCAGAGCCGAGATTGTAAAGGTCTGTGGTCCATGCTCTTGCATTGTCATAATTCATGCCCATCATCATTGCAGAAAGGTCACTTGCATAGAATTTGCAGTCAAATGTCCCAGCAGATGGATTTTGTGTGCTGTACTTTGTGTATGTAACATCTTTAAGTGCACCGCTGATTGTCGAATATGCATCCGCAACGTTTAATGTGTTTATTTGTGATGCATCTCTTGTTTGCCACTCAACTTTCAAACTTGAGCCATCAGCCTTGTACTTTTCGTTTCCAATTGACATTGTGGATGTGTCTCCAAATCCAAGTCCAGCATAAGAGAGTGTTGCCCCTGCAAAACTGCTTACTGCTGTGCCTGCTGCAGTTGAGTCTGTGGTCATATAGCCATAGCCAAGCATATCACTCACACCATAAACGTTTGAGTAAGATATGTTTGGATATGCTGCGATTGCTGTGCTGTAATCAGCATAGAATTTTGAAACTCTCCACTTGATTGGCTCAACTTTAAACCAATAATTTGTGCCAGAGGCAAATGTTTGTGTCGATCCACCATTGAGTTTTACTGTTGTGCCATTGCCAGCAACTTTTGCATATTGACTTCCACTGTATGTGTAAACATTTATTGTTTGACCCGCTCCAAAATCGTATGTTGTTGAACTTGTTAATCCTGCGCTGTTGAGCGTGTTGTTTAGTGAATCACCAACATATGATTGTGGGAACTTTCCGTCTTCAAGATACCACCACCAGCCTCTTTCGTCATTTGCAAGACGGAGTGGTGTGGAAATTTCTTGCATCCAAAGATATATGTTTTGTGTGGAACCAGTGCCCACCGTGTATGTGGAAACACCCATAGTGTGTGGCGCCGCTGTTGGTGCGGAATCACTCGCCGTCACTCCAAGGAAAATTGCATTGTTAAATGTCGCTTGGAATGTCATCACAGAATCTTGCCATGCTTCATAATTTGCATTAACGGTCGAAGATGTGTTTTCTACGGATGTACTTGTTGCTGTTGCCTTTGTGTAATTTACATAGAAAGGTGTGGCATTGTCCCATCCTGAACTTGCGCTTCCAGTAGTAGTTACTTTTCTCAAATTTACTTTGACAGTCCTTGAAACCGGCTCCCAACATGCATACAGGGTTATTGTATCAGATGCATCTTTCGTCCAATTTTTTGCACCGTTTGTGTATTCTGTGCTTTCAACAAGATTTTTTCCTGTGTTGATGACTATTGTCCCAGAGCCAAGTGAAGAGCTTGTCGACCAACCCTTGAAGCTGTAATTTGTCCTTGTTGGGTTTGTGATAGATGCAACGCTTGTATCCCCTTGTGTGCCATTTGCATAAAGTGAGCTTGAATTATATTGTGCATAAATCGTCTTGTTTGAGCCACTTGTTGCACCGTTCACATTCAGTGTTATGGCATATTTCTTTGCCGTCCATTTTGCTTTGAGTGTTGCACCGTCTGTTTTTGTCCATTGTTTGCTTGAATTTGTATAACCTGACACACTTGCCTGAAGTGCACCTGATGACGATATAACCAATGTTCCACCACTCGTTGTCCATCCTCCAAATGTATATCCTGTGTATGATGGTGCTGATGGTGTTGTGGTTGTGCCACTTGTATCTGAGTATAAACTTGATGACAAGTACCTTGCGTAAACAGAGGAAGAACCTCCTGTTCCACCATTTTTGTCAAGTGTGATTGTGTAATAAGCTTCTGATGCTTGAGAATATAGTGTTAATGTGTGATTAGAATGATCCCATGAGCCACTAATTGCATATTCATTGAAAGTTGTTCCTGCAGAAATCCTTGATCCCCCACTTGATGATGTATACCATCCACTAAACGCATAACCAGCATCAACTGATGGTGTAGGAAGAGATGGAACTGTACCGTTGTATTGTACATTGCTTACTGCTGTTGCACTACCAGCATGAGTGCCAGCGTTCAAAATAATTGAATAAGGATTTTCCCCTGTACTCCAATTTGCAATCAGTGTATGGCTCCTGTTGACTATGATTGTTTTTGATGCAATTTGTGAAACAGGAATATATTCGATATTTCCGCTACTGTCCATATGACGTATTGTCACTGAAAGTTTTGACAAAAGTTCACTCGCCGATGTCGAAGATGAAACATCAACATACGCCTTAATCGAATAAACTCCACTTGCTACTTCATACTTACCAGTCTTTACATCGCTACCATTGACGATAAATCCTCTCGTTTTTAGACTGACGTACTTTCTTCCATTATACCACATTGCTGCAAGGGTGTAATAGTGACCTGGAGTCACTGACAAGGCTCCGCTTTCCCATCTTGTGGCTGAGGATGCAGAGTAATTAATTGTCGTCGCCAAGTTTACTGACCAACCTTTAAGAGTGTAACCAGCTCTTGTTGGTTGTGGCGGCGTTGAATACGAACCATAAGACGAATCTTTGTAAACTGTTTGTGTTGTGGAAGAGGACCCATTCAGAGAGCCACCATTGTAGTCGTATGTAACTGTGTATGTTGTTATTGTCCACGTTGCCGTAACACTTACAGATGTGGCACCGGAGTTAATCTTGAACCTGAATATAAAATTCCTGAAAGAAAAATTATAATCACGAGTACAACCACTGTAAGACCATGATGGAGAACCTGAGGCGCCAGATCTACTTACACTGCGATAATAGAGATATCCCCATGATGACATATAAAATGATTTAGACCCATTTACATATGTTTCATTATCAATATATGCAGTAGATTGGTCAAATTCATTATAATCCGTTCCAAAATAACCTGTTCCACCATTCAAATTGATTGAAAAGTATGTGGTTGTGGCTGCATCCTCAGTTTGTTCGTTATTGTTTTTTTGCTCCTCTTCTTCTCTATGATAAACTGCATTGATTGTTTGTGGCAGCAAAATAAGACCTGCCGTGAGGCTGGCAAAAGACAGACAAACCATAAGTGCAAGAAGCCATTTCTTCATATCTTTCCCCTCTTATTTTGTGTTTTGTTGCACGCAAAAATGTAGAGCATTGCTCTTTTCTCACATTTACAATACCAAAAAAGTGAGAAAATTGTCAAATTCTTTTGTTTATTTTTATACTAAAAATAAAAAAAAGCATGGCTCATCTGTCATGCTTTTTGTGCTCTTTTTAATAATTTTCTTCCTGATTTTCTGCCTTTTTCTCGTCAATTTCAACAACAAGTGCCTCTGTTGTGAGCAGTGTTGCAGACACTGATGCAGCATTTTGAAGGGCTGACCTTGCCACTTTTGTTGGGTCCAAAATGCCTTTCTTTATCATATCAACAAACTCATTGTTTAATGCGTCATAACCATATGCGTTTTTGTCAAGATTTTCGTAAATCTTGTTTACAACAACTCCGCCATCGATGCCTGCATTTGTTGCGATTTGTCTGATTGGCTCTTCAACCGCCTTAAGCACAATGCTTGCACCAGTCTTTTCGTCACCTGAAAGAGTTTCGATAAGGCCCTTGATTGCTGGTGTTGTTTTCAAAAGTGCAACGCCACCACCTGGAACAATTCCCTCTTCTGAAGCGGCTTTTGTAGCTGACAAAGCATCTTCAATGCGAAGTTTTTTCTCCTTCATCTCAACTTCAGTTGCTGCACCAACTTTGATTACTGCCACGCCTCCTGCAAGTTTTGCAAGTCTCTCAGAGAACTTTTCTCTTTCATACTCACTTGTGGTCTCTTTAAGTTGATCTTTGATTTGTTTTACTCTTGCAGCAATTTCTTTTTTATCTCCAGCACCTTCAACAATTGTCGTGTTGTCTTTGTCCACTCTCACCATCTTGGCCCTTCCAAGGTCGTCAAGTGTAAGGTTTGCAAATTCAACTCCAAGCTCACTTGAAACAAGTGTCGCACCGGTCAAAATTGAAAGATCTTGAAGCATCGCCTTTCTCTTGTCACCAAAGCTTGGTGCTTTTACAGCAACAACAGAAAGTGAGCCACGCAGTTTGTTTAAGATAAGCGCTGTCAAAGCCTCACCTTCAACATCATCTGCAACAATCAAAAGTTTTCCGCCAACTTTTACTATTTGTTCCAAAATAGGCAAAATTTCGTTTAAGCTTGAAATTTTGTTGTCCGTAATCAAAATATATGCACTGTCAAGCTCTGCAATCATCTTTTCCATATTTGTGCTCATGTATGGTGACAGATAGCCTCTGTCAAACTGCATACCCTCAACAACAGAAAGTTCTGTCTGCATTGTTTGAGACTCTTCGACAGTGATCACTCCATCACTTCCAACTTTGTCCATTGCCTCTGCAATAAGTTTTCCTACCTTCTCATCCCCTGCAGAAATGCTTGCAACCTGCTCAATGTCTTTTGAACTTGAAACTGGTTTTGAAAGTTTTTGAAGCTCCTCAACAGCAACTTCAACCGCCTTGAAAATTCCTTTTTTCAAAACAATTGGATTTGCCCCAGCAGTAAAGTTTTTCAGTCCCTCTCTTATGATTGCTTGTGCCAAAACACAGGCTGTGGTCGTTCCATCACCTGCAACATCATTTGTTTTGACAGACACCTCTCTGATAAGTTCTGCACCCATATTTTCAAATGGATCAGCAAGTTCAATTTCTTTTGCGATGGTCACACCATCATTTGTGATAAGTGGAAGAGCATACTTTTTGCCAAGCACAACATTTCTTCCTTTTGGTCCAAGTGTGATTTTGACCGTGTTTGCAAGCTTATTTACACCAGCTTCCAAACTTTTTCTTGCCTCTTCTCCTTGCAATATTTTCTTTGCCATAACTTCTCCTTTACTCTAAAACAGCCAAAACATCTGTCTGTTTCAAAACAATATATTTTTTGCCGTCCAAAGAAAATTCTGTTCCGCTATATTTTGCATACAAAACTTCTTGACCAACTTTGAGTTGCATTTTTGTCTCTTTTCCATCAACAAGTCCGCCTTCTCCGACTGCAACAACTGTTGCAACCTGAGATTTTTCTGCAGATGCTGTTGGAAGAATAATCCCACTCTTTGTCTCTTTTTCTGCATCTTTAGGCAAAATCACAACTCTATCAAACAAAGGTTTTATTTTCATTTTGTTTTGCTCCTTTTTGCATCTAAATTTCATTCTAAAACCATTATAAAGTCACCAACGAAAAAAGTAAAGTTTTTGTGACAACAAACAAAAAAACACATATCGAAAAATGTGTTTTATTGTTATTTTTTTTCTTGTGATCTTTTCATTTTATACATGGCACAATCGGCTCGATTAATAAAATCGTATACTTCTCCATTTCCATAAACAACACCAATACTTACTGAAGTTTTTGATGTAAGATTTTCAATTTTTATGTTTGCAATTTCATCAGAAATATTACGTAATATCACTCCTAACTTTTCTTTGTTTATATGGTCAAACAAAACAACAAACTCATCTCCACCAAATCTAACTACCTTTCCAAATTCGGAAACACAGAATTTGATTGTTGATGCGATTCTTCTCAAAACAATATCACCCATCATATGTCCATAATTGTCATTAATCTGTTTGAAATCATCAACATCAATCATTGCCACAGCATTAACACATTTGTTTTTCCAAAAATCTGACAAATACAATTTGTTGTATGTATCAGTCAAACTATCCTTATACAATCTTGTATCATGGTCCATAACTGCTTTGATTGTGCTGTGCTTGTTTGATACATTTTTTCCAAAAGTCTCTTTTGTTGAAACACTAAAAGATGCAAGAACTGGTTCTTTTCCCAAGACAATCACTTTTGAAAAGTTTTGTTTGAACATTCCGTCAAGCCACAAAAAATTTGTGCTACTGTTTTTGTTTTCAAGTTTAAAACAAATTTCTGCAAGTTGCTCCTTATCTTTAACATTTTCTGACAGTACCTTGCCATTTTTAAAGTAAAAGATCTTTCCGTTCTTATCTGCAATAGAGACATTCTCAAAAACGTTTGCCAACTCTTTTACAAGTCTCTTTTTTTTATTGTATAACATTTTTTTGCCACCCCGTAAAATACACACAATTATACTCTTTTTTTGTTGGTTATGTCAAGAAATGTAAGAGTTTTACTTCAAAATTTCTTCCATTGTGTGCCAAGACAAAAGTGCACATTTCACTCTGGCTGGCATGTTTGAAATATTTTCAAAGGCAACGGCATTTCCAAGCAATTTTCTCTCTGCGGAAGTGATTTTTTCTCTTTTTATCATTTTCATAAAGATTGCGATAATCTTTTTTGCCTGCGTCTTTGTCTTTCCACGAAGAGTATCAATAAGTATTGATGTCGAGCTTTGAGAAATCGCACATCCATGTCCAGAAAATGCGGCATCAACAATAATGTCGTCTTTCAAAATCACTTCAAGTTTTATTTCGTCACCACAATTTGGATTGTGTCCCAAAAGGCACGCAGTAGGCTGTTTTAAATCATGCTTATTTTGACTGTTCATGCTATGCTCCATGATCAGCTCATTGTAAATTTCATCAAAATCACCCATAAATTACTCCTTGATATACTTTGAGAATTTTCCATAAATTTTTTCAAGTGCATTTGAAAGTTTGTCAATATCCTCTTTGGTGTTGTACACTCCAAAACTTATTCTGACTGTGCTGTCCATTTTCAAAAACCTCAAAAGTGGCTGTGCACAATGATTGCCAGCTCTCACACAAATTCCATCTGCATCTAAAAGTGATGCAACATCATGTGGGTGTAGCCCCTTGACATTGAAAGACAAAACAGAGCTTATACATCCTTTTGGAGCATAAATTTCAATGTATGGCAATTTCTCCAATTTTTTTCTGGCATACAAACAAAGCTCCTTGTCATGCTTTTCAATGTTTTTGTAGCCAATTTCATTTACAAAATCAATTGCTCTTGCAAGTCCAATTGCACCAGCAACATTTTGTGTGCCAGCTTCAAACTTGTTTGGCAATGCGGCAAAAGTTGTATCTTGCTCATAAACATACTCAATCATGTCTCCACCCATCAAAAATGGATTCATATTTTCAAGCAATTGTTTCTTACCATATAAAACACCAATTCCCATTGGACCATACATCTTGTGAGCTGAAAAAGCAGCAAAGTCAATGTCTGTTTTCTGAACATCAAATTTTTCATGTGCAACGCTTTGCGTGATATCGGCAATCACAACAGCTCCAACTGAGTGTGCTTTTCGAGCAATCTTTTCAATATTGTTTTTTGTCCCGAGCACATTTGAAGCACTTAAAACACACACAATTTTTGTTTTCGGAGTCAATTTTTTGTCAATCTCATCGTCATCAATCTCAAAATTCTTGTTTAAATATAGATACTTTAATTTCGCTCCCTTTGTCTTTGCAACCTGTTGCCATGGCACAAGATTGCTGTGATGTTCCATGATTGAAAGGATAATCTCATCTCCACGTTTCAAATTGTAAAATCCATAAGAGTACGCAATCAAATTTAGAGCTTCAGTTGCATTTTTTGTAAAGATAATTTCTTCAGAAAATTTTGCATTAAGAAATCTTGCAACTTTCTCTCGCGCCTTTTCATACTTTTCTGTCGCTATAACGCCAAGAGAATATGCCGCACGATTTGGGTTGGCATTTGCATTTTTATAATACTCTTGCATTGCATCCAACACGCATTGTGGTTTTTGTGAAGTTGCTGCACTATCCAAATAAACCACATCACTTTGCAAAATTGCAAATTCATTTTTAATTTCACTAATTTTCTTCATACTCAAATTTCCTATCAATTTTTTCTAAAATTTCTTTTTTCAAATCTTCGTCAAAAAGCTTTGAAACAAAAACATTATACTTTGCCTTTACAACAAGTTTTAAGGCCTCCTCATAAGACAATCCTCTTGACATGATGTAAAAAAGTTGTTTTTCGTCAATTCTGCCAATTGCTGTGCTATGTGTACCTTCAACATCTTCTTCTCCACAAAGAAGCATTGGAAGTGCTTTTGATTTTGCTGCGTCCGAAAGCATCATACAAAATTCGCTCTCTTCTCCACAACTTTTCTTGCATCCTTTTTCAAAGGAAATTGTGCCCTTAAAGTTTTTCCTTGCCTCTCCATCAAGAGCTCCAACAGATTCAATAATCGCCTTACAACTCTTACCAAAAATCTGCTGATAAAGATTTAGATCAAGCACGCTTTTCTTATCTGCCAGATACATAACATTGAGATCACATCTTGCATTGTCACCCAAAAGCTGTGATTGAAAACGCTGAATTGAGTTTTCGCCTGAAAAATCAGCAATATAAAACTCAACTTCAGAGTTTTCTTTTGCACTTACGCTAAATGAAACAAAGTTGTTTGAGCCTTTCCCCATGTCAAACAATGCCACAAACTCAACTTTGCTGTTTTCTTCGCAAATCAAGTTGATTTGACCATTATGCAAAGATTCAAAGTCTCCAACAAATTTCAACACTACTTGAGCGTCTACTCCAGGCAAAACTTTTATATATGTTTTTTCAACTAAATTCTGATTTTTCTTGTCAAACACAAAACATAATTGTAAAGGCTCTTGTGTGTTGGATTGAATCTCAAGAGTTTTTGAGCAATTGCATTTTTGCTCAATGTTTTGGGCTAAAAAGTTTGATTTGTCTTGTTTTTTCTCTGCAAAAACATCTAAAAATTTGATTTCGGAAGTATTTTTTATCTCAAAACCATCAAATTGCTCAATTTTTTTATCAAAAATTTTCTCATCAATTTCGATGTCATTTATACCATAATTTTTTGAAGTTGGATATGGTGTTCTGTTTATTCTTATCATCCTATGCACCCCTCCAATTCCAAATTTATCAGTCTATTCATTTCTACTGCATATTCAATAGGGAGTTCTTTTGAAACAGGATTTGCAAAACCTCTTACAATAAGTGCCTTTGCGTCATCTTCAGAAAGACCTCTGCTCATCAAATAGAATATTGCTTTCTCACTAATCTTTCCCACTTTTGCTTCATGAGAAAACTCAACTTGACCATTTTCAACATTGTTTACAGGCACAGTGTCACTGCGTGACAGGTCATCAAGCATAAGTCCATCACATGTTACAGAGCAACGTGAGTTTGTTGCGTTTGGCAAAATGCTTACCAAACTTCTATATGTTGCAATTCCCCCATTTTTTGAAATGCTGCGAGAATTAATCAAACTTGAAGTGTTTTTGCCGACATGTATCACCTTAAATCCTGTGTCAAGGTTTTGTCCGGCACCTGCAAATGAAATCCCAGTATATTCAGTTTTTGCATTGTCTCCCTTCAAAATACTCATTGGATAGAGCATTGAAATTCTGCTACCAAAGCTACCAGAAATCCATTCCATTTTAGCATTTTTTTCAACAATAGCCTTCTTCGTGTTGAGGTTTAGCATATTGCGTGACCAGTTTTCGATTGTGGAATAACGAAGTGACGCGTTTTCTTTGACAAAAAGTTCCACGCACCCAGCATGCAAATTAACTTTGTTATATTTTGGTGCACTGCACCCCTCTATAAAGTGTAAGCTTGCCCCCTCATCAACAATAATAAGCGTGTGCTCAAATTGTCCACTCTCTGGGGAATTTAATCTAAAATATGACTGCAATGGCATTTCAAGCTGAACTCCTTTTGGTACATACACAAAACTGCCACCGCTAAACACTGCGTAGTGCAATGCAACAAATTTGTGATCAGAAAGTGGCACGCACTTTGAAAAATATGCTTTCACAAGCTCCGGATACTCTCTTATGGCACTGTCAAAATCTGTGTAAATCACTCCTTGTTTCAAAAGAGCATCTTTGATGGAATGATAAACGACTTCACTATCATATTGGGCACCAACGCCAGCAAGATACTCATGCTCTGCCTTTGGGATGCCAAGTTTGTCAAAAGTGTCTTTTATCTCTGTTGGCACATCTTCCCACTTTGTTTTTAAGTCTGTTTTTGGTCTCACATAAGTTGAAATCTCATCCATCTTAAGTTCGCTCAAATCTGGACCCCATGTTGGCAAATCGAGTTTATTGTAAATTTCGAGTGCTTTCAATCTCAATTCAAGCACCCATTTTGGTTCTTTCTTCTGTTTTGAAATATCTCTGACAATTTTTTCCGACAACCCTTTTTCCATTTTAAAATCATAGTTGTCAGCGTTCTTGAAGTCATAGATATTTTGATTTATTTCTTCAAGTTGTGTCTTTGACATCACACACCTGCCTTAAACTTGTCATAACCATTTTCTTCAATCTCTTTTGCAAGTGTTGCGTCGCCTGTATACACAATTTTTCCATCAACAAGAATATGAACCTTGTCAACTTTCAACTTCTGTAAGATTTTTGTTGAGTGCGTGATAATAAGCACTGCATTTGTTTCATTCTTGAACATTTCAATGCCCTTTGACACAATTTTTATTGCATCAACATCAAGTCCTGAATCTGTTTCGTCCAAAATCGCAAGCTTTGGATTTAACTCAAGCATCTGCAAGATTTCATTTTTCTTCTTTTCTCCGCCAGAGAAACCGACATTTAGGTCACGATTTATCATCTCGTTTTTCATTTTGAGACTTTTTGCGTTTTTCTCCATTTCTTCCTTGAGGTCAAAGTAATTTACATTTTTATTGTCAACCTTTGACTTTGCTGTTTTGATAAAGTTGAAAACACTTACTCCAGCAATCTCTTCTGGGGTTTGAAATGACATAAAAACACCAAGACGAGCAATCTCGTCTACTTTTGCGTTTGTAATATCATTTCCATCAAACAAAATCTTTCCGTTTGTCTTGGTATATGCAGGATTGTTGAAAATCACATTTGCAAGTGTACTTTTGCCTGCCCCATTTGGTCCCATGATGACATGAATCTCGCCCTTTTTAATCTCAAGGTTGAGTTTGTTTAAAATTTGTTTATCTTCCACTTTTGCAGAAAGATTTTTGATTTCTAAAAGGTTTTTCATATATTCTCCATTAAATAATTTTTGACAGAAATTTTAATTCCTACCAAATTAGTCTGAATTATTATAGCAGATTATAAAAAAAAAGCAAGCATTTAGCTCGCTTTTGTTTATTTTGCTAAATTATCTTTAAGTATTTTTAAAAAAATGGAGCGGGTAACGGGAGTCGGACCCGTCTCTTAAGCTTGGGAAGCTCACATACTACCGATGTACTACACCCGCATAAAAGGCAAAAAGCCTTATTCTTGCAAATTTGGTGGTGTCACAATTGGTCCAAGAATTGTATTCATAGACATGTTTGTGATTATGTTTGAAACATATGATGTCAAAATCCTTACAGGTTGGCTGTTTCTGATAAATTCTTTTGGGTCCGGAAGTTGTCCAAATTCAATTGAATCAACAGGAATGTCAACACTCATTGTCACAGCAAGTTTCAAAAGATTTACTGGTTGAATTTCCAGTTCTCTTGTCAAAGTTACCTTCACGATCTCTTCTGACACCTTTCTAACATCAATTGTGTCAACAGGCTTTATATTTATCACAGCATTTGCTGCAGGAAAACCCAATCTCTCAAAAACAACTTTTTCAAGCATAGGTTTTACCAAATGTGGTTTGATTATGTTTTGTTCGTTCATTTCAATCTCCTAACAGGTCTATTCTACCATATTTGCGCACAAAATACAATAAAAAAGAAAAAAGATATTTAGTCTTTTTTCTCTTCATCTTTCTCTTCATCATCCAAATTTATGATTTGCAAATTTACCATTTCAATTCTGTGATCTTCCAATTTTGTAACAGTAAAAATCATTCTGATATTTTTTCTAGTCAAATTGCCTTCATCATCAATAATTTCATCAACTGTGTCATATGTAAGCTTTTCTCCAATTGATGGCACTTCTTCAGAAAGCCCAAAAACAAATGAATTTAATTGTTGATACTGGTCTTCTGGAAGATTTTCTATTCCCAATTTTTCAAACAAGTCTTCGACACTCATATCAGCATCAATTTTATATTCATTCTCTCCAACTTTTTCAAAAATTGGTTCTTTCTCATCTTCGTCAGTTTCATCATATATTTCCCCAAAAACAGTCTCAACGCAGTCTTCAAGGGTTACAATACCTGATACACCACCATTGTCATCCAAAACAATTGCCATATGACTTCTCTTTTTTTGCATTTCTCTGATAAGTGTATCAACATTTGTGTTTTCTGCGGTGAAAAGAGGCTTTGCCATAACATTTTTTATATTTATCTTTTTACCTGTTAGTTTTGCCTCAAAAACATCTTTATAATTCAAAATACCAACAATGTTGTCAATTGTGTCTTTGTAAACTGGAATTCTTGAATATTTGTTTTCAGTAAATGTTTTTTCAATTTCGTTTTCTGTTGCATCAAGTGCCAATGAGATAACATCAACTCTGTGTGTCATAATGTTTTCAACGGTCACTTCTTTGATTTTGAGTACTCCTTGAATAATGTCGCTTTCATTGTTTTCAAGCACACCCTCTTCTTGCATTGTGTCAATGATGTCTTCAAGCTCATCTTCAGTAACAGTCACATTTGACTCATTTTTTGCTGTTTGTTTTGTAAAGAGTTTTTGAAGTCCATAAAATGCAATCACAAATGGATAAGACAACTTCATAAACACATACATAAAACCAGAAAATTTGATTGCAACCGTCTCTGGATGTGCTTTTGCATATGCTTTTGGCAAAATCTCACCCGTAATCAAAATGATGATTGTCATAACAACAGTGTTTAAAATGTTGTAGAGCGTTGCGCTGCTGATAAAACTTGACAAAATATATGCACAAAGGGTTGTCGCCAAAATGTTTACAATGTTGTTTCCAACAAGAATTGTGGTAAGTGCTCTGTCAGAGTGTTCTGCAATGTACAAAGCTCTTCTTGCGCCCTTGACTTTGTTTTCTGCCATAGAGCGAATTCTTAAAACATTCATAGAGTTGTATGCCGTCTCGCTCATTGAAAAGAATGCTGAACCTACGAGCAAAAAAACAATAAGAGCAATCAAAAGCCCATGCGCATAATTAAATGTTGCCACTAAAAGCAAACTGGGATAGTCCAAAATAGTTCTCCTTTCTAGTCAACAATTTTTCTTTTTTATTTATTGACATGCCATATTATAACATATTTACGCATGTTTGTCTAGCATTTGCAAAAAAGCGTGATTTCTTTGAAATTTCTGCTTATTGTGTTAAAATGTTGATATGAAAAATCAAACTCTTTGCAATATATGCCCTAGACAATGCAAAATCAATAGAAACTTGCAAGTTGGATTTTGCAATGAGCATGACACAATCAAGATTGCAAAAACAATCAAAAATTTTCAATGGGAAGAGCCTTGTATAACTGGAATCAACGGATCTCTTGCCATCTTTTTCTCTGGCTGCAACTTGCGCTGTGACTATTGTCAAAACTATGATATTTCTCGTGGTGGTGTTGGAAAAGAATACTCGATTGACGAGTTTGTAAAACTTATTGAAGAAAATCAAGATTCTCACTCTTCAATTGACCTTATCACTCCAACACACTTTTCAGTTGCACTTGAAAAAGCATTTTCAAAAATCAAAAAACATACCCCTGTTGTTTGGAACACAAATGGCTACGAAACAGTAGAAAATATAGACATGGTGAGCAAGTTTGTAGATGTCTTTTTGACGGATTTAAAATATGCTGATGATGAACTTGGCAAACAATTTTCAAAATGCCCAAACTACTTCTCTGCAGCACTTCCAGCACTTAAACAGATGTGCAAACTCAAACCCGATGTTTTGGAAAATGATTTTATGAAACAAGGGGTTGTAATCAGACATTTGGTGCTACCTGGATATGTAAACAATTCTCTTAAGATACTTGATATATTAAACGATTTTTTCCCAAATCGAAAAATCAGTATCATGAGTCAATTTACACCAAATGGAAAAAGCAAACTTGACAGAAAACTTAATCCAATTGAATATAAAGCGGTTTTGACTCATCTTGAAAACCTTGAATTTTCAAATGGTTATGTGCAAGATTTTGATAGCGCAAGTGAACTGTTTGTCCCTGATTTTTCTGAAAACTGAATTTTGTTTGACATATTTTTTTGAAAAATATATCATATTTATATAAAAAGGAGTTTGTTATGGATAAAGCTCGCAGAATAAATATTATTTTTGGTGTTTTATTTAGTATTCTTGCCCTTGGCTTTGCGGCACTTTTTATCACAAGTGTTGCCACAAAATATTTAAGCTCTTATATGACACTCACCCTTATGATTTATTTCGTGTCTCTTGCATTTTTGTTTACCGGCGGGTATAATAGAGCAGCAGGAAACAAACGTTCAAAAAGATTTTTCTTTTTGATTGGTCTTCTTGCAATGACGGCATCTCTCGTAATGCTTGGCATTGGACTTGGAAAAGGCTGGATAGATCTTTTGAATTGGCCATTCTAAAAATAAATAAACAAAAATCCGACAGTTTTGTCGGATTTTTTTATGTTCGTCACTCTCAAATTAGCTTAATAACTTAATTTCGTTGAGAAGTTTTTCAAGTTTCTCATTGATTTCTGCCATCTTTTCCTGAGATTGGTTTGTTCTCATTGCCTTTTGAGCTTCTGCTTGAAGTTTGTCAATCTCTTTCATAATTTGGTTTCTTCTGTTTTGAGATTTGTCAACTTTGTTTGTTTCAACATCACTCATGGCATCTTGCAACTCTCTATTCAAAAGCTTTCTCATTTGAGCAAGTTTTGATTCTTCCTCTGAAAGACGTCTGTTGATTTCATTGAGAGTTTCTTTTTTAGGTCTGCCTCTACCACGTTTTTCTTCGGCCTTTGGAGTGACTTTTTTAGGTCTACCAACAGGCTTCTTCTTTTCTATCACAGGTTTTGGCGCCGGCTGTGTAACTTTTCTTGGTCTACCAACTTTCTTGGTTGGCGCTGCAGGTTGAGCTTGTTTTTTTGGACGACCAGGTTTTCTTGCTTGTACACTTGCTACTTTTGTAACTTTTTTAGGTCTGCCAACCTTCTTTTTTGTTTCAACAACAGGTGCAGCAACCTTTCTTGGTCTGCCCACCTTTTTCTTTGGCTCTGCTGGTGCAGGTGTTTTTCTAGGTCTGCCAACTTTCTTTACTGGAACCTCTTCTTCTTTGACAATTTTTCTAGGTCTGCCAGCTTTTCTTCTTGGCTTTTCTTCAATGTAGTCTTCTTCAGGTTCTACTTCTTCCTCTTCGAAATCTTCCTCTTCCTCAGGTTCTTCAGCAGGTTCTTCTTCAGGTTCCTCCTCAACTTCTGGGGCTGGTTCTGGAGCTGGCTCCTCATGCTTTGGTTCTTCTTTCTCTTTTTCAAGAGAGAAATCTTCAAACTCGGCTTTTACTGGAGCTTTCTCCTCATGTTCTTCTTCTGCTGGAGCAGTGTTCTTTCCGCTGTTGATAAGATCAATGTCATTGTCTTTGTCCACATCTTTTACAACATTTTCTGCTACATCATAAATGTCATCTTTTTGGCTGACATCCGTCATAAACTCAAATGCATCAAGTTCATCCAAATCAATAAATTGTTTGTCTTCTTTCTTTGCAGCTTTTTCAAGAAGCTGTCCTTCCTGATTGTAAACATTTCCTTCAGCATCATGGAAATTTCCATCTTTGTCATAGAATGTTCCATCTGCGTAAACATAATTTCCTTCAGCATCATACTGCCCTTGTGGAACAGCTGCCTCGCCACCTTCTGGACGATTTTTAAGCTTAAGTTCAAGTTCGATAAGTTTTTGTTGGTCTTGTTCTTTTTCGGCTTTCATGTTTGCCATTTTTTCATCAAAAACTTTTGCAACAACTTTTTCTGCACTATGACAGAACTTGTCAAAGAATGTTTTGTATTCATTGAGCATTGCTTGTTCTACACCAGCACGATATTTCTCAAGCTCTTCATTAAGCTTTTTGATTTCCTCTTCACATTCGCCTTTTTCAAGCAAATACTTTGCTCTTTGTTGTTCAAACTCTTGTTCCAACTGCTCTTGTTTTGCAGCTTCTTGTGTTTGTTGTTTTCTATAATAGTTACTTTCAATTCTGTTTGTTGTTTCTTCTTGCATCTGACGAAGTCTTTGAATATTTTCTTTTGATGCTTGGATCTTTGTTTGAGAATCTCTTTGAACATTATCAAAGTTTTTCTTTCTTGATTCAAGTTCTGCTTCGAGCTGTGAAATTTGAACCAACAACTTTTCTTTTCTCTTCGAG
>Ga0265300_10000572_pt1 | contig 38683 bp, 40 predicted proteins | sample AusTroGonzalo_MG_FD_193482 | JGI IMG/M metagenome (GOLD analysis project Ga0265300, IMG submission 193482) | Bovine rumen microbial communities from tropical cattle in Woodstock, Queensland, Australia - Gonzalo_03 | ecosystem: Host-associated > Mammals > Digestive system > Stomach > Rumen ...
CCTGTTGATAAGTTTGTGCGGTTTTGATCTGCTGCTATCTGCTAATATCTGCTTGGAAACTAGTTCTATCTGCTAATAACTGCTGCTATCTGCTAACTACCCCGGCAGTATAACCCCTGCCCTCCAGGCTGGCCTATGGCCCTAGTAATATCTAGTCTATCTGCTAATATCTGCTAACTATCTGCTAATGGCATCTTTGGCCCTTTCGGAACCGAGGCGTTTCCTGCCTCATGAAAGTCGTGGGGCCCCAGGGGCCCCTGCCCGCGATACAAGCTAAAACGGCTAAGAAAGAAACAACTAATCGCGGTTGTGATTGATGCTGCTCTATATGTAGCAAAGGAAATGCAGGTTGGCATCGTTTTTCTGAATTTTCTTTGTAAAAGAATGTTTACCTAGTTCACCTTCTTGGTGTCGAGTTCGATTACCTTGTCACCCGCCATGTCCTTCTCGCGACAATCGGGGCAAAGGTCACAGAGGGCGTTGCCTTCCTTGTCGGTAGCGAGCCACACGTCTTCCTCGTTATTTCCGCATGTCTTCTTGAACAGGTCGAAGTCAAGCTCCTCAAGTTCGCTGCCGGTGTTCTCTGCCCATTCGTCATCGTCCCATACGGAAGAGAACGTGACGGAGAAGCATTCCTTGATGGCGGTCTTGAGATCGGCCTTCCCGTTTACGAACAGTTCGATCGGGCACGGGTTGAAGCCATGCGGGGCGAGTTCAAGCAGCTGTTCCGGGGTGTATGCGCATACGCCCTTCATTTCATCGTCCCATGCAACACTGGCAATCGCTTCAAGCATGCTGTCGTCGGAAAGGATGTCCTTCACTTCATCGGCGACGACTCCCTGATAGTGGATTGTCTTCTTGGAAATGCTCTGGATTTCTTCGATAATGAGGTTGGTGTAGACTTTGGTCTTGATGTTGATGTTGTTCATTTGGATTTTCCTTTTTGGTTTCGGTTCTGTCCCGTATGTAGCATTCTTTTTCCCAAGTGGCAACAATGCCACCGGAAACCCCGAAAAACTTGAGGGGGCTGCAATCTTTTTGTTGCCAAAAGAAAAATTATAAGCTATATTCGGTTATGTAATAGTTTTCAGTATGCGAAGTGGAGAGCGCGAATGAAACAAGGTTTTACCCATCACGGGCTCGTGGTTCCATCTCTCCACAATTCGGGAACCACGGGCCCGTTTCCTTATTTGGAGAGATATGGAAGAAGATGAACTTACAATACCGGAACTTGAGGAGGTGGACACGTACTGCGAGTGCCTGCAATACGTCCGCACCACCCATACGAGCAAGGAAGCCGCAAGGGAAAACAAGATGGAGGCATGCAAGGTCGGGAACTGGTCCAGCCATGCATTCTTCTTCAACGAGCTCGTAAAGCTGCACCGGGAAGGCATCACCGTGCGCAGGGTACCCCCGATGCAGGGGGAGCCGTGGTCCACCAGATTCCTATTCCTCGACATAGACAACAAGGCACAGGATGGCCACGATGCCCCGAACGTAACGGCGGATGAACTTGAAAAGGCACTGCCGTCCATGGGCTACCCGGCCACAGGCTACACCCAGTCAACCTCGCGCAAGGAGTTCAGATGGCACATTCTCCTGTTTCTGGATACGCCGGTGCGTACAGGGGAAGAATATGACAAGGCCAGGGACGAAGCCGACAGGAGGCTCAGGAAGGCGGTTTCCGGGCTCCGTGGGACCAAATCCATGCCCGCCCTGGCTGACCCAAAGGTCAAGTGGCAATCGTGCCTCTACGGCCCGTTCCAGGCCGAAGAGCGACCGATAGTGCTAAAGGACCCGGTGTACATGGACGGGAAGATTGTATGGGCGGACGACTCAAAGCACGGCGAGCGTACATTCTCGGACCCAACTATACATGCAAAGCCGTACCTGGAGGCAGGGTACTTCAAGGATTGCTACGTCCCGCTCACTTCATCGAAGTTCTGCAAGTGGCTGCACCGGGAAGGCCTGGCGTCGGTCGAGCGCATAGACGACATGGAATATGACTTCCCGTGCAACGGGATCCTGCCGTATGTCCGCAAGGGAGCATCCAAGGCGACCGGGCAGATAACGGAAGGCGAGCGCCACGACAGGATAAGCGTATTCATGCTGAAGATGTACGCCCAGGCAAGGGCATGCAACCTGTACCTGGACGAGCACGGGTTCGGCAGCAGGAAGTTTACCGAACTGGAAATCATCAACTCCTTCAGGCATTACGTGGACCGTGCCTTTGAAACAGTTGGTGGATATAACCTCAACGGCCACGTGACGGAACTCAGGCGCCTCATGGAGAAATACAGGGACATGGGCGACAGGGAATATCTCGAAGAGGTCTCCAAGTTCTCCTCCGGGCGCCACATGTTCAAGACCAGGGCCTACACGTCATCCACGGCATGTAAGATAATTGAAAGCTTCAGCAATGCGGATGGAGAAGTGGAGTTCGAGTCCGTCGCATTCCGCGATTCCTACCTCAAGGACCAGCGCATAAGCCTGCCTACCGTACGGAAGGTCGCCGCTGCACGTGGACTGAAGGTAAGGTGCACGAGGAAGTCTGGAGGTGGCGGGAACCGAACTGGTGCAGGGAGGAAACCGGTTGTCACATGGGAGTCACTCGTGACCAAGGGAACAGTCGCCGGAGGCGTGTTCCATTATGTCGGAAAGTTGACCCCGAGTGAGAAAAAGTTTCTTCAAAGAAATGGAATGAAAATGAAAAAGAAAAACGTGGACAAATCAAAAAAATAAAAATTCCCAAGTTTTCCTTCTCCTATTGGATTACGATTTTTCCGATTTTGATTTGTCCACGTTTTTACCCTCCTATACATTTTTCCGATTTTGATTTGTCCACGTTTTTACCCAAAACTCAACATACAGGAAAATTTTATGAAAAAGGCATACGAAACTGCATTAAACCTTCCCGAACTAACAAAGGGACCAGTAGGTGAAATAGACCTCGACTGGCCACTGAACGCTGAAGTCATCGGCTTCATCGACGAAGGACCGTCCATCCGCATCGTCTACAACGTGCACACGACCAAGGACGGGGATGTCATCTTCGAGGATCGGCTTTGGGACCCGGACTACAAGCCTGCAAAGGAGGTGCCGTGGCACTTCCTCCCTGCGAATTTGAAATCTGCCATATCCAATGCAAAGACCAGGGGTAAGGAACGCATGGCCCTGTGGTCAAGCATTCTTAAAATGGGGCCAAAGGATGCCTATGCGGCAATGAAGTCCGGCGATGCGCTTGCGGACAGCACTATACATCTTGCAGTGATTATAAAGTCCGGCAGTGAAGGCCGGCAGTATATCAAAATCGTCTCATCCAGGGTGCTGTACGGTGAACTCCCTCGCATGCCGATAAAGAACTTCGGCGTACCGGAACTCTGCGAATGGTATTCCGGAGCCTGCTGGTATTCCGAAGTCTGCGAATGGTATTCGGAGTGGTGCCGCATTTCCCCAAATGACCCGGCACCCGTGCTGAACGACTGGCTTATTGGTCTAAACAAGCGCAACCAGAACGCGATGAAGGAGTCGCTCCCGACCAGGCCCGGGGAACGAGTCGCCTCGATGATATAGCCTTTCTACCAAAAATAGGTACCGCTGCTACCAAAAATAGGTGCCGCCTACTCTCCAAATACTTCCTTCCTCAGCTCCTCTACACCAGCTTCCTTGATGTAATGCTTCAAGGCTATGGCTTCCGAATCTCCTACCATCTTGCTTGCTACTGCAATACCGCATCTCCGGTAGATTTCAGTTGCCCTTGATCTGCGAAAGGTATGGAGTCCTCCCGCTGGAAGTCCCAGCTTCTTTACAGCACGTGCAAGCACCTTGTATCTCCTGCTTTGGTTCCTGCTTACCAGATTGAAGACGTAGCTTTCCGGTTCCTTCCTTATTACGTCCAGTTCAGCATACAGCCTCCATGAAATCGGTACTACCCGTTCCTTCCTTGCTTTGGTGCTCCCTGCACTGAACCTGATGCTTGCCTGGTCTATGTCCTTCCATTTCACGTCCATGAGCTCTGAATTTCTGCAAGCGCTCTCCATAAGGCAGAAGAAGTACAGCCTGTACTGCTCCGTCCTCTCGGGGGTATCGGAACTTACCGTACAGCAGATGTCGTGCATTTCGTCATAGGTCCAAAATACATGGTCCCCCTCGACAGGACGTATCTTCGGGAGAGCCTTGCACAGTTCCTCCCTCCCAAGGAACCTGAACAGGGAACGGAGGGCGTTGCAGTAGAACCTTCTCGTGTTGTTCCCGATGTCCAGGTTGCGCGATATGGCCTCCCTTACCGCATCGGCGCCCATGGTGTCCAGCCTGGCCTCCCCGAGCACGATATGGGCCGCCTTGACATAGTTGGCGATTGTGGCCCCGGAGAGGCCCCGTACGCGCATATCCACTTCCCAGCGTTCAAGTATGCCTCCCGGGGCTGAAACGGGCTTGGAGGCATCCTTCTGTGCAAAAGAGGGGGCATCCACCGTGACCAGCCTAGCTGCAAGTTCATCCGGGACCGGCTGGCCAGCTTCCAGGCACTCGTTCACCTGGAACAGGATGTTCTTCTGCCTCTCGACCCACTTCATGGCCTCCGCCTTGCTTTCCGTGTTCAGGGGGATGAACCTCTCCCTCCCGTCCTGCCTAACTCGCCCGTAGTACGGCGCAGTCTTCCTCTTCGGGTTCTTGACCACCGCAGAGTAGATTATCTTCATTTAAATTACCTCATGGCCGCTGTCGGCCCCTTGACTTCCTCGTGTTGCCGGTGTTGCCACCGATGTTGCCAAAAACATAGCAACATGTTGCCAAACGAACAGCAAAATCGAGGAAAACGGGGGCAATCGGGGCAGGGGCCATAAACCCCTGATTGCATTCCATTTGATGAAATATAGGCAGCGGCATTGAGCCGTTGCCATTTTTGTTGCCATTCTGTAATAGTTTCCCTCCTGTAAGAAAGGAGGCTTTTTAATGCCCAAGCAGAAGACCAAGAAGATTGTTACCCCCGAATGCGACTTGCAGGTGCCCACGGAGGAAGTAGATGTCGCACCCATGTCGGCAATGCAGGCCGGGGATGCCAGGTGGAAGCTGGATTCAGATTCCCTGATGGCCATGCAGGCCGAATACTACGATGTGATGACCGGGCAGCCGGTGTTCGACGGGGTGACAGACGCCCCCTACCAGGAACCAAAAGGCGATACTTATTTGCAAAAGCGCATCCAGGATGAAATAGACACCCTGTACCCGAGGGCCCGCCTCGGAACGGAAGGAATCCTGGATGCAGTGCTTCGCGAGCTGGTTCGTGCTCGTTTGAGCAGATAAGGAGGCGACGATGCCCGATCTTCCGGAAAATATTGCAGATTTACCCGAAATACCCGTTCCTTGCGCGACAAAGGCCTCTTCTAGCGCGAAAAAAGTGCGCGGCAGGCCAATCACCAAGGAAAACTCAAAACAGTTCCAGATTAGCTCCGCAAGGGCAAAGAAGGCCCGCAAGGAGGCGAGGGCGCAGATGCTACTCGCACTCACCACGAAGCTCGACCTCGGCGACGAGCTGGTCAAGGCGTGGCAGATGAGCGACGAGAAGCAGATGAACCTCATCGAGAAGGCATTGCGCATCGTCGGCCTCCACCATGACCAGAGTCCGGACGCACAGGCACAGAAGGTACAGCTGAACACCAAGGCCGACGTGAAGGCAAAGGTTGACAACACCCTGCACTTCATAATTGAGGACGCAAAGGGCGAACAGGAAGGGTAATGGATTTCCGCATCCCGATGCTGCCGGTCCAGAAGGAGTTCTTCAACGCGACGGAGGACTTCGTGGCCATCGTGTCTTCCCGTTCATGCGGGAAGTCCTGGATTGCCATGTTCTCGGCGCTTACGGACCTGCTCTTCGGGCGCAACGTGCTCTACATGGCCCAGACCGACGGCGCGTTCTACAAGGGCCCCTGGCTGCACTTGCAGAGCTTCCTGCGCGAGTTCAACCTCCTGGACAAGTGGAGCTACAACTCCACCTACAAGACGGGCACGCTCGACCTCGGTGGCGGAATCAAGTCAAAGTTTTACTATTGCAGCTACGAGAATTTGTCAGCGGCGAGAGGCGCGACCGAATGCAGTACGCTGTACCTCGATGAATTTATGCTGTCTGAACCCGTCGTCCTAGGCGTGACGGCTCCATGCCTGCGCGGAAAGGACAACTTCGGGCACCAGATTGTCCCCCGTATACGTGCGGTTTCTACACCGAACATGGAGAGCCTCTGGCAGCTCATGATAGTGGAGCACGACCGCTACGGAATCCGCCTGCTGCGTTCCAAGATGACCGAGAACGTGTTCATGACGGACAAGCAGCGCGAGGTGATGGCGAATGCAATCTTCGACCCGAAGATGAGGGCCCAGGAAATCGACGGCGAAATCATCGTAGACGGTGGCCAGACCGCAATCATCAACGTTTCCGACTTTACCAACGTCATCCAGCCGTTCCATGACAACGGAATCTATGCAGGCCTTGACATGGCCCACAAGGGCCAGAGGGACAGCCATGTGTTCTGTGCCGTGCAGGGCAACAGGCTCCTTGCACTGCATGAGTTCGGCAAGTGCGACCACATGGAGGTCGCTTCCTGGATAAAGAGGTTCCACGAAAGATATCCCATCCACAAGCTCAACATAGACCTTGCATGGTCCGAACTGGTATATGAACAGCTCCGCTTCACCATAAACTGCCAGCAGCGTTCGTTTGCCGAGAAGCCGCCTGTCGAGGACGAGAAGGTGCTCCTGCAATATGTGAACCTCCGTGCATGGGGCTATTTCCGGTTCGCACAGCATACCCGCGACGGTCTTGTATGGGATGTCAATAGCGAGTTCATCGACAAGGGAGTAGTTTCTGAACTGAAGAGGGAAACATGCCATACGCACTTCCTCCTGGACCGCATGGGACGCATTTTGCTCGAACCGAAGGAAGACATCAAGGCAAGGCTGGGACGAAGCCCCGACGTGGCCGATGCGGCCATGCTCGCATGTATCGACCGCCCGGGCCTCATGGACCCTGCGATAGTGGCAAGGGAACAGCAGAGGGATGCCAAGGAAAGGGAAGTGCTTGAGGCCATAATGAGTGAGGACTAGGATGGACAACCGCCTGTATGCAAAGAGGAATCCGTACGAGGAAGAGGAACTTTTCGCCATGCTTGAGCGCATGAGGCGCCAGGGCGACATGGATCCAGAGATGGACCAGAACCTCGGGGAGCTTATCATAGCCGTCACCCGTTTCGCGATGACATGCGGCATGCGGAAGGGAATAGTTTTCAGGGGCGACGATGCCGAGTCGCAGTGCATGGTCTATGCCCTTGAGGCTTCCCGAAAGGCCGACACCAGCAACCCGAGGCGCTTCGTCAACTACATGGTCAACGCGGTGCAGAGGAACTGGGTGCGAGACTCGATGACCGAGAGCAACAGGAACAAGCTCCTGTTCCCCGTGAGCGACACCGAGGGCATAGAGCTCGCCGCAGGAATGGACGGGATGCCTGAAGGCATACCGCCATGGGAATGTTTAAGACTGTTTACAATGAAGAACAAGGAGGCCGATGATGGCAACCAGACACTTGGAAGATGCAATGGAAGAAGTGAAGAAGTCCCTGGAGACCCAGACGGAAACCCAGACGACTGAAGAACACGATGACAAGCCGGTGGAAACCCCGGCACCCGAGGAACACGAGGAACCGAAGCAGGAAGACAAGCCTGCCGAACAGCCTCCTGTTGAACCGCCTGCACCGAAGAAGGACGAAATTGGCGACGAGCTAGAAAACACGAACTCCGTCATCCGCAACCGTCTCAAGAAGCAGGCCGAGAAGTACGACCGCGAACTCGCCGACCGGGACGCGAAGTACGATGCGCTGGCCAAGCAGTTCGAGGAGTTCAAGCAGGGCATGAAGAAGAACGAGCCGCCGAAGACCCGCGATGCCTTCTCGACGGACGAGGAATACGTTGCCTACCTTACACGACAGCAGATTGACGCCGACCGTGCAGAACAGGACCGTGCCCGCAAGGAACAGGAGGAAAAGGCTGCACAGGAGAAGGCCGAACAGGACAAGGCTGAACTTGCATTCCGTAAACGCCAGGAACGCTTCATCAACAACATCAACTACTGCTTCGACCGGCCTGAACAGAAGGCCGAGTTCATGGGCAAGGTGAAGACATATCTCGGCAAGGGCCTCGGTGACCTCCTGGACGACTGCCCGATTGCATCCGACTACCTCCTCGCATCCCCGCGTGGCCCGAAGGTCCTCGACCGCCTCCTTACCGATGTCAATGCATTCAAGCGCGTGTTCGACCCGAGAGGCATCACTCCCATGGACCAGTACTATGAACTCCGTGAACTTGAACGTGAAATCTATGGCAAGCCGGCGCCTGCAGTGACCGAGGCGCCTGCAGCCGAACCGAAGCCCACAGAGGAACCGAAGCCCGCGAAGCAGGTTCCGAAGTATGGCAAGCCGGGCGCACAGGGCGGCGGAAGGTCCGCGGATGTCTACACTGACCCGAAGGCCCGACGCGACGAGGTAAGGCGCCTCATGGGCTTCTAAAGGGCTTAGCGATACTTAGGTAATAGAAGGGTGCGTATCAGGCCTCCACCCGGCCATTTACCAGCGTAAGACTCCGTCCTGGCGGGGACAACAGCAGGCGCCACTGCATTGGTGCCAAGAACGACAAAGTGCAACCCCGCCATAACAATTAACAGGAGATTTTACAATGGCTATCGCACCTAACGCCTTTACCAACCGCAAGAAGCTTGACCTCTTGGCCACGGCTCTTCGCGACAATATGCCTTATGTCCGTGCTTCCAAGCAGGAATTCCCTCAGTCTGAACTTAAGGGCAAGAAGTTCGGCGCCTCAGTGCACACCTACCTCGCCGACCCGGGTTCTGTCCAGGATGGCATCGTTGCTGACCCGGATACCATCACGGAAGTTGAATTGACCGCCATCATGGCCAACAAGAACACCTCCGTCGAAACCGACATGTGGGAAAATTTTGTTGATGTGGAAGACTACTCCAAGCAGGTCCTTAAACCGAAAGGCCTCAAGCTCGCAAGAACCATCGAAAAGGATGTCATTGATCAGAACGTCTACGCTTCCGTCCAGGCTGTCGTGCAGCCGAAGGTCGGCGGTGCTTCCGTCTTCGACACCGGCATCATCGGTGATGCATCTGCAGCCCTCGGTGAACTCGCTGTCGCTGGCCGCCTCGTCTGCTTCCAGTCCCCGAGCCTCCTTGGTAAGATTTCCCGCGGTCTCCAGCGCAACTTCCTTCCTGATGACATCATGAAGGACCTGTACAAGAACCGCTACCTCGGCGAATGCGAAAACTCTTCCGTCATTGAACAGCCGTTGATGCCGAAGATCACGATGTCCGCAAATATGGACACCGCCCCGACCATCACGTTCACGGTTGCAAACACGGATGCTTCCAGCAACGTGCTCAACTATGAACCGGTTTCCACCATCACGGTTTCTGGTGCCGGCAAGACCCTTGAAGAGGGTGCTGCCTACGAAATCCCGGGTGTCTACGTGGTTGACCAGTCCGGCATGCGCACCAATCAACCGTTTGTCGTGATTTACCACAAGGAAATCACTGGCGTGTCTCACGGCCAGGCAACCTACGGCTTCAAGATTCCAGAAATCCGTCTCGCTGTCGGTGACCAGAAGGGCGCAGGCAACCCGAACGCTTGGACCCCGAACGCCCTTGCAAGCCTCACGGTTACCTTGACTCCGCTCCTCGGTGCAGGCAAGAGCTACCTCGTTGGTCAGACGCGCCTTGATGACGCCTTGGTGTTTGACAGCTACACCTTCGATGACCTCCCGTCTTCCCGCACGGAAAACGTCGGTGTCGATGGCCCGATCTCCCTGAAGTGCATGGAGTTCGGTGACGGCAAGAACGGCGTGCAGCTGACTAGGATTGACGCTCCGTACCTCAGCAAGATCTGGGACCCGCGTCTCTCCGTGACCACTTACGTGGAAGTGTAAACTCAACTTGTTGAGCATCAACGACTTAGAAAGCCTGCTCGGTTGAGCGGGCTTTCTTTCGTTCCCTATATCTGCACTGTCTTTCTGTTGCTTTAATAGCACCTGTGGGAGGGAATGACAACAACGCAGAAAGGGCTCCCTTGCGGGAGCCCTTTCTGTTGCGGAGTTATTTTATGGCATGGGTATTTGACTGGGAACACCTGCATTCACGATATCCGGTATGTCCTCGGTGAGCAGGCGGGGGTCACTTGCGTTTTTAAAACCAAGACTCTTTACGATTTCATTCGTATATGTGGTCGTAACGGCCTGCTTGCGACCCCGGTACTTCTTATTGGCCTCTGCTTCCGTGGCCCCGAGGTCCAGTGCCTTCTGCCTTGCAATGACTGCCTCTGCCTCTGCCCGTTCGTCGACCATGGCCTTGTATCCCGGTGGGAGCTTCTTATATACCAGCATCTTGTTGGCTTCCATCTGTGCCTTTCTGGCCTTCTTCATCTTACTTGCATCCGCAAGTTCGCTGAGCTTTGCCGTTCGCGCCCTGGAATCAGCCAGAGAGGCTACCTTCACAGCCTCATCCTCTGACATTCCAGAAGCTATGGCATCCTCAAATGCCCGCTTTCTGGCCTGTGACCCGGCATCTCCTATTATCTGCTTGGTGGATTCATCAAGGTCAGGTAAATCGTCTATGCCCACGAAGTCCTTGGGTTTTTCTGCCTTAATCCTGGAGTTTATGATTTTTAGCCTGGCTTCGCGAAGCTTTTTCTGGTACAGTTCGTTAAGGTTGTAATACTTTCCGATATTACCGGTGGCCTCGGCTTCATCTCTAGCCGCACTGGCAATTGTGGAAGCTTCATCATCTATTTTTGCCTTTTCCACATCGTCTAGGCTATCGTAGTATTGCTTAGCGCGTTCCCTGTAGTTTGCCGTAGATTTTCTTGTCGTGGCACGTGTTTTATCGGCGACACTTTCAACATCGTCAAGGGTGCGTGCTGAAACTCCCTCTAGAACTGGACCGCTCTTTACTTGCAAGGACGGGTTCTTCCCCATCAAAAAATCTTCAATCGAGCGATTCACAAGATCGAACGCCTGCTCCTTGACGTTAAGGGAGCCGGCAAATGGTCCTAGCTCGTCGACTTCCTGTTTGATTGCATTCATCAGGACCTCCCGGGACGGGACGATACCAGTCTGTGCCTGCTTAGTAAGTACGCTGTGGGCGATATCCCTGGTAAGCTCCACGGCATCGTCCGCCGCAATATTCCTGCCGGACCGTGCAAGTACCTTGGACCACTTCGGCATAGCTATAACGGCGGCTTTCAACACTCCACCGCCAGGCAGCATATCAAGGACACCAGGGCGGTTACCGGCAGCAACGGTGCCTACAGCGGCACCAGGACCGGTAAGGCCGAGCGCCATGTCAAGGCCTGTATTTCCGGTACCTTCGCCAAGCACTGCCTCGACCGCATTTTCCAGGATGGTCCCGAGGCCCCTGTTGAGCCATGAATCTGGGTCGGTAACCGCGTTCTTTTCCTTGATTACGATGGGCTCCCTGTGGGCCATGGGGTCCACCCTTTCATAACGGAGGGACGGCCCTTCCTGGCGGCTGGGCTTGATTCCTGAGCCTGAAAGGAGCTCCCTGGCCCTTCTGGACCAGTCGACTCCAAGAATGTCTGCTGAATTGAGGTTTGCCATAAAACGATATCTCCTACGGATAAGTAGTGACATCGCCCGCTACTTATCGTTAGGAGACTCCAATATGCTCGCAGTGAACAGTATGATCCAGGAAGCCCTGGAATTGACCTCGATGGTCGGTGATGGCGAACCTGCCGACGGCACCCTGGCCGCATCCGCGCTCGGGCTGCTCAACCGCGTCATCGCACGGCTCAACAACGACAACTATTTCTCTTCCACCCAGGACTACCGTGACGTGGCAGCCGGTGGCAAGATTTACTTCAAGAAGCTCGAAGAGGGCGAAAATTTTGAAAGTTCCGACGGTTCCGCATGCATCGACATGGAGCCGCCTGAATCAATCGAGGGCGTTTCCAGGAAGCTAGGCATCCGATGGCTCCAGCTGCTCCCGAGCAACCCCAGGGACCAGATGGCCATGACTAGCTGGTCGCTCCCTACCACTTATTCATATGGCTTCAAGTTCGAGAAGTCGCCTTCGGGCAACGACCGCATGGTTGGCGAAGTCCTCCTCAACGGTAACGCCCATGCCCTCATGCGCATCTTCATGAACCACAGGCTACCCAAGTATTCGATAACGGACAACATGGCCATTTCCCCGCTCTACCACGACGCGATCCTCTATTCGCTAGCGGTGGCCATCTGCGAGAAGTATAAGCTCAAGGACTACCAGGAGGAAATGGAACGCCAGAAGAGCATCGCGCTCTCCATCATCGACAGGAACACCCTCAACAACCGCGCCCTCAACTCCGGCCTCGTGAACCAGGAATCCTACATGGACTCCTACTTCAACGGCCTCGGCGGCAACGGTCTTTCCCTGTAAGGAGGCGGCATGGCCACTTCGCAGGTAATGCAGTTCCTAGTGGGCAAGAGCGCCAAGGGCAAGTATCCCGCGGTGCAGGGTTCCGAACTTTCCGTAAACATGTACAAGAGTGACAACGGGGGCAAGTCCTTCATGGAATCCGTCCCCGGCCTCCAGCGCATTTACCAGATTGGCGGCAAGTGCCGTGGCACCTATGTTTCCACCCGTGGCCTCAAGTCCGAACGTTCCCCCGAGGACATGTTTGTCTGCATGGGCAACGTGGTCTACAGGGTCAAGGAAACGGGCAAGGAGAAGCTGTTCTCGGTGGCCCCGGGGACACAGCGGATGTCCTTTGCGGAAACCGGTGGACCCGTGCCCATCATGCTCTGTGCGGACGGCTCCAACCTCCATGCATACAATTTGCTTACGGGTGAATACAGGCGAATCCAGCTCCCTGTTGCGGTGGAGCAGGATGGTCACCTGGTCAAGCCCACGCACGTCTGCGTGATTGACGGCGTAATCGTAATTAACGATACGGATAGCGGATATTGCTACTACAGCCCGCGATATCCGCTTTCATATTCCACCAGGGAAGTATTCGACCTCTCTGATGGCCAGGTGCAATATGAAGCCGATGGCGTTACGGTCAAGATGAAGACCGTGGACCCCTATGAATGGGTCTTCTACGATGACTACCACACGCAGCAGTTCTTCCTTAGCACCGGTGCGTCCGATTGCGTCAATGGATTGATTTCCGTTGGAAATTACCTGTATGTCTTTGGCCCAAAGAGCGTAGAGGTCAAGAGCTACCAGGGTGGCGAGTATGCCACGTGGAGTGACCTCTACTTCTCCGCGCAGAGCACCTTCGGCCTCGAATCGCCGAACTCCCTCTGCCAGGTCGGCAACACTGTATTCTTTATTTCCAGCGGCCAGCAGAGGGGCAAGTGCGTCATGGCCGCTACGGGCACGAATTTCGAAATCATTTCCGAACAGTGGCTTGACGAAAAACTGGAAAGCGAAGTAACCGATACAGCCTACATCTTCCCATATTCCTCCTCGCACCACATGTTCATAGTGATGCAGGCGAACACCATCGGGGAAACATGGTGCTATGACCTTTCCCAGAAGGAGTGGCACCAGAGGACTTCCCGTGACCACAACACGGCCATGGAGAAGCAGTGGCGTGTCGGCGGTGTCGCATACTGGCGCGAGAAGTTCTACGCGTTCACCAATGACGGACTCTTCTGTCATTTCTCCGGATGGACAGAACAGTGGAAGGACGACGTGGAACTTCCGGTCATCAGGCACCGGCAGGGCCCCGTGTTCGTTTCGAACAACCGCCCGTTCGTCATCGAAGAGTTGGCCCTTGAGTGCAACGTTGGATGTGGCGAGGACTACAGGGAGGATCCGGAAGTCCTCCTGGAAGTGTCCAAGGATGGCGGCATGACCTACGGCAACGTGCGCTCGGCGAAGTTTGGCCGTACGGGCCTCTACTCGCACAGGGTAAGGTGGCATTCCCTCGGCATTACGCGCCTTGCAGTCATCCGGATAACGTTTTCTGAACCCATGGACTTTGTACTAAGCGACTGCGATATACGCGCAGGACAGACGGGGGCCATGATATGATGGGCGGTACAATCGAACAGCACTCTCCACTGGAGATGGTCCGCAATGTCCTCGTGGGCACCTGGGCGGAGTACGAGAAGAACGGGTGGCATGTCGTGACATGTCCTCTCTTCACTGTAATGGAGAAGGTATGTCAGCCGGGGCCAAACGTGCTTCCCCTGACTCCGTGGCGACAGACATATGTTGACATAGTTTTTGACGGCGGGAGCGACAGGAAGCTCGTGAAGCCGGGACAGACAGTTTTAAACATCGACCAGGCGAGCTTTGTCCGCATTGCCCAGTTTGGTCAAGGAGATAAATGATATGGCCGTTATGGAAGATATCGGTGGCTTCGTAGCTAACCCGTTTGGCCTGGGCGATGCAGGGTACGGTTTCCTCGACCAGCTAGGCGAACAGCTCGGCCTCTCAAACAGGAAGCAGGTCCAGCAGGGCCTTGCCTCCATGGATGAACTGCTTTCACAGGCAGCCCAGGTAAGCAACCAGAACAAGTCGCTCTACAACGACTACATGAACCAGATGAAGGGCGTCTATGGGCAGGGGGCCTCACAGTACAGCGATGCCGTGAACGCCCTTACGCAGGCGATTGGCAACGGCCCTGACCAGTTCAGCTACACGGGCGACGTGAACGACTTCTACGACAAGTTCGCGAACCAGCGCATGCAGGCTGCGACCAATGCCATGAAGAACGCAGGTGGCCAAAATTTGTTCAGCTCTGATTTCATGAACAACTTGACTAATAAGCAGGCCGCCCTGAGTACGGAGGCTTGGGAGAAGGCCTACGACAAGATGATGCAGGACCGCCAGCAACAGCTTGCAGAATGGAATGCAGGGCAGCAGTCCAAGCAGGGCTACATCAACAACCTGGGCACCGTCGCCGGGCTCTACGGCAACGACAGGAACCAGCTTGCAAATGCCTATGGCGACTATTACAGCAACATGGCCTCCCAGAACAATGCCGACCTGCAGACCCGCAGCGACCTCACTCAGGCAAGGACGAACCTCGCAATGCAGGAGAACTCGGGAGCAGGGTCCATCCTTGGCGGCGTGGGCAAGATTCTCGGTGGTATCTTCGGAGGCTAAGGAGGAAATATGGCTCTCAATGTACAGTGGAGATGGTCGATGCCCCAGGTGGCCAACCCGGACCAGGTGGCGGCAGGCAACAGGCAGGAGTTCAGTTCGGGCCTGGACGCCCTTGTTTCGGGCCTTTTCCGGCGTGACGACAAGGCAAGACAGGATGCAGAGATTGCACGGCAGCAGGCAAACCTTGACCGCCAGTTTGCAGAACAGCAGGAACAGCGCAAGATCCAGAATGCCATGCAGGAACGCCAGTTCGCCGAACAGAAGCGCATGAACGACCAGGCGCTCGCGAACCAGCAATGGCAGCTGCAGAAGGACCAGGAACAGCGCCAGTGGATGCAGAAGTTCTACGACCAGTTCTTCGGTGACGACCCTGAATACCAGGAACTCAAACAGCTCCGTGAAAAGTTCGCGAACGCAGGCGGGGTTTCCGACTCGGCACTAATTATGATGGGGCTAAATCCGCGTTTGAGGTAGTTCGATGGCGACTGAAAAGGAAAAGGTAGCGGAGAGGGTTCTACGGGCGGCAGCTGCCATGTTTGGCGGCATGATGGCCGGCATGGCCTCTCCAGGAATGATTGGCCCCCGGGGCCTCGGCACCGGGACGGCTACCCGTATCCTTGAAGGCGCCGCGCCTGGAACGGTTGCAGACTACCCGACCCCGAAGAAGTTTGTCTACGACGTGGACTACATCCCGGGAGCGCCGCAGAACAACGCCGTCTACAAGGGATACCCGAATTCCCGCGCAATGCGCATGCAGACCATCCAGGAACACAACAGGGCCCTCAACAGGTACATCAGGCCGGGAATGGGCCCTATTGAACTCCGTGCCGCAATCGAGAGGGGCAAGCAGGATGAACGGAACCTGGACAGCTTCTGGACGGACGACACCCATCCAAGACGGGGCGTAAGGTCAAGTTCCTCCGCAGTGTCCGATGTGCACATCAACCCGGACGGCACCCTCTCGGTGCGTTTCAGGGACAGGGGCAAGTGGTACACCTATGCAGGCGGTGCAGACCCGTATGAGGCCGCAATGGCCGCCCATGACCTTGTGACATCCCCGTCGCTCGGCAAGGCAATCAACAAGAACACCGGCTGGTGGGCCGGCCAGCACAAGATTTGGTAAGAGGTTATAATATGGACAGGGAATTTTCTTGGAATCTACCCAGCATCGAGGACATCCGCGAAAGACGCGAACGCGAACAGCTAGGCCTCATGGAATCCGAGCGTCTGAAGGCACAGAGGGCCCTCCAGATGCAGAATGCCCTGGAAGGGGCGCAACAGGCACAGCAGGCCCAGATGGCCGACCAGGCGCAATATGCCCGGTGGCTCGAACTTGAGGACAAGTTCGCCAAGCGCACGATGGACCCGAGGATGAAGATGGGCGCAATGCTCGCCATGGCAGGACAGCCTGGCCTGTTGCAGCAGATATTCATGAACCAGGGTACCAGCGCCAAGGAGGCACAGGCCGAGATGGATTCCCTCGAATCCTCCATCGCAAACGACATGTTCGCCCTCGCAGGTGCAGACAGTGCAACTTACGACAAGCTTACGGGAGCACTCATTCCCCTCTACAAGTCCAAGTTCGAGGACCTCCTGAAGAAGGGCGCAAGAAGCCGCATGGGCTCCTCGTGGGACACGGGATGGGGTGTCCACCTGAGCCGTGGGAAGCAGAAGCGCGATGCAGCAAAGAAGAAGCGCGATGAAGACCGCAAGAACCTTCGCTCAATGCTCCCCGAATAATATGAGAGGCTCACATGACCGAGAAAGAACTCAACGAACTCCTGAACAAGAATTTCGAGCCTGAACAGGCCCGGTGGCTCAAGCAGAACCGCGTAAAGGCCGTAGGCAACACCGATGCCGAAATTCTTGCCAACTATGCCAAGGTACTGTGGGACAACAGGGAATGGTATGGCAAGGAAGGGGCATTCAAGCTCAACAAGCTCATAAAGGCGCCACAGGCCGTGTACACGTTGCGGGGCCTTGCCGAGGCTGCCGGGTTCTCCGACAGGAAGGAAGGCGACAACAAGATAAGCGCGGAAGAGCAGTTCCTCGACGCATACTTCGGTGGCGAGAAGGACAGGGGCACCCGAGAACGCTGGCGCACGGGGATTGCTGAAAAGTACGGCGACGGTTCCTGGAACAAGACTAAGAGCATATTACAGCGTGCAGAGAATGACCGGATGAATGCCGGAATTTCCGATGCACGCAGGAAGGAAATCGACCCTTCGTTCTCGGAGGCATCAATCCCCAGATGGGCATCCAGTGCCCTCATGGGCCTCTTTACCCCGAGGCGAAAGGCTGCATACCTTGAAGGGCGCGAACCCAAGTGGAACGAATCGTTTGGCGACGTTGCCGAAAATGCCCTCTACGCGGCCCCTGTGGGCAAGATTGCCCAGGGTGTCAAGGCCATCGGGAAGTCCAGCCTTGCCTCCAAGCTACTTGGAAACCTCGTTGCACAGGCCGCTGCACCGTCTGCAGTCGTAGCTACCGACCAGGCGCTTGGCAACAAGGACTACACGTGGGACGAGGCGCTTGTCGATGCAGGCATCGGCACTGCGACAAACCTCGGTGTCAACAAGGGCATCGCACGGCTTCTGGGCCCCGCATACCAGCTAGGCATGGGCAAGATACGTGGCCGCATGCCGCAGGGCGTCGTCGACTTCCTGGAAGGCACCGCACCGGTCAAGGAAAGGGCCCAGGAGAAGGTTGCGGAGGCTGAGGCGAAACTGTTCGACCACTACCGTGAAACCGTCGGGAAGGCACTCCAGAGGGTTGCAAAGGGCGAGAAGCCGGCAATGCTCGACAAGGACGAACTCCAGCGCGTGAAGGACATCGTGGAGCTCGGTGACTACGTGCGCTCGGGAGAAGGCGCCAACCTGTCAGATGCGCTCACGGAGGCCATCAAGCGCAACCAGCAGGGCGTCAAGGCGGTCACCGAGAGAATTGGCAAGGAACCCCTCTGGCAGCTCGACACGCAGACCCTGGACGAGATGAAGAAGCCCTTTACGGAATCGTTTGCCAACATCCTCAAGGACACCAAGTATTCGCCACAGACCGAGCAGGTGAAGAGGGCGGTCATGAACGACCCTGAACTCCTTTCCCTGTTCTACAAGAACACCCCGAGGGAAGCGTTTGACAACGCCGCCTCCGATGCAGTCAAGTCATGGGCGGTGAACAAGTACGGTTCCGACAAGGATGCCGGTGTCGTCATGAACACCTTCGGCATGCCTATCAAGGACCTGCGCAAGGAGCAGGAGAAGGACCGCAGGGAACGCGCAATGGACGCTTCCGCATCGTCCATCCTCGGCAACCTTGAAAAGGCCGGAACTTCCCTTACCGAGGAAGATACCAAGTGGCTGAAGAAGATCGAGCGGAACCCGGGAATGGTCCAGGGATACGGCGAGGGCAACACCGCCGCATTCAGGAACTGGATGCTCCTCCGTGGCGCCGACCTCCTAAACGGTACACCCCTTTACAGACCTGCTTTCGAAGTGGAGTAGTTTATGGACGAGATGATTGAATTACAGGAAACCTACATTGAGCCCGAGTTCGACTCGCAGGCCATAGTTGACAAGTTCAGGGACTTCCGCGACCGCTCCAAGAGGCAGTTCGACGGGAACTACAGTACAATGCGCGAGGACCGTGCGTTCCTCAACGGGGAGACGCAGTGGAGCAGCAAGGACTCTAAGTTCGTGCAGCGTTCCAGGTACCGCCAGACGGTGAACGTCATTTCGAACAACGTGAACTCGGTTGTCAACCAGTACTCGCTTTTCGGCTTCTCGTTCTACACCGGGAACCTGGAAGAGGACCAGATTCTCGACAGGTTCATGAAGATGCCAGGGAACTCCGTGTGCTCCTCGGAGGCGTTGAAGAACTCCGCATCGCTCGGCCTAGGCGTCATGGCCATCGGCTACGAGAAGAACGGGCTCCCCTGTATCTACTCCATCCAGGACTTCAACCGAATCGTGCTGGATCCGGAAAGCGTGGAGCTGGATGGTTCCGATGCCGTAGAGGGCGCCCTGATCGACTACCGCGGTAAGCGCTGGGTCGAGCTGAACTACGGCTACGGCTATGTACCGGGCGAACGCGAGAGCAACATCGTCCCGTGCCGCAAGGGGATGATCCCGATTATCACATACTTCGTCCTTGAAGAGCAGGGGTGCCACGTCTACACCCTGATCAACAACAGGGCCGAGGATTCCGGCGTGCTCCCCATCGACCGCATCCCGATTTTCCCGGTGTACGGCGAGCGCTACTTCGATGACGACGGCGACATGCACTGGACGGGCATGGTGGCCAAGGGGCGCTCAATCCAGAAGATTGTCAACCTCTCCGTGACACAGCTTGCCGAACGTCTCGCCCTGTCGCCCAAGGCCCAGTTCATGGGAACGGTGGACGTATTCAAGGGCCTCGACAACTACTACAGGGATGCAGGTTCCGGCAACAACCCGATCCTCCCGTACAACCGCATGGACTCCGAAAAGAAGGTCGAACTGCAGGCGCCCGTGCGCATGGACCAGACAGTCCAGTACCAGGACATATCGGGCATCATCGGCAACACCCTGAACGTCATGGGCTCCGTGACAGGCGTGGATTCCCATGGCCTCGTAGACCAGTCCACCATGAAGACGGCCACGGAAATCAACTATGCCGCTGAAACCTTCTCCACGAACATAAGGCACTACATGGTGCACCTCCAGGCCTCCATGAAGGCCCTGGGTGAATCCCTGGGTGTCCTCCTGGGCATCGAGGGCCAGGTGAAGATTTGCCAGGGCCCGATGGAATACCTCGGCCTGAAGCAGGCACGTGCAGAAATCGTGCAGCTCATCCAGGTTGCGGAACCGAACCAGAAACCTTCCTTAATCGACGCCTTGATTGAAACGTACCCTGACAACCCGACGATGGCCAAGCTCTATGCGCGTCTGCACTCCATCCCTGCTCCTACCCAGATGGAACTGGAAATGCAGCAGACCGTGGAAATGATGAAGCAGAAGATCGAGCAGGACCAGCAGGTCATGCAGCAGATGGACCAGCAGATCAAGTACTACGAGCAGCAGTCCAACAACAACGACAAGAACATCCAGCTCGAACTCACCAAGATGCAGTACCAGCACCAGGCCAAGCTCGAAGAGATGGCCCTCCAGGCGCAGCTTGACGGAAATGCGAATGCGGCCCAGGTGGAAGCCGATGCCGCGAAGGCACAGGTGGAAATCGAGAAGGAGGCAATCGGCCTTGAACTTGCAGAACGCAAGGCAAGGGGCGAGATTGCCGTCCAGGATGCGAAGAACCGTCTCGCCGTCGAGAAGGCGAACATCGACCTCGCAGTGAACAGGGCGAAGGGTGCTGCCCAGGTCAAGAAGGCATCCGAGGAACCGAAGGAAGAAAAGGAAGACAAGGGGGATAAATAATGATGTACTTTTCCTGGAACCCGGGAACCGTAGTTGACGAGGAGGGCCTTCCGGTAGTTGCCGGACGGGTCACCGTCTTCGTCCACGATTCCAACGTGCTTGCGGACATCTATACCCTCGAAGGGATGGACTACACCCCCCTCGCAAACCCGCTGTTCCTTGACGACTACGGGCGCCTTTCGGCAACGGTGTTTGCCGAGCTCGGCGTCTACGACGTGAAGATAGAGAAGAGTAACGGCGACGGGACCTACGAGGACTTCGACCACTTCGAAATCGGCATCGACGCGAAGCTGGACCAGATTGGCCGCGACTCCGTTTACTCCATAGAGGAACTCATGGACCTCGACCCTTCCGTTTCCAGCAACATCGTTACAGTCGAAAGCTACCCGGTCCGGAACTACCTCTGGGACCCGGATGCGATAGACGTTGCCGATGGCGGCGTTGTCGTCGATTCTGATGTCGCTGACCATGGAAAGTGGCTCCTCCTCTGGGACTGCCCCTACCTCCCTTCAAGCGTCTACGGGGTCAAGGAAGGCGACGTTACAAACATCAACGCCCTCTTCAACTACGCTTCCGTAATCGGCTCCATGAATATCCATACGCCTCCTGCAGTCCGTCTTGAGGCGGCACATTACCCGATAGAGGGATACAACGTCTGCATGAAGCAACTTGCCCTCGAAGCGGGCGTTACGTTCACTGGAACCATCGCACTCTATGACGACGTGGAATTTTTTGGTCACAGCGAGCCCGGCCATGCAGTCGGGGACTTCGACTTCCTGCATACGGGGTGCACGGCCCATTCCTCCTGGTATTTTGACATCACGAGGTTCTGGCAGTCGGGCGCTGACATCCTCCACGTGGACCCGGTGAACTACTTTTCCAGCTCCGTCCTGAAGTCCACCGTCAACCTCTCGGGGAAGACCGTGACAGGCCCTGGAACCAAGGTCACATCGTATTCCAACGGATCGTATTTCAGGGTCGCGCTCGACTCCTCCGTCCCGGACAACTTCTTCCAGGCCGGTTCTGACTTCGTGCGCGTTACGAGCAACGCATTCGGCGACAACCTGTTCAACACGGCAGGCTCCTGGGACCCGGGTCCAATCAACCAGGGACACCATGTGCAGTTCGACATGGTGCCTGACCTCGACCTCTTCCAGGACACTGGAAGGTGGGTTGCGGTGATGATTGAACGGCGTAACCGCCTCTCCTTCCAACAGTGGGATGAAAGCGTGCTTGACCTCCAGGGACGCAGTTGCGACGCGCTCTACATCGGCCAGCAGTGCTTCTCTACAATCCGGAACGCAATAATCAAGAACGTCACCCTTGCAGGCTACTCCACGACCTTTGAAAACTTCAAGGGTGCAATCATGGTCAACAGCAACGTAGGCGCCATGCTTACCTTGAAGGATTCGGATGTAACGATTCCGCAGCTGGGCACCACTGGCCTCACTGGAATCGACTCCGTGAACTCCAACATCGTGGTCGGTGGAACCATCGACCCGTGTGACTGCGCCCTCAGCGTCTATGGCGGCACATGGAACGGACGGGTGCGCATGGATGACGCCCATTGCGATGCATACCTTCCAAGCGGACAGGTGGCGTTCAGGAACGTGCTTATTTCGGGCAACCACAACTGGCGCCTTAACAGGATCTACATGGTGGGATGCACCAGCTCCTGCCCGATAGATTTGTACCCGTCGTCTTCCGGCGGTGCAGAATACAGCTACGACTGCACCCTTGAGGACAACCAGTTCCTCGGGAACTTCCGGCTCTGGATTACCATGTACTCCACGCAGGCGAGCCCGCATTACGACGTTGGTGGCACGAACGTCAAGTTCGGTACCATGGTCATCGTGAACAACAGGTTCGATGGCGCAGATGCCCTCGGGGTGAAGATGCTCCACCTGCACCCGCGCTCTTCGGCAATCTACTGCTGCACGGACTCCAACCACCTCGACATGGGCACGTGGCGCTACGAGAAGAACACGGGCAACTGTCCCAAGATGACCCCTGGGCGCCTCGGTGGACGTACTAACTGGGAAACCGAGTGGCACGACAACTACCCGCAGATTTCCTACCGCCGGTCCTTGGAAACGTTCAACATCTTCATGCCGTACTACTACGAGCACATCGACGGTACAAGCGACATGCCTAATGCCTACCTTGATCCGGCTGACCCTAGCCAGAGGGTCACTGCGGTCATACATGGGCGCGACTGGAACGACTCCTGGGCCCATGCCTACTTCTGGAACGTATGGAGCGCACCCCTGGATGACGAGGACTCCAACAACAGGCTCGTGGGCTACGTCTGGCTGTCCAGGGACACGACAAGCACACCTAACTGGCATGACACCGGAAACACCCCTGAAGGCCAGGCATACGAAACGCTCTTCAACTTCGAGCTCCCTGGCCGGCACGCATAGACCCGCTAATTATAGGAGAGGAAACTATGGCAGTTCAGTACGCAACGCTTTTCGCCCTGGAGACGCAGTTCCAGGCCAAGGATGGCCGCAACAACACAGGCGGCTGGTTGAAGGTGTTCCTTGCGGGCACCGATGACCCCGCCGTGACATTTTCCGACTACAACGGAACCCGGAACCCGGAAAAGATTGTCCTTGACGACGACGGGCGTGCAGTGGTAATCTGCGACAAGAGCAAGGGCTACAGGCTCGAAGTCTACGACATCTCGGGCATGCTCCTCTGGACCGAGGAACCGGTTTTCTGTTCAGGAACCGGCGGTGGCGGCATTTCCGTCACGAGGGTCATTTCGACCGACGGCTCAATTTCCGTCGACGAGAGCGTTGTCGGCTCCACGACCACTTATGACATCGGCCTTGCGCCTTCCGATTCCGACGAGTTCCTCGAATGGGCGAAATGCGTTGACGAGGACGTTGCAAACGGCAACACCTTCCCTTCCTTTGTTGACGGGACCATGGAAACTGCTGCCGGGAAGGGGCTGCATGTCGGGAAGGACAAGTTCTACCACATCACGGCATCGTTCCGGGTCTACCCCAAGGGCGACGGGATCAACTACGACAGCCTTGAGACGAACCTCATGTTCGACGATGGCGGCCTTGTCCCCTCCATGCTCATCAGGCGCACCTATGACATAGACAGCTCGCTCCATGATTCCGTCATGTGCGAGTTCAGCTATGACTTCAAGGCGCCTTCCGACGGCTACCTGTACTTCAAGCTTGACGGCGTTAATGCATTCCATGACGTTGCAATCGTCATGCAGGTGCATAGAATCTACTCCGGAATCAATGCCGTCCCGGACACGTGCGCGACGAAGGAATGGGTGCAGGAAACTTTCGACTACAATTTGTCCTCGAAGGTTGACTATTCGGCAATCGAGTACAACCAGGGTGGCGACATCACGGGCATCTCGGGCAGCGCAATCGCAGCGTCGCATGTGGACCCGACCGTATTTGTCCCATGGAGCGCATCGGGCGCCTTTGCCCCATCGGGGGACTATGCTTACAATTCTAGCCTTAGTGGTTACATTCCTGCAAGTGCATCTGGCATGTTCCAGCCTAGCGGGAACTACCAGAGTGCTGGCGATTACGCTTTCAATAGTGCAGTGTCTAGCAAGCTTGACGCTTCTGCATCTGGTTCCTTTGTACTGAACTCCTCGTTCAGCTCGTTCAGCTCCAATGTCGAGAGCGCGATAACGGCGATCAATTCCAGCATCGTGGACATCGTGAACAATGTTTCCTCCATTTCGGGGAACATGAGTTCCTATGTCCCGTTCAGTGGCCTCGAAGGCGACGGGATGAAGATTACCGGAATTTCAGGCTCTGCAATCAAGGGACACGAGTACACGGGCATCAACCCGGTCGTTGTGGACAACGTAAACGACACGATTGCTGTCGAGCACCGTACCCTGTGCGTAGACTCGACAATGACCGCGTATAACAGCGGGAACTCCGCTGTCATCGGTGTCAACGTTGGTGCCCTGGACCTTTCGTCCAAGATGGATGCAAGTGCTTCCTCGGAATTTTACAGCACCTCGAATCCTTCCGGGTTCATTACCGGTATCGATTTGACTCCATACCAGAAGACTGCGGACATGACTGCATACCAGCTCTCGGGCGACTATGCATTCAATTCCAGCCTGTCTTCGAAGATGGACGCCTCTGCTTCCTCGGAATTTTACAGCACCAGCAATCCTTCCGGGTTCATCACGGGAGTTGACCTTTCTGAATATGCAAAGCAGAGCGCACTGGAACTGAAGGCGGATGCGTCGGCCTTGTCCTCCTACCAACCGACAAGTGCGATGAGCGCGTACGCCACCGAGTCGTGGGCGAGTGCGGAAATTTCCGCGAAGCTCGACGTGACAGCAACTTCGCAGTTCATCACGGCCCTCCCGGCTGACATGGCCACCACGGCGGACGTAGTTTCGGCAGTCAGTGGAAAATTGGATAAGAGCGCATCAGGAGAGTTCTACCCAATGTCCGGGAACCCCTCAGGGTTCTTGACAGCCCATCAGTCCTTGGCCGGTCTCGCGACGGAATCATACGTCGATAGCGCCGTGAGCGGCAAGCTGGACAGCACTGCCTACAACTCGGCACAGTTCCAGCTCACTGCCGACATGAGCGCCTACCAGTTGAGTGGCGACTATGCGTACAACAGTTCTTTGTCTTCAAAGATGGATGCGAGCGCATCGAGCGACTTCTACTCCACCTCGAACCCATCGGGATTCATTACGGGAGTGGACCTTGATGGCTATGCGACCACGGGCTATGTCGATTCCGCAGTGAGCGGCAAGCTGGATGCAAGTGCATCGGGCAGCTTCCAGCCTTCCGGCGATTATTACAGTGCAACCAATCCGAGCGGGTTCATTACCGGGGTCGATTTGAGCCCTTACCAGACCACGGCGGGAATGAGCGCCTACCAGTTGACTGCAGACATGACTGCCTACCAGCCCTCGGGCGACTACATCTACGCATCTGCACTAGGAATAGCTGAGGTTTAATTTATGCAAGTATTATCAAGTCTTTCAGGTCTTCAATTCTCGGCTCTGTCCGCCGGACATGCCCCGACCAATTCGGCGGACGTGTCAGCCATTGCCTCCGCCTACCAGGTCGTGTCTGCCACAGCAACCCAGCTCTATGCTGGCACGGCATACGTGACGAGCGTGAACGATGCTCCGCTCAGTGCAGCACGTGCTGGCAATGCAGCCAACGCATCCCTAGCTAATTCGGCTTGGTATGACGGAACCGGACGACTCATCAGCTCTTTGCCGGACAGTGCAGCGGTTTCAGCCATTGCCTCAGCTTACGCAGAGAGTGCGGCAAGCGGGAAGCAAGACGAGCTGACCTTCAGCTACGACGACGACAAGATTTCCGCCATCAACGGTTCCGCATTGGCAGGGCAGGGCGGTGGCGGCTTGATTACGTCTATCCAGAGCTCACTTGACCCGTGGTATCAGACGTCTATTTCTGGTCTTAACGGTTCGGCACTGTATCCGAGATGGGCTGCATCTGCAAATAGTGCAGGACGGGCAACAAGCGCAAGTTATGCAGCGTCAGCTCCTACGGCATGGGCTTCTTCTTTCATTACAGGCGTGGTAAGCCCGTCTGGAACCATCCGTGTGCTTGACGGAACTGCAATCGAAGGAACCAACTCGGCAATGCTTCCGAGTACGGTAATACCGGGATTTGAGAGTGCTTCTTCAATTAATGCTGGTTCTTGGTCTCCGGGTACTTCCATAGGCCCCGGCGTATCAGTAACTGGCACGATACCCTCTGAAAATCCTTACACCAATCTGGTATTAAAGATGGGCTGGGGTGGATTAACCGTTTCTGTCACGGGCGACAACGGCGAGACTGCTTCTGTTAGCAAGTTAGGCCCAGATGAATATGTCACTGCTCAGTTGCCGAATGCCACGTCTTACACATTGACTACAGATGGGTGGGTTACGTTATATGCAATTACCGCCAGCGCGATGACCCATGAAATCGGTGGCGGTGTTGGCGAACTCGCTTGGGCAAGTGCGTTGCCGACCTACAGCTACGACAGTGAAGACAAGATATCGGCCATCAACGGAAGCGCCCTCGGTGGCCAAGGCGGGGGTGTAGATTCCGCAACTGTGTCTGCCATTGCTTCCTCGTATGCCGAAAGCGCTGCGAGTGGCAAATTGGACACTACTGCATTCAATTCTGGCGACTTCTACACGACCAGCAATCCTTCTGGCTTCATCACGGGCGTGGACTTGTCTGACTATGCGACAACTGCATACGTTGATTCGTCCGTGTCTGGCAAGCAAGATGCTTCTGCAATGTCAGACTACCAGCCGACCAGTGCCATGACTGCTTACCAGCTCAGCGGAGATTATTACTCTGCCAGCAATCCTTCCGGGTTCCTTACGGGTGTCGATCTTTCGCCGTACCAGACAACCGCTGACATGTCGTCCTACATTCCCACCTCGATGTCCAGCGACTTCCAGCAGGCATCGGCGATGTCCTCGTATGCCCTGTCCTCCGATGTCTCGGCCACCGTTGACCTCGTGGGCACACAGAGCGCAAACTGGGGCGGAAGCGCATTGCAGTTGAGCGCAGGGCCGGGCGTGAAGCTGGAGAAGGTCGGCGATACGCTGGTGGCCAGCACGGACGAGACTGTGCTGTGGAGCGGAGCGAATGCAAGCTCAGTTCAACTTTCTGAATCATATACAAATTTCGAACGGCTTTCATTTGTTGTTGGTTTTCCGGCGCAAGCTGGCCATATATTGACTTTTGATGTTGGGTGTATGTCAACTGCATTTAACCTACTTTTCCCATTTGGTAATACCTATGCATATTTCTGCAACGTAAAGGCGAGCTTTACGACTACCGGCAATGTACAGGTGTCTGATGCAAAATACGTCTACACCCCATTTGGAACTTCAACCCAGGTTACAACGGAGACTTCCAATGTAAGCAATGCCAAAACCTGTTTGCAGAAAATCATCGGCATTCACCGTACGGCGGAGGCATAATGTCCAGCTCCTACTACATAACCTACGGGGGCAACCGCCTGACATTCCCGGGAGTTACCGGGAGTGTCGTGTGGGAGTATGCACCTCCGACTGGCTACTATGAAACCCTGCTGTGGAGCGGGGATGCCTATGCGCAGAATGCTTCCTTGAACCTGTCCGCCCATCCGTCCGCCTTCGATTCAATCAGGGTCGAAGCCTACGGTGCTGACCAGATAGGCAACAGCCAGATTCCGCTTACCCTGCAATGCCCTTACAGGCAGTTGAGTGCAAACAACCAGCTGTTCCTGAAACTCCCGTTCTTCGGTTCTACCGCAAGTACGGGTGTTACGGTGGGGTATTATTTCGGCGGCATCCTTACCGGGTGCGCAGGTTCTGCGTGGAAGCTTACGAAGGCATGGGGTAACCTGTGGAACAGCACGGCAGGGCTGAACAGCGTCTCGACCCGTTACGACTTTACCCATGTAAGGAAGGTATGGGGGGTTCACCATGGCTAAATACAATGAACAGGTTTTATACTCGTCTTACAGCGGGCAGAACAGCACCGTGCAGCTTTCAGCAAGCCAGGCGCCTTTTGACTATGTTCGCATCAGTTACGGATCACCAACCAATGCGAATGTTACATCCACCCCGACAAACAACATGGGCCCGATGCTTACCGTTACATACCCGACCGGATATAACAAGATGATGACCTTCGGGATGTTTTGCGGCACCGTTTCGACTACGGATTTCGGTAACCCGTATAGGATTGCCCATGCCCTCTCGGGATGCAATACGACATCATGGACAAACGTGTTCAACCGCTATGGCCTGATGAACACTTACTTGGCAACTGTTGCAGCCCCTTGGACCAACATCTACTCGGTTGTAGGCATCAAGACCGGTGAGCAGGGGAACTTCCACCGTGACCTTCTATATGACATTTACCGGGATGGCAGCGGTTCCAACATTTCCCTCCGCGAGCACCCGTCCGCATACAAGAGAATCGGACTTGTATGCGGCTGTCCATCCGCACCGTCGGTAACGACTACCTGCTACCAGGAATACCCTACGGCGCACCTATCGGCAGCCAACGGCCAGAACGTCATGGTCTACAACAACTTCATCGACAACATGCATTCCTGCTTCTGTCTTGGAATGTACGGCAACTGCTGGAGCAAGAACTGGACCCGCAGATGGGGATATTACGGATTTGAGAACTTCGGTTACAAGGGCACCGATGGACCGGTTCCTTACATATACCAGGTAATCGGGATAGACAGGAACTAGGAGGAGGAAACAATGGACCCAGTAATAGCAGCACTCGTCGTAGCAGTCACCTCCCTGGTGGCAAACCTGGCCATCCTGGTCAAGGTCATTACGGACAAGATAAAGTTGACCAATGACCGCCTGGCCACCAAGACCGAACGGGACGCGGATTCCGTCGAGCTTCACGACAAGGTGCTCAAGCTGGAATTTTCGGCAGGGCAGGCGAAGGACAACATCACCCTACTTTTTGAGAAGCAGGAAGATTCCAACAAGCAGGCTGCACTCCTGAACACTCAGCTCGCACAGGTAATCACGAAGATGGATTCGGTCATCGACACTCTCGCTGACCTGAAACAGGAAATTAAGGAGGCTCGCAATAATGGAGCGCATTAATAAAGTTTTAGCCTCTACGGCGCAGGCATTTTCAACAGCGGAACAGAAGCAGGCGCGTGACAACATCGGTGCCCAGGCATCCGGGGACTACGTGTCCTCCACGACCTTCAACAGCTTCTCTGCGCACGTGGAATCCGCTAAGATTCCGTATTCCGCAATTTCCGGGAGCAATTCCGTAATCAGTTCCATCAATGGTTCTGCAATCTCGGCAGGCGCGGGGTTCAACGGCGTCTACACGACCAATGCCTTTACGGGTTCAGGCACCGATTCCTCCGACCGTCTAGGCCTCAACTCCTCCTTCCAGCTCACAGCTTCCGGTGGGGCCAAGACGGCCATTTATTCCAATTCTGGAGTACAGGTAAGGACCGACCTCGGCGGCTCTACATCCAAGGGCCAGTTTACCACTACCGGGCTTGATTTTGAAACCCCCCTTGCAGGGAACGACTGGGTTTCAAGCCATATCGGGGTCGCAGGCATCGAAGCCTACGGTATCTTCGGTTCCAACGGAATCAATGACTCCTGGAACAGCTCCCACAGGTTCCAGGGAACAGGGGATACTGGCAACGGAACAATCCTTGACATCGGCTACTACAATGGCGACGAGGTTGTAAGATACCCGTCCTTCATGATGTACACACCGACCGAATCGGCGACTCTCTACATGTCCTCGATATCCTCCTGGAACAGCAAGCTCTCCTCTGTCAACGTGGGGACAGGACTCTCCGGGGATGGAGCATCGACTCCCATTGCAGTGACCGGGTTCTCCTCGATTTTCCAGGGATATCACAGTGACTACTATGGTAGCCTCACTGGTCATGAACTGGCATTCTCCGCATACAACAAGGACAGCGCAATTCCCGAGAACAAGTGCGTCGTGAACGAGTACGGCATCAGGGTTTCCGCATATCTGGACGACAAGGTTATCCGCCTCCAGACGGATGGTGTTAGCGTCGGAAATTCAGCAACCGATACCACGGCTATGCTTGACGACAAGAAGCTGCGCATGACCGACGCGACTGCTTACTCGGACTTAACCAGGTCCTCCATTGACGCGATCAACGCAGTTTACAACTGGGCCACCTCGCAGGGAATGGCGCCCATAAATTAAAGGAGTTTTAGGGTATGGCAGAAATTCTTTCCATTGGCGAACTTCTAGACCTCGGCGGCTCCGCGTCCACCGCAGGCCTCATCCCGTATTCTGCGCTCGAATACTCCGCGCAGAAGATTACAGCAATTTCCGGGACTGCAATCGGGGGCAACGTGGACTCCGCGACGGTTACGGCAATCGTCAATTCCGCAGTTTCCGGCAAGGTGGACCAGAGCGCATTTGACCAGTGCTGCTCCTCGATGTCATCCGTTGTTTCCTCTCTTGAAACATCGGTGACCTCCATTAGCTCCGTGGTCAGCGGGCTCACCGGGGACTACCTTGAAAAGTCCGCAAGTTCAATGTTCCAGCCCTCGGGGGAATATGCTTACCAAAGTTCATTATCTTCTTACCTGCCTGGGAGTGCGAGTTCTCAATTCGCCCCTAGTGGCGATTATGCGTACAATAGCGCCCTAAGCTCGAAGCTTGATGCTTCTGCGTCCAGCAACTTCCAGCCAAGCGGGGACTATGCGTTCAATTCTGCCCTTTCGTCGAAGCTGGATGAATCTGCGTTTACAGCATACACGGCATCTGCACCAACCGCAGGCCATACCTATACGGGCGTGGATCCGATTGTCGTGGACAACGAGAACGACCAGATTTCCCTCAGTGCCTCCTCGATTTACTTCGACTCGTCCATGCGCTCGTATGTATCGGGAGGCTCGGGCTTTGTCGGCGTGAACGGAAGCTATCTTTCGGGTGTCGCTCACGATACATCGCTTTCCGGCGACGGTTCAGAGGCATATCCTCTGGGCGTAAGCAACTATGTAGGACAGTACAGCTCCCCGAGTGCCACTATCGACATCGACAACGCGCAGGGCACCTTGGAAGCAACCAGGTACGCCATAAGGCATCTGCCCGCAGTAAACCTGACCGGGGTATTGGACTCGAACGGCAACTACACCGCGCTTCTCGACTATTCACCGTCAGCAATCACCGCTCGTTCTGCGACGCTGAAGTTCACGGACCTATCCGGTGCAACTCAGTTTAAGGTCTCCGGGCTGACAACTAACGACACGGCTGTTTACCAATATATAGGCAGTGGCACCTCGGTTACCATCCCCTCTTCCATTTCAGACCTGCTGTTCATTTCCGGCAACAGTTACAAGTGGAGCGCAAACGTGACACTCAGCGCATCCGCGGAACCTGACCGTGTGGAACCGCTCCTCTACAGCAGTGACAGGTACATAAACTCGATTGTCATGCACAGTGCGGGATATCCGTACATCGTGGGCCTCAACAAGCACCCGATTTCCGCAGAGAGGGCCTATTCGTCAAACTATGCAACCCATGCAGATGATTGCATGTATGCCGACAGCGCCATGAGTGCAGGAAGTGCCCACAAGGCGGTTTCTGCGTATGCGGCACGCACATATTTCACCGGGGCCAACAGCAGCGATACGGCCTTTATCTCGTCGATTGGAAATACCACCTACGGATATTCCGATGGCAAGATTACTGCAATCAACGGCTCGGCTATTGCGACTAGCACGTACACTTCCCCGAGCGGCACGATTGCTGTCGATAACGCGGACAACACGTTGGAATCCTTGAACAGCTCCGTGCGCGTGGATGAACAGGTAACACCAGGATCCTCCGTAAGCGGTTCAGGTTACAACCCATACGGCTATTACTCGGCACTCATACTCAACCACGTGACCTCAACGCCTGGCGATACGCTATCCGCCAATCTGGTGCTTACCGGTGCCGGCAGTGCAAGTGCGTTCTTCTATGGCAGCATTGTCAATGGCGGAAGCGCAGTACTCACTTCAATGGAAGTGAGTGGACAGGGAGGTGTTCAAAGCTCATATTATTCCGCAACCGTTCCATTGAATGACAGCTATTCGGCGATATACCTATTCACAACCGCCCAATGGGGTACCCCTCCATCGTGTTCGGCAACAGCAACGGTTGAACATCCGGGCACCACCGCATATCTGTCTTCCGTCTATGAACAGGTGCTCAAGGACTCCATGTGGCAATCTTTGACCGCATGGGCCGTTGCACAAGGATGGACACCATGAGTTGGGTAGCATCTGCTTATTTCACGCCCAGCGGGTTCATAAGCTCAAACGGCGGTGTATTGGGTTCCGTGCATAGCGACGGCAACCCCACCGTCAGCGCTTTCGATTCCGGGATGTTCCCATTCATATATGCGGGTGGGGATGCCCGGACCGTGCCCGAATCAAGCCATTATCACAGGCCGGAATTTGTGGCTTATTCCCTGCCAGTCTACCCGTCATCGCTCAGTGCATTTGACCACCTGGATATCGGATGGAGCGCCACCACGGCTTACGACGGCATCTGTGTCCCTGCTGGGGACAATGACATGATGTCGGGTTCAGGGATAACGACGCTATCCATTGATTCCATCACGACATCTACCGCCACCATGCTGATGCCGGTGTTTTTAGGGGCTTTCTGGCCAAAAAACTGGAACGCGAGTCCATGGGAGCTTATAGAATACTGGAGGCTAATGAGTACTGGATTCATGAAAGATACCGTCCACCTAAGCGAAAGCGGCCTGTCGATTTATTATACCCCGGAATACTACGATCAAAGCGCAAGCGCCATATATACAGCCACGTCAGGGACGTTCTGTACATGGTCAGCCGACAACGAACGGCATTGGCACTTGGAGTCCAGTGCATCGGCAACGGAAACGGCAAAGCCATCCGCATACAAGGGCTTGGTAAGACCTCTTGGAACATATATGTTTGCAGCCTCGAAGGTTTTTATAACCGGCATAACGGCTGTTGGCTACGACAGGCCACTGGAGGCGACATGACCACCCTCCTAGTTCTAATAATAGCATGTGCCATCGGTGCATGGTTTTTCGACCCGAACGACTGGCGCAGGTTCTAACTGCATCGCCATGATTTCCTTCATGGACCAGGCGCCCTACGGGGCGCCTTCTTTGATATAGTTTCATGGCATGAAGATTGTAACAGCTATACCAGTGGTAAAGGCCCCCGAAAAGCGCATCGAGGGCATCGAGTACATCGAGAACGACAACGGCTCCCCGAGCCTCTGCCGCAAGCTCAACAGGGCGCTAGAATGGGCCAGGGAACAGGAAGCCGACTGGCTCTGCTTCCACCATGACGACCTGCAAATCCAGACCCCGGAACTGGTCGAAATGAACCTCCGCAGGGCATATTCTGACGGATGCCGCGTATGCGGTCTCATCGGTGCCCTAACGGTCTTCGTGCCGCAGTGGTGGATGAACAACCGTCCGCTCATGACCTGGGGAGCCATCATCCAGGGATACAGGGACGGGAGGGAACAGCTCATGGCAGACCAGCTTGGCTACACGCCCAACATGGCCATAGTGGACGGGTGCTGCCTCTGGGTCCACAAGGACATGTTCGATGCCCGGGTGGAAGACTACGGGATGCATCTGTACGATGACGACATCTGCTTCCGTGCACTCCAAAGGGGCTACAAGGTCGCAGCTCTCGATGTCCGTTGCAGGCACCAGTCTGAAGGCGGATACGAGTTCCGCGACTACCAGGGTGCCGCAGACCGGTTCATGGACTACTGGCGTGCGCGTGCAGAGTTCCCGGTCATTTCCGGGCAGAAGTTCAAGGAGGTTAAATAATGTTAGCAGCTATCGACCCGGCCCACCCGTACATCCAGGTGGTCACTTCCGGAGGTTCCGGATGCCGATTTTACCGCGCCTCGATGCCGGCATTTACGATGAACTGGATTGAAGGACTGGGGGCACACGCTATCGAGGTACCGGCGCCTATCCTCTCCCCCGACATGCTCAATGCAACCCGTGCAATCGTCTTGAAGTCCTGTGCGGGTTGGCAGGGACTTCAGCTCGTGAAGCAACTGAAATCCCTGAAGAACAAGTTCCCCCATCTTAGGATAGTGAACGATTTCGACGACATGCCATTTGGCAACAATGTCAAGAGGGAAGGCGATTCCACCTTCGAGGCCTTCGCGGCAAAGACATGGGACGACCGTCACAACGACTGCTCCATGGAGGCCGTCGCGATGTGTGACGTGGTAACCACGACAAACGAATACCTCGCCAACAAGCTCCGGGCCACGGGAGCCAACGTGAAAGTCATTCCCAATGCGTGCCCTAAGGCCATGTGGAGCCTTCCAAGACGCAAGCCCCTGGAAGAAGACTTGAAGGTCGTGAACCTTACGCTTTCGGCCTGTCCGCAGCATGCGGTTCCTGAACACGTAGACGAGAAGGGCAACTTTGTGAAGCGCCAGCTCGGTGACTACGATTCCGCCGAATGGCAGGAATGGATAATCAAGCACGTAAAGGACGGCGATATCAAGCTGACACAGATGGGCGGGCCCAGTTTCCTCTGGACCGAAATCCAGGACAAGGTAAGAAATTTACCGTGGGTCGCACCGAATCGGTTCGGCTCCCTCATGTGCCGCACTTCCCCTGATTTGGTCATCGCCCCGATGGTTCCATGCGAGCTAAACAGGTGCCGAAGTGACCTCAGGTACGTGGAGGCCGCCATCTGCTCCGCTGCGTTCCTCGGTTCCGACTTCCAGGATTCCCCGTATGCAAGGGTCCCGGAAATTTCCAGGGTCCCGCAGGGCGCCACGATGGAACAGCTGGACGAGAAGCTTCGCATGATCAAGGACAGGGATACCTTCAACATGCTCGTCGACGAAGGGTGGAAATTCCTTGTCGAGGACGGAAGAATCCTTGAAAGCGACAAGTGCATGAACCGCTACGTGGAAGCATGGGCCATGCCGCAACAGAACCAGATTGCATTCGACCTGATATGAAGTACCTAAGCCAAATCCTCTACGGCATCATAATCGGCAACTTCCTGCTTAACCTCAAGGACCGCATTGCACCCGGGAAAGTCCCAGGGCGCTATGCCGTCATTGCCGAGAACTGCATGTTGAATGGCTATTTCGTGCTCCTCGGTTTCTGCGATACCTGGGACAAGGCATCCGCTGCACGCGAGGCCGTGGAGGATTCGGCTGCCTATATAGGCGACATCTATGACAAGATGGACAAGGAGGACAAGGAGTTCATCGAGGGCAACAATTTCATCCCGTGGAACGAACTGCTCCAGGCGGACCAGGATGACCTTAAACATGCGAGGTCACTATGCTCTGGAAGATAGACCCTAACAAGAGCGCGAAGGAGAACCTGTTTGACGCGTGCAGGGTGGCCACGCTGGCCATGAGGAAGAAGCATGCGGGCAAGGTAAGGCTCTCTGCAGACGAATGGAACGAGCTGTGCAACGAGGTGATTGCAGCCTCGGTCCAGCAGTTCCTCGATTCAAAGGTGAGGAGGCACACCTATTGCCGCGATGTGTCCTTCTATGCCAACTGCGCAAGCTGCGTACTCTCTGTCTTCCAGTTCAAGCTTAAATATTTCTTACAGGACGTGAGGAAGTCGATTGACAACGTGGACCGCCTGGCGCCCGAGCTTAAAAATGCGCTCCTGGATTCTGCGGCCCCTGTAAACTACCTGTCCCAGGGGTCCGGGAGCTCCTTTGCGGCGATACAGAACCTCGACGCCTGGAAGCGGAAATCTGAGCACGGTAATTTCCTGAAGGCGGAATTTGCGGGCAACTACTGGGAATATGTTGAGGCCTGCGAGGCTACTGGGATAGATGTAAACAAAAACGCCCTGGACTACCTGCTTGGCTGCCAGTATGCGACCGGGGCAAAGGAGAAGGTTGAAATGATATTGATTCGAGATTCTGTGGTCAACGATGCCGTCCTTGGCACACTGCTTGTCGGTGGCGTCGTTATTTGCCAGACTTTGGAGAACAAGGACAAACTTTTGCCCTATGGGGAATACAGCCTCGTAGTCAACAAGTCGCCCTCGTTCGGGAGGGATTTGCCGCTGATTTTCAACGACAAGATCAAGAAGCTGCGCGGGTTCAGGATCCACGCTGGAAACCGGGCCTCCGATTCACGCGGGTGCATTTTGGTGGGCAATGGCAGGTGCAATGACACGATAACGGATTCCCGCGATGCAGAACGTGCAGTAACGGCAATCGCCCGTAACGACTGCACGCTTAAAATCGTGAACAACGGGATGATTTAGTCCGCTTCCTCAAAGGGGACAAGCGAAGTACCGTCTAGCACGGCGACAGCAAAGGGAGCCTTCGGCACATTGGCCATGTAGTTGACCATCGCCTTGATATAAGGTTCAGAAAGGGCCCGGTAGATTTCCTGGGCCCTCATTATAGCTATATGTTCGCGATCAATCATTTGACGGTGAAGTTGCTAATGTTGTAGACAATTCGCCCGTCTTCGCACTGTGCAATGAACTGGGTTCCCGGATGCTGCCATTCGCTTGCTTCAACAACAACAGCCTTTATAATGCCGCGGCATTCGCCTGTCGGCCATGCGATATCATGGGGCTTGTTATCAGGCTTGACTAACTCGACGTTGCCACATGCACACAGGGCCAAGAGGGGAATGAGGGACAGGTACTTCATCATTCTTCCCCCTTTTCATGTTCAGCCCACATGGCCTCTTCTTGCGCCTTCTTGTCCTGGGGTCCTATCCATCTCCAGGTCCAGGCCGGTCCTCCGTTCCTGTTGTCCCTCGGTTCCTTGACGCATTCACTGCGCAGATGCCAAACAGGGTGCCCGTTCTCCTGGCAGCGCACCCGTTTCGCCTTCCATTCATTCACGGTCTTCGTGGCCTTTTCAGGGGATGCAAGGTGCTCGTTTAGCCTGGCGGCTTCAAGGGCGTTGAAGTCGTCAGCTGCCAAGACCGGGGAAATTTCCGGCTCGCAGCTGACGACTGTTGCTTCATCCGTCAGTATTAAATTTCTGATTCGGCTCTCGACCTCAAGCCTGATCGCATCTTGTCCGTCCTCGATTTTCCACTTGCTGGCTTCAAAAACCAAGTCTAGCAAGTAAGAAATTTCAGTCTTCTGTTCTTCTGTCATAACAGTTTCTCCTTGAAAATTGGGTCCGGTGCATCATGGGTTTCGAGCTCATGTCTTAGACCGGAAGAGGGTACCATCCCTGCGCCGGACCCGCGCATTTCCTGCCTCCATTGCCGCACGAGTTGCTCGTTTGGCGACTTCGGCAGGCTCCATACCAACCGTTCAAATTCACCGTCATCCATGTCCACGAGGTGCCTAAGGTCAATCTCCCGGCATGCATGCCCCTCGGGCCTACAGGCGCCATAGTGCCATTCATATCGCATTATGTTCCCGTCTGAATGGAAGTCGTCCCAGACATAAATCTTTGCGACATGGGATTCAAGAAGGAACTCGAAGATTGCCTTCTCGACCTTGCGGGCAAATTCGGCGCCGATGGGCCTCGTGGGCTGAAGGAGCCTTTCAAGCTCCGGGTCATGCCGGAGGTTGCCCCAGTCAATCTTCTTGCGGGTACAGGTCATTGTAGTCAGCGTCGAAATCGTGTTCCGGAAGGGCGTTTTCCCGTGCAAACTTGTTGAGTGCAAAGGAAATGTCCTCTTCCATTTCGCCTTCAGTCATGTCATTGCAGTGGAAGCCATACTCGAAGGCATGGTGGATTGTCTTGCAGAGTTCTTCAAATCCGTTCATGAGAACCTCCCGATGGCGCCCATGGCCATGGCGTCAGCCTGGTCAGGAGAGGGGCGCAGTGCATCGCGCATCTGCTGAACCGTGCCTATTGCTGCCATCATCTTCGCGCCGTCGCGTGGTGTCGAAATTGCATCCAGCTTGGCGATGGCCGGACGCGCTGCCTGGCGCCTGGCCTCATATTCGGCCTTCATGGCGCGGTAGATTTCTTCCTTGGTTTTAGGAGGCTTCTCGTTAAGCTTCTTCCAGGTCATGATGGCAAAATGCGTCACCATCATGGACGCGACTGCTAAGAATATCTTACGCATTTACTACCCAAATTTCCTTTCCAGTCTTCGTGTTGAGTTCACGGTGGCACTGGCCGTTCTTTACCCAGCGCTTCGCACCGGTGTTACGGTCAAAAGCGAGCCTGTGGGTCTTGTAGTACTTCGCCATGTAGTCAGGGTCCTTGTATCGGTAACGCTTGACTACGGGTTCCTCCACGGGTTCCTTAGGAACAATCTTGTCCCCGAGGGCGCCTAGTTCCCGGTTCTGTATGACGACCAGGATGGACAACAGGAACAGCCAGGCAAGGATTAAAATTTGTACATTTGTCAAAAGGGTTTCTCCTGTTTATTTTTTGTTCCGTAAATGTTGATAAGTTGTTGATTAAAAATCCAACCTATTGAATATCAGGAGGATACAAGCGTTTAACCTGTTGATAAGTTTGTGCGGTTTTGATCTGCTGCTATCTGCTAATATCTGCTTGGAAACTAGTTCTATCTGCTAATAACTGCTGCTATCTGCTAACTACCCCGGCAGTATAACCCCTGCCCTCCAG
>Ga0265300_10000578_pt1 | contig 38489 bp, 30 predicted proteins | sample AusTroGonzalo_MG_FD_193482 | JGI IMG/M metagenome (GOLD analysis project Ga0265300, IMG submission 193482) | Bovine rumen microbial communities from tropical cattle in Woodstock, Queensland, Australia - Gonzalo_03 | ecosystem: Host-associated > Mammals > Digestive system > Stomach > Rumen ...
AAGATGAAATACCGTAGCTCTTATGGTCAGAACCTGTTACAGCATGCCCGTGAGACTGCAAACCTCTGTGCTGTGATGGCTGCAGAGCTCGGTCTGAATCCTAAGAAAGCTAAGCGTGCCGGTCTGCTCCACGATATTGGTAAGGTGCCCGATGAGGACAGTGAGATGCCTCACGCACTCTATGGTGCCAAGATTGCAGAGATGTTCAAGGAGAAGCCTGACATCTGCAATGCCATTGGTGCCCACCACGATGAGATGGAGATGCAGACGCTGCTGGCGCCGATCGTTCAGGTGTGTGATGCCATCTCTGGTGCCCGTCCTGGTGCCCGTCGTGAAATCGTAGAGGCTTACATCAAGCGTCTGAATGATCTGGAAGCTATTGCCATGAGTTATCCTGGTGTTACGAAGACCTATGCTATCCAGGCAGGTCGTGAGCTTCGTGTCATTGTTGGTGCAGATAAGATGAATGATGCCGAGAGCGAGGCCCTCAGCACAGATATAGCTACGAAGATCCAGAATGAGATGACCTATCCGGGTCAGGTGAAGATTACTGTCATTCGTGAGACACGTAGCGTTGCCTACGCCAAGTAACGAGCGTTAGAAGTACTTGGTGATCCGGGCGTTATCGAAGTTATTCATTTCGTTAATCATCCTAACGGCAGAGTCGATGAGGGGGTAGGTGCAAAGGGCGCCTGTCCCCTCACCGAGTCTTAGGCCTAAATGAAGTAGGGGGTTGGCTCCTATCATGTCAAGCATCCGCTTATGTCCGCTCTCGTCGCCACAATGGGTGAAAATCATATAGTCCTTTGCGTTAGGGTATAGTTGGATGGCGGCAGCAGCGCAGGCCGTCATGATAAATCCGTCTATTAAGACAATCAGGTGTTGTTCTGCTGCACGCAGCATGGCACCGATGGCAGCTATCATCTCGAAACCTCCGAAATAGCGGAGTGGGGTGATGGGGGTAGGCTGTGGTTCAGAAGTCTGGTAATGAGTCAAGGCCTTTGAGAGCACTTCGAATTTATGTTGGATACCAGGTTTGTCGAGTCCGGCACCTGCACCAATACATTCTGCTAAGGGGATATTGCCAAAGAGTGACATCCAGATGCTGGAGGGCGAGGTGTTGGCGATACCCATCTCACCAATGCACAAGATTCTGCATCCTTCGGCTATACATTCGTCAACAAGCTCACAGCCCACTTGGATTGTCTGCTCAAACTCTTTCTCACTCATGGCTGGCTCGTAGAGGAAATTCTTCGTGCCATAGGCTATTTTCTTGTCGATAATTGGTATTCTCTCTCCACTCTCCTCTCTCCACTCTCCACTAAAATCATAATCCACACCGACATCGACGATGCGCAACTTAAAACCATGCTGGCGACAGAACATATTCACGCCACCGCCACCATGCGTAAAGTTGATCATCTGCTGCCAGGTCACCTCTCGGGGAGACACACTGACACCCTCACGCTCAATACCGTGATCGCCTCCGAGGAGCAGATGACAGGGGTGAGTAAGACTTGGCGTGAGTGTCTGTTGAATCAGACACACCTGCATGGCTAACTCCTCCAAACGTCCCAAAGCGCCTTTGGGCTTGTTCAGATTGTCAATCTTTTCCTGAATGGCTGATTCAAGTGATTTGTTGATAGGTTGTATGACGAAATCCTTCATTTTATCTTTACGGGTATGCCGCTGACCATCAGGATCACCTCGTCGGCTTTTGAGGCGATATACTGGTTCATCCAACCCTCAAGGTCAGTGAATTTGCGTTGGATGGCATTGTCGCTCACACCACCACTGCCAATCTCATTAGTGACAAAGATATAGGTGGCGTCAGGGGCTGTAAATTGGTCGAATTCAGCCTTAGCCAGTTCGAGCGACTTGTCAGCATCAGAATCGTTGGCAAAGAAGAAATTGGTGAGCCAGAGTGTCACGCAGTCGATTACAATGACACGGCCCGTCAGATCATGGCGACTCAACGCCATCTCTTCTTCGATGTTCGTCCATTGCGGTCCGCGACGCGCCTGATGCCTGCGCACCCGTTCCTTAAACTCTTCGTCCCAGATGTGGGCTGTAGCTACATAGACGGGATTAGGCGAGAGACGTAATGCCATTGCCTCTGCCTCCTTGCTCTTGCCAGAACGCTGGCCACCTGTAATCAATATCAACTTCTTCATAAGCTTGCTAAATGAAATTGCAGACAAATTACCAGATAGACGGCTAATTCCACCAGTAGGAAAGTGGCACCGCAACAGTCACCGGTATAACCGTGAATCTTGCGCCACATCAGCAGATAGAGGAAGTACATCACTATGCAGGGCAGGAAGATCACCATTTCCCATGAAATGCCTGTCAGCCATAGGAATAGGCCCAAAGGCAACAGCCCCTGAACGGCCAGACTGATGCCAGTCACCACGTCAAACTTACGATACACCGTTTTGGCCTTAGCCTCCTCTTCCTTCCTGGCATAGGGCATCATCAGGATCAACTGCGCTGCTACCATCTTGGCGTAGGGATCGGCAGCCAGGATGACTAAAGCCGCAGTCCTGGGTTCCAGCGAGAGTAGTGCTCCTGCTAATAACGCCAGATAGAGAATCAGTCCCAGCACGCCATAGGTACCGATGTGGGAATCCTTCATGATGTCGAGGATGCGCTGACGGTCATTACCCCCTCCTCCGAATCCGTCGAAGAAGTCTGCCAACCCGTCTTCATGCAGTGCCCCAGTAAGAAGCAGACGTGCTGCGATGGCCAGTAACACAGCCACTGTATAGGGCAGAACCATACTGCCGAAATACAGTGTGGCAGCCATCACTCCACCTGTCAGCCAACCTACCAAAGGCCAATGTTCAACCACCCGACTATAACACTCCTTCGGAGGCTGATGCAGTCGCCAGAAGGGTAGGCGGGTGAAGAAGATCAACGAGGCCCAGATGCGGTCATACCACTTCGTTTGGTCGATGCTCGTCTGCATAGCTGCTTAGTCTTCCAGCGGTGCGTTCTTCAACTGCTCCAGCGCTCTGCAGAGCTGGTCAGGACAGGATGTGCCCTTTGTGCCGCAGCGGATACCGTCGAGTTTCTTGATCACATCGTCGATCTGCTGTCCGCGCACCAGCTGACTCACCCCCTGCAGGTTACCATTACAGCCCCCCAGGAAGAACACCTGTTGGATTACATTGTTCTCATCGGCAGTCACATCGATCATCTTCGAGCACGTGCCCTGCGTCTCATACTGTACATGTTTTGTTTTCATATCTTGTCTATCTTTTTAATGATTCTGGCTGGATTACCGCCCACGACCACATTGTCGGGCACGTCCTTCGTTACCACGGCACCGGCGGCCACAACGGCATTCCTGCCGATGGTTACCCCCGGGCAGATGATGGCTCCGATGCAGATCCAGGCATTCTCCTTGATCGTCACCTGCCCGAAATGAAACAGGTTGTGTCGGTCGTAGAGGTCGTGATCCACCGTTGCAATCTTAACCTCGGGGCCAATCAGTACGTTGTCCTCTATCACCACCTTCCCCGGCGAGAGAATCGTAGCTCCCTTGTTGATCGTGACATGCTTACCGATCGTCATCCGGCATCCGCAGTCGCAATAGAATGGGGAGACGATGGCGACACTGTCATCGATCTCATGCTGGAACAGCTCTTCCAGCAGTCCCTTATAATCAGGATCAGTGGGCTTCCTGGCCGAAATCTTCAGGCACAACTCATGACTCCTGATCATCTCGCCCTCTATTTCCCGCATCCGAGGATCGCTATGGTAGCCCGATCCCGTGGCATCTATCACATCAAACATACCTTGATTTATTTATGATTTGGCAAAGATACAAAAAAAACAGTTAAGTGAGCAAAAAAAAACGTATTTTTTGATTCTCTATTGAAAAGCGTTGGGGCCGAAGCCCCATAACGCTAACCCTTGGCAGCAGCAATCTCAGCCTTGGTCTTGTCGGTCCAAGCGAGTTTGGCGTCCTTCTTCAGCTCGTCGCGAGTGAAATCGCCTGTGCGAGCGTATGGAGGCCTTGATTTCTAACTTTTCGGGGCAATTTGTTTACATTTTTATCTCGACTGGCTTATAATCTCAAAAATTTTATCTAAATTTGCACCGATTTACTTATAATTTTAAATAGTAATGGAAAAAAGGAATTTATTATCAGTGGTGATGACGCTGCTCATGGCAGCTTTCATGAGTATTTCATTTACTGCCTGTGGCAGTAACGATGACAACAATCCTGCCCCAACCGACCGCAACCTTGTTGTGAAGGTTAATAACGTTAAGCTCGCTTTTATTTATGTTCCTGGTGGTACATACGAATTCACAATCAGCCGTAAAGATTCTGAACGTAATGCTTTTAATGTAAACTTGTCAGGTACTATGAACGACTTCTACATGAGTCAGACAGAAGTTACCAATCAGTTGTGGAAAGCTGTAATGGGATCTATTCCACAGCAATCAGAACAGACCGGCGATAAATACCCTGTAATCTACAACAGCTATGACTACATCACCAAGGACGGTGGTTTCATTGACAAACTGAACGAACTGGCTAAGGACCAACTGCCTGCTGGCAAGAAGATTGCTCTGCCAACAGAAGAAGAATGGCACTATGCAGCTAAGGGCGGACCACAATCAGGAGGCTACATATATGCCGGTTCGAACTCAATAGACGAAGTAGCATGGTATTATGACAACTCTGATGCATCAACACATCCTGTTGCTCAGAAGGAACCTAACGAACTGGGGCTTTATGATATGTCTGGTAACGTATGGGAATTTACATCAACTCTTGTTAACGGAAAAGTTGCTAACTGTGGTGGCGGTTACACCAGCGAAAATGATTGGTGTGAGCTAAATCTCAGCTTCCCGGATAATGTAGATGAGCTTTTCGAAAACGTAGGTATCCGTCTTGTGATAAAGTAAAAAAGAGAAAGGTAATTTTCAAGATACCATTCAAGGTGAGTTGCCAATGACGTGGATCGGTCTTTAGTGGATTTAGTGCTTGATATCCAGTATCGGACTCAGCACTATTGGTACTATGAATTGCACCGCCTCTACTACGACAACCAGTTGCGTGATGCAGCACAGCAGCGTCGCCGCACGAATAAGTTCCAGGAGTGTTTCAGGCTGTTCTTTCAGACCTACGACCAGCATGCGACCTGTGGAGTAGAGGGCGTATCCAAAAATATAATGTTTTGTTACAATCCTGTTACGTAACCGTATCGTAACAGGATTTTTTTGGAGCGTGCCTTAAATCGTTGTATCTTTGCGCAAAAAAGAAATGATGGAAACAACACAGAATTATTTATTTGTAGCGCTGAAATTACTGGGCGCATTAGGCTTGCTGATTTACGGCATGAAGATGATGAGCGAGGCTCTGCAGAAGCTTGCGGGACCTCAGTTGCGGTATATCCTATCGAAGATGACAACCAACCGGTTCACAGGGATGCTGACGGGAACGTTGGCGACCTGCGCCGTGCAGTCGTCGTCGGCCACGACGGTGATGACGGTATCGTTTGTCTCGGCAGGACTGCTGACGCTGGCACAGGCCATCAGTATCATCATGGGAGCGAACATCGGAACGACGCTGACGGCGTGGATCATGTCGCTGGGTTATAATGTCGATCTGACGAACGTGGTTTTCCCCGCGTTCTTCTTGGGTATGGTACTCATCTACTACAAGCACCACCGCTACGTGGGCGACTTCCTTTTCGGCATCGCCTTCATGTTCCTGTCGCTGGTGATGTTGAGTTCGGCTGGCAAAGAGATGGATCTGGCACACAACGAGTCGGTGGTCAACTTCTTCGCCTCGTTTGATACAAGTAGCCACCTCACGATTCTCGTTTTTCTTCTCATCGGTACGTTGATCACCTGCATCGTGCAGTCGTCGGCTGCAGTGATGGCTATCACCATCCTGCTCAGTTCCACAGGCGTTCTACCTATATATTTAGGAATCGCACTGGTCATGGGTGAGAATATCGGCACTACGGCAACGGCCAACCTCGCGGCACTTGGTGCAGGCATCCAGGCTCGTCGGGCGGCACTGGCCCATCTGCTGTTCAATGTCTTCGGCGTCATCTGGGTGCTCTGCGTGTTCTATCCCTTTGTCGATATGGTGTGCGGATTCGTGGGCTACGATCCGATGATGGGAGGTCAGGCAGAGCGACTGCCCATCGTACTGGCGATGTTCCACACTTGCTTTAACATCACCAATACGGCGCTGCTCATCGGACTGATCCCGCAGATGGAACGCATCGTTTGCTGGCTGTTGCCTGAGAACGAACTGCCAAAGCACGAAGAATTACACCTTCAATATATACAGGCAAGTCTGGTGCAGACGCCAGAAATAGCTGTGTTGCAGGCGCAGAAGGAGACGACTCACTTCGCAAAACGCATGCAGCAGATGTTCGCCCAGGTGAGACGTCTGGCCAAGGAGGACGACGAGCTGCAGTTTGACAGCATCTTCAAGCAGATAGAGCAACAGGAAGACCACTCCGACCAGACCGAGCTGGCCATTGCCCGCTATCTGGAGCAGGTGGGCGAAGATCACCTGAGTGACGCGACGAAACAGAAAGTGCGTCAGATGATGCGCGAGGTGGGTGAGTTGGAGAGTATCGGCGACGCCTGCTACAACCTGGCGCGAACCATCAAGCGCAAACAGGATTCGGGTCAACGCCTCACTGCTCAGCTACAGCAGCAGCTTGACACGATGATGACGCTCTGCGATGACGCCCTCACACAGATGAATATCATCATGTCGGGGCATCGCAACGAGCACGATATCCGCGACACGTACAAGATTGAGAATGACATCAACCAGATGCGTGACCGTCTGAAAGCGGGCAACATCCACGCCGTTAACAATCATGAGTATGACTACGCCCTCGGCACCATCTTCGCCGACCTTGTCAGCGAGTGTGAGAAGCTGGGCGACTACGTGGTCAATGTCGTGCAGGCGAGATTTGGGAAATAAATTTTTTCCTTTTCGAAGTTTTTTATTATATTTGCAGCCAGAATGGAACAGAAAAGAATTCTTGTAGTTGACGACGAGCAGGATTTGTGCGAGATCCTGCGCTATAACCTGACGGCTGCAGGCTATCAGGCTGAGTTGGCGTATTCGGCAGAAATGGCGATTGAGAAAGGTGTGGCGCAATATGACCTGCTTCTGCTCGACGTGATGATGCCTGGGATGTCGGGCTTTGAACTGGCGCGACAGCTGAAGGGCGACGAGGCCACTTCCTCTGTCCCCATCATCTTCCTGACGGCGAAGGATACGGAGGAGGATATGCTCCACGGTTTCGGACTGGGGGCAGACGACTATGTGAAGAAACCGTTCTCAGTTCGCGAGGTGATGGCCAGGGTGAAGGCTGTGCTCTGTCGCAGGGAGAGTGTCGAGGCTGGCAAGCCCAAGATCCTGCAATATGAGGGGTTAGCGATAGACCTCAGCCATAAATCTGTCAAGGTGGATGGTGAGGCTGTGGCGCTGACCAAGACTGAGTTTGAATTGCTTGCCTTGTTGCTGAGTCATCGTGGGAAGGTGTTTTCTCGCCAACAGATTCTTGATAGCGTCTGGCCTCAGGATGTCATTGTGACGGATCGCACCGTTGATGTCAATGTGACCCGCATGCGCAAGAAGATTGGGCGATATGCCAGTCTCATTGTCAGTCGGCAGGGATTCGGATATGTGTTTGAGTTATGAGGAAACTGACGGAAGGAACGAAGATGTGGATGAGCGTGATGGTGGTATTCGCCGTCTATGCTGTCATCTTTATCCTGTTTGAGGATTATGACCGTGCTTATCTGGAACCGTTCAAGGAGACCAGCGACTGGCACCTGCTATTGTTCTCGCTCGTAGTGATGGTGGGGCTTGCCCTGCTACTGCATCGCTATGCCCGCCGGATGGACGAGCGCATCAGCCGTGAACAGGCGGAGAAAGAGAACCAACTGCGCCGTGAACTGACACAGAATATCTCCCACGAACTGAAGACCCCCGTAGCCAGCATCTTAGGCTATACTGAAACCATCCTCGACGATCCGCAGATGAACAGTGAGACACAGCGACAGTTCATCCAGCGCACACATGCACAAGCCCAACGGCTGACAGCCCTGTTGCAGGACATCTCGACACTGAACCGTATGGACTATGCGGCCCACCAGCTCAAGATGGAACGCACTGACGTGTCGGAGATCGTGAGTGATATCGTAGAGGAGACTGCCATTGCCGTAGAAAAGCGCCATATGACGGTGCACAATGCCTTGCCAGAGGATATCGTCATTCAGGGTAACCCTTCGCTGATCTACAGTATCTTCCGCAACCTGATTGATAATGCCATCAACTATGCAGGCGAGGGCACAACGATTGATATCCATGCAGAGCCGACATCTGATGGTTGGAAGTTTTGTCTCAGTGATAACGGTGTGGGTATCGCCCCGGAACATCTGTCGCGTATCTTTGAACGCTTCTACCGCATCGACAAGGGGCGCAGCCGCTCACTTGGCGGTACAGGTCTTGGTCTCGCCATCGTGAAGAACGCTGTTCTGTTGCATGGTGGCTACATCACTGTTCATCCAGCCAACAAGGGGGGCTTGGTGTTTGAGTTTACCCTGAAGAAATAGGAATCTATTTGAACTTGACTTTCAGACCTACGACCAGCATTCTGCCGGGGCTGTAGAGGGCATACTTGCGGGTGGTGTTGTCGATGCGACGATCCACACGGTTGAAGAGGTTGTCAATACCGATGGAGGGTTCTAGGAGTGCCCACTTCGCGACATCGAATGAGTGGGTGGTATAAAGGTTCCAGATACCATAGCCAGGCGCATCTTCGTAGGAGGGATAATAAGTCTTGCTCTGTAAACGTCCGTTCAGGTTGACATTCAAGCTATAACGTTTCCATGCGTGGTGATAGTCAGCAGCTATCGTGGCAGTATGACGGATGCTACGCTCCAATGGCGTCCATTCCGTGCCGCTTTTGGTACGGGCGTAGGTATAAGCGTAGTTTGCGGAGAGATTGAAACCTGGGAAGAGGTTGGCAGAGACATTCAACTGCACACCTTTCACATCGCCCTTATCACTATTCTGATAGACGGCATACTGCTCCAATTTACTGGCTTGATCGTCTGTCATCTCAGGGAACTCCTTGCGGAGCATGTCGAGGGTAACAGCATCAACAGGAATATTCTGTTTCACCACCATGTCTTTAATCAGATTAATGAAACCTGTCAGACTAACGGCAATGGTCTGCGAACGATACTCAGCATTGAGTGAGAAGTAATGGCTTTTTTCTGGTTTGAGATCCCGATTACCAAAGCTGATCTGCGGTTTGCCGCGATTCACGGAGAAATAGTGATAGTAGAGCTCATCGAGACCTGGGGCTCGGAAACCTGCTGAATAGGTGGCACGGAATCGGAACTCACCAGGGGCATACATGAGGGCGACCTTAGGTGTGAGGTGGTTGTTGAAGGTTTCGTGATGTGTCAGACGCAAGCCGAGGGTGGCTGTGAAGTCTTTCAGGAACTTCATCTCGTGCTGGGCATAGGCTGCCAGCGTATAGACATGTTCGTTGATATTGCCTGAGGTGGCAGTGAGATTATCCTGTCGCCAGTCGGCACCAAAGATGGTGGTGCTGTTGGTGGTGAGGCCGAGAATGGCTTTCAGCTCCCCATCCATCATACGCTGTTTCTTGGATTGTACGTAGTCGCCAACGGCATAGTCTTTCGTTGCCACATCGAATTCCTTACCATAACGATAACGATCAACGACGAAGTTGGCTTGAAGAGAGTTGCGGCTGGTGAATTTATAGATGCCTCCGATGTTCCAGCGAAAACCTTTATAGCGCATCTCATAGTCGTTACCACCTGTGACGTCAGGACGGGTTTCAGGACGTGAGGTGATCTTATAGGAATAGTCAAGCCCTGCGTTGAGAGCCAGATGCTGGTTGGGGGCGTAGGTGAATTTCTGACCAAAGAGGTGAGAACGGTATCCTGTAAAGAGCGGTGCAATAGAGGGTTGTGTCTCTGTGTCAGAACCCTTCACATATTCAAGATCGTTGTTGCGATAGCTGTCTGCACGATCGTATGAATAAGAGGTATAGGAGCCGAAGCCCTTGCTGCTGATATCAAGGTTGACACTCTCCGTGAGTTGTCCATGTCCTGAAACGCGCGTGTCACTTGTAGCGCATATAAGATTTTGGGTAGGTTGATCGGTAATGATATTGATCACACCTGCGATGGCATCAGAGCCATACAGCGAGGAGGCAGCTCCGTCGAGTACCTCAATACGCTTCACACGTGCCATATTGATACGGTTGAGGTCGATATTGTTGGAGATGTCGCCAGAGAGTTTCTGACCATTGATCAATATCAGAATGTATTTGTTACCCAGACCGTTGAGGCGCAGGAAGGTTCCCATGGAGTTGGGAGCCATCGACACCTGGGGCATCATACGGACAAGCGCACCATCAAAGGTGCTGATACCCTGTTCGCGGATCTCTTGGGCAGAGAGCACATGAACGGGTGTCGCTGTGCTTTTCAATCGTTGGTGATGGCCTGAGCCTGTCACGACAACGGGGTTCAGATTATAAGAACGGCTGATGTCGGTAGAGTCATTACGCGTCATCTTGTGAATCTGCGCATGACTGACCACACAACACATCAGCAAAAAGGGAAGAAGATGCTGTCGCGAGACAGCACCTCCTCCTAAAAACCTATATAATAATACACGCACTGTTTTCATATTTTTTATTCTGAAGCGGTCGTAGGCGTAGAGAGTGCCTCGTCAGTACCCAGTTTGGCAATAGCCTCCTTGGTGTGGTTCATCCACAGCTTACGAACGGCGCTGCGCTCAGCCAGACCAGGGATATATTCGTCGCCACTCTTGTACTGCTTCCAGCAAGGCTCGGTGAAGTTGGTCTCATAGGCTTCTGTTTCGATACCAGCCTCATTGAACAGAGAGTACCAGCTCTCATCGTCATCAGGATCTGCCATGTCGTTGTGAGCATGGTCACCAGCGATTGACATCAGCACGAACAGCTGAGCCTTGTCACTCTCGTTAGCTTCATAGGTGATAGTCTTCTTCAAGTCGCCGACCTGATAGACGAATGTGCCACCAGCGATGTGCTTCAGCACATCCTCTGCATAGGTATCATCCATATCTACCGTACCTACATAATAGTTCTTGTTGATTTTACGCAGAGCTTCCTCAAGCTGCAGATAGCGCACGTTACCACCAAAGTAGTCGTAACCCTCAGGATTACCATGACCCATGAATGCCACAATACCCTCAGCTACAGCAGCCTTGATGTCGGACTCGTTGTTGAGTGTCTTAGCCAGATTCTCAGCATCTTCCTCCTCAGCCATCAGCGGTGTACCTAACACCACCTGATGATCAAGGCTCTTCATATATTCATCCGTGAAGTCGTTATTACGGTTGTTCATGAAGTCCTTGATATAGCTGTCGCGAACACGACGATACTCCTCACCAGGAATTACCTGCAGAGACTGTACGGCGATATGCTTGTAACCAGCCAGACCAATAGCGGTGAGCCAGTGCTCAGGATCGTAGTAATCCTTCGGGGCAACATTCTCGCCAGCACGGGCATTGTTGATACAGATAGCAGAAGAGAAAGAAAGATAGACATCCCAATCGGGGAATGCAGCTTTATACTCATCAACGACCTTGTCGAAGGTATCATAAGCCTGCTCCCAAGTAGAACCGAATGCTACGAGCAGAAGTGCCTTGTTGCTCTTCTTCTGATTCTTAACTGTCTCATTGACAACTTTCTGATACTTCTGGTAGTTTGACTCTGTTACTTCACCGCCACCACCACCATTGTTACCATTGTCATCGTCACTGCTACATGCGGTGAACGTTGCGCTGGCAATGAATGCCATCATGACCAGCATGAAATACTTAATCTTGTTCATTGTAGTTTGAATTTAAATTAGACCTATATCTATTTGTAAGTTTTTTGCCTTCATTAAGCCGTACGGTCAGTGAGGCATAGACAGTTCGACCTGGGGTCGTGGTGCCCAGATGCAAGCCATGAGGCGTGCGATCCACATATTCGAAGATGTTGTCTATACCTGCATCTATGCGCAGGATCTTTCCGATCTGATGATTGGTAGAGAGTCGCCAGAGGTTGTAGCCCTTGCCATCGCCATCAATCTGATAATAGCGTTTGCTGGAGAGTCGGCCATAGATACCGATGCCCAGTTTATAAAACTTTGAGAAATCGTGGTCCCATGTGGCATAGATGTTAGCTTTATGGTGAGCCATACCGTCGATGGTGACCTTGATCATCCTGTCCTTCTCAGAATCATACTGATTGGCCTCTGTGTCGAGATAACTGTAGCTTCCGCCTGCTGTGAAGTGTCTGCCCTGATAGCGCACGGTAAAGTCAACGCCATAAGTCTTGGCTTCCTCCATGTTCTGATACTGGCGCACTCTGATGGGGTCGTATTTCGTAATCAGATCTCCTGGCGCATCCTTGGTGGGAATGGTGACGAGGGTGATCATGTCTTTCACCTTATTATAATAGGGGGCGAGGGTCAGGGTCAGATGTCCTATGGTGTATTCTGCACTTACGCCGAAATAGTTGGATGTCTGAGCCTTTAGGTTGGTATTACCCAGATAGAGATAGACACCATTCATATTCTTCACATACTGATAGTGCAGTTCCTTGGGGGTAGGGGTCTTGTAACCCTGACTCCAGGTGGCCCTCAGTCGCAACTCACCCAGTTTCAGCATCGCAGAGATCTTTGGGGTCAGTCGTGTGCCAAAGCCTTGGTTTCTGGTGAGTCGTAATCCTGCAGTCAGATAGAGCGGATTCAGTAGAGCGAACTCATCCTGCACATAGATAGCCTCCGTATTGTCTGTAGCCTTTCCACCTTCCACGCGCATGGGGGCTTTCAACCAGTCGTAACGATAGTCGAATCCTGCACTCAGTTGCTGTTCGTAGGGTAGGGTGAAGATGCCCTTCAACGAGATATTCGTGAGTCGTTGATCACTCTGTAACTCAACATCTCCAGGGAAATACGGATAGTAGTTGGTGAAGCGCCCATTCACATAACCATCTGTCAGGGTGGTGTCTGTATAAACGTAATTATAGGCGTGCCTCTTCCAATCGGCATCAAGGGTGATGATGTCCGTACTGTTCAGTTTCCACTTACCTCCAACAGAAACTGAAGCATTGTCGTATTGCAGATCCCAGGTCTTGATATCAACGCCAGGATGATGTCCGCAAGGACGATAGATGCGTTTCCAATAGATGCTACCATCGGCATAGAGTTCGATCTGAGGTGTCAACTGATAGGTCAGACGCTCTTCAACCTGCCAGTTGGTATGACGGTTCACAGTCTGGTTTCGTGAGTCTGTGATATGATATTCCGTCTGCGAAATAGCTTCCTCAGAGGTGTTCTGCCAACCATCAGAGTGCTGCAGTTGGAAGTTGGTGTAACTGGAGAGTTTGCCATAATTCAGCGCGAGTCCGTTATGCTGACGGATGTCACCATACGAACCAATTCGCGAGGTATTCTCAAACATCAGACCTTGTTCGCGATGCTTTTTCGTGATAATGTTAATCACACCTGCGATGGCATCAGAACCGTAGAGTGCAGAGGATGCACCCTTCACAATTTCAATCTTCTCAATATTGTTGGGATCGATGAGGGAAAGATCATTCTCTCCACCATTGTCACCATGCAGACGACGTCCGTCTATCAGAACCAGTATATACGAGTTGCCGAGTCCGTTCATTTGCATACGTGAACTCATATCACTCTCGCCGAAGTCGAAGCTGGCAGACAGTCCAGATAGGATATCTTCAATACTCCTACCTGCATATTGCCGTAACTGCTGATGACTGATCACCTCCGTTTGTACGGGTGCGTCTTTCAGCAGGTGCTGCGTACCAGTACCTGTCACCACAACTTCCTGCAGACTGTCAGAACGCCAGACATCTGTCTGGGCACTTACATTTACGCCAACAGTCAACAGCCAAAGGCCAAGGGCCAATTTCTGTTTTAGTTCCATCAATTTTTCATTTAATCCGACTGCTAACTCCTGAACAGTCTTGTTCTTGAATGCAGAGAGCTCTTCTTCGGCAGGTCTTGACGCTTTGCGTCGAGCCCTACCTGCACTCGGCATAGCTTAAGCACGCTTAGCTCTGCTCTCGCTTTGGTAGGTCTTCTGACTTTCCCCAGTCTGCTTTACCTTCCCGACCCTGTGGTCAGTGGCGTTACACAAGCAAACCCTTCAAAGGGGGATTACAGCTGCAGGTACAGTTCCGGATTCTCACCGGATTCCCTTACATCTGGCGGCATCGGCCACCAGATTACCATAATTTCGTGGGCAAAGATACATAAAAAAGTGGAAAGTGAAAAGTTTAAAGTGAAAAATTTGCTGATTTTATGCAAAATAATGCAGAAAGTATGTATCTTTGCAGAGATGAAAGCGAGTTTTCTGATAGCTGCCCCCACCAGTGGCTCTGGCAAAACAACGATTGCCAGAGGGTTGATGGCGCTTCTTACATTGAAGGGCCTGAAGGTGCAACCTTTCAAGTGCGGTCCAGATTATATCGATACCAAGTTCCATGAGGCTGTGTGTGGTCGTCCCAGCATCAATCTCGATACGTTTATGGCTTCTCCAGCGCACGTTAGAGAGCTTTTCTGGCATTATGGCGAGGATGCTGATGTGTGTATCGTGGAGGGGATGATGGGCTTGTTTGATGGCTACGATCGTGAGAAGGGTTCTGCCTATGAGATTGCCAAGACGCTTGATATCCCTATCGTATTAGTGGTGGATGCCAAGTCGGCAGCTTATTCGATGGCGGCATTACTCTCTGGGTTTATCCATTTTCGCCAGGATGTGCGTTTTGCAGGCGTAATATATAATAAGGTGGGATCAGAAAAGCATTTCCAGATGCTTCAACAGGTGTGCGATGATCTGCAAATCAAATGTCTGGGCTATCTGCCTAAGGATGCCTCACTCGAACAAGGCTCGCGCTATCTGGGTTTGGACTTCTCTGAGCAGCCAGAGACTCAGAAGCTGATCAATCTCATAGAGGAACATGTCGATTGGCAGGCTTTGATGGCGCTTTTTGTCCGAAGTGAGCGAACTCTTAGTCCGAAACGTGCGAACTCTTTGTCCGTAACGTACGGACTAAATGTTCTTACGGCAAGAAATGCTGAGAGCTTTAGCTTTGTCTATCAGGAAACCATAGACCGCTTTTCTTCTGTGCGCTTTTTCGATCCAGAGACAGAGGTGCCTGACTTCTCAGGTATCGATCTGCTTTATCTGCCTGGTGGTTATCCAGAGAAACATTTAGAGGCACTCGTGAGGAACGAGGCTTGTCGCAAAGCTATTAAGGATTTTGCAGAACAGGATGGAAAAGTAGTGGCAGAATGTGGTGGTATGATGTATCTCTGCGAGAGCATCGTGACGGATGAGGGCGAATACCCCATGTGTGGTGTACTGCCTTATCGGATTACAGCTCGTAAGGCAGACAGGAAATTGTCATTAGGTTATCGCCAGTTCGAACTCGATGGAAAAACCTATCGTGGACATGAGTTCCATTATACGCAGTTCTTTTCGGAGAAAAACGGCAAAGCCGAGCGCTTTGGTGAGGTGCCTCCATCTGCGACTCAGGTCTATGATGCAAAAGGCCATCCTGTAGCGACGCCAGTTTTTAAGTATAAGAACGTTTTAGCCAGCTATACGCATCTTTATCAGATATGAAACAGTTGCACCCCATTATGTTTGCAGGAACAGGCAGCGATGTTGGCAAGAGCATTGTTGCTGCAGCCTTCTGTCGTATCTTCAAGCAGGATGGTTATCAGCCGGCACCCTTCAAAGCGCAGAATATGGCACTCAACAGCTATGCCACACCTGAAGGACTGGAGATCGGAAGGGCTCAGGCTGTTCAGGCTGAGGCTGCAGGCATCGCTTGTCATACGGATATGAACCCGTTGTTGCTGAAGCCTCAGAGCGATCATACTTCCCAAGTGATACTGAATGGCAAACCTGTGGGCAACAAACATGCGTATGATTATTGGCGCAAACAAGGCGCTGGAGATATTGACTTCAGGAAAGAGGTCTGTGCTGCCTTCGATCGTTTGGCAGCACGTTATAACCCCATCGTGATGGAAGGCGCAGGCAGTATATCAGAGATTAATCTGCGAGATACTGACTTGGTGAATCTGCCAATGGCGCGTCATGCGAAGGCTGATGTGATCTTAGTGGGCGACATTGATAGGGGAGGTGTGTTTGCTTCCGTCTATGGTAGCATCGCCCTACAGACACCAGAAGACAGAGCCCTCATCAAAGGCATCATCATCAATAAGTTCCGTGGGGATATGCGTCTGTTTGAAGAAGGACGCAGGATGCTGGAAGAGATCTGTGGCGTACCAGTTTTGGGTGTGATTCCTTATTTCAAGGATATCCATATCGAGGAAGAGGATTCTGTGGCGTTGGCGCAGAAATCTTTCCAGCTGCAACAGGATAAGGTGAACATTGCTGTCATCATGTTGCAGCATCTCTCAAACTATACCGACTTCGATGCTTTGGAACAAGATGCACGCGTACATCTTTTTTATACAAATAACGTCGATGATATTCTGAAGGCCGATATCATTATCCTACCTGGTACCAAATCGACCTTGCATGATCTTTATGAACTGCGTCGAAACGGTTGTGCCCAGGCCATCGTCAAGGCTTATCGTGAAGGGGCTTCCGTGTTGGGTATCTGTGGTGGTTATCAGCTGATGGGTATCGAAGTGTGTGATCCTGACCATGTGGAAGGGAATATCGAACGACTGCCTGGACTTGGACTCCTGCCTGTCACTACGACGATGAGTGGTGAGAAACTAACGCGTCAGGTGAAGTGTGAGTATGGTGAGGGTTATGAGATTCATATGGGAGAGACTCGTCCATTCGGAGATGCTGAGGCTTCACCCATGCTGCATCTGAATGATGGACGTGCAGACGGATATCGTGTGAACGAGAGATGCATGGGAACTTATGTGCATGGTATCCTCGACAATGCCGCCTTTGTGGATGAACTCTTGAAGCCTTATGCAGAGAAGTTCAGTGGCGATGCATCTTCATTCGACTATCAGAGTTATAAGGAAGAACAATACAACAATCTCGCTGACCATGTGCGCCAATATGTGGATATGGAGCGGATTTATCAAATACTGACAGATCATGATTGAAGGACACGGTGACGACATTTATCGTTATGGCGCAATACGTTGCAATTTCAGTAGCAACATCTCGCCATTTATTGATACCAGCGAGTTACGCAAGCACTTGGCTGGGCGTCTTGAGGTCATCAATCATTATCCAGAACCTTCAGCTCATGCTTTGGAACTTCTTCTTGCAAAGGTGTATGATATCAGTCCTGACGAGGTACTCGTTACCAGTGGTGCCACAGATGCCATCTATCTGATAGCCCAGACGCTGCGTGAAGAAGGAACTTTCGCTGTAAAGCGTCCTACATTCAGTGAATATGCGGATGCTTGTCGAATGTTTGGATATCAGGAAGCTCCTAAGGGTGGGGCAGTTCGCTGGCTTTGTAATCCCAATAATCCTACGGGTGAGTTACGTACTATCGATACGATCAAAGTCCTTTCTCGTCGCCATCACTGGTTGATTATTGATCAATCGTATGAGAATTATCTTTGGAGAAAAACGCTCTCGCCACATGATGCAAGAGAAATGCAGAATGTGATACAGATTCATTCTATGACAAAACGTTTTGCCATCCCAGGTTTGCGCTTAGGATTCATTACGGCGCCAGCATCCATTATCAAACGTCTGCGTGCCAACCATCGTCCATGGGCTGTCAATGCATTAGCAATTGAGGCAGGTCAGTGGCTCATCACCCATCAGGATCCCAATGAGCAGTATCTGATAGAAGAGCTGCTGTCAGAATCTAGAATCCTTGCTAATAGATTACGAAGGATTTTTGGCATCCACGTCTATCCTTCAATGACCAATTTCATGCTTTGCTCCATCCGGCAGGGCTCTGCTGCAGAACTGAAAGAATATCTGCTGAAGAATCATCAGTTCCTGATTCGTGATGCCTCCAATTTCGAAGGTCTGAAAGATTGTCACTTCCGTATTGCAGCCCAACAGCCAGAATATAATGATGAACTGGTAAAGGCGATTTACACTTTTACAAGGCTGAAGAATGGATAGTTGGATAATTGCTATATTGCCATTGCTGATCGGCTGGTTGCTCGATTTGCTGCTAGGTGACCCACAGTGGTTGCCCCATCCAGTCGTATGGTTTGGTAAGGCCATCGCCGTATGTGAGCACAAACTGAATCGTGGTAATCATCGAAAAACGAAAGGGGCATTTGTTGCTATTCTTTTGATAGCCCTCGTTTTCGCGCTTACATGGTTAGTTCGCTATTGGCTCTTGCCTCTTTCATCTTATCTCTTACTTCTTTTCGATGCTGTCATTATCTTCTACTGTCTGGCTGGAACAACATTGATACGAGAGGTTCGCGAAGTTTTCTACGCCTTGGATCGCAGTCTGGAAGAAGGTCGTCAGCAGGTGGCTCGCATCGTGGGGCGTGATACTTCAGAACTCTCTGCTCAGGAGGTTCGTACAGCAGCATTGGAGACGTTGGCTGAGAATCTGAGTGATGGTGTGATTGCGCCGCTTTTCTGGTTTGCTTTGTTGGGCACACCAGGTATGTTGGCTTATAAGATGGTGAATACACTCGACTCGATGATTGGTTATAAGACGGAACGCTATAAAGACTTTGGTTGTTGGGCTGCACATATCGACGATGTGGCAAATTATCTCCCTGCCCGTCTCACGGCCTTGCTGATGATCTTGCCTCATGCACTTTTCACTTTTAACTTCTCACTTCTCACTTTCGTCTGGAAAAATGGTCCTCGTCATGCCAGTCCGAATAGTGGCTATCCAGAGGCTGCTTTGGCTGGCATCCTGAACTGTCGCTTTGGGGGACCGCATTATTATTTCGGCCAGCTCTTCGATAAACCCTATATTGGAGAGAACGAACGCCCATTGACAACTGCTGATATGAAAAAGGCAGTCCGAGTGAATCGTGTGGCAGAGATATGGATGCTTCTGTTGGTTCTTCTCAGATTTATTTGGTAATTTGAATGATATGATGTATTTTTGCACCCAGAAACTTAAAAAGATAAAGGAAATGAGAAATCTTACTTGGGCTATTGCTGTTGTCGCTATGCTATGTTCTTGCTCAGGCAAGAATACCAAGAAACAAGGTGCTGATGCAACTTCTGATGCTGCCCTTGTGGAAGTGACTGTGAAATATGCCACAGGCTTTAGCGTACGCGACTCTGCCGATATCCGTCTGGTGGATGTGGGCAAGCATGATCATTTCGCCTTGGTAAGAACTGAGGATGTCGAAGTGCCTGATGGTTATACGAAGGTTCGTGTTCCCATTGAGCGTACCATCTGTATGACAGCTCTTCAGCTTTCCAACTTCACCGTTCTCGATGCCCATGATGTGGTTAAAGGACTGACTGGTACCAAAAACCTCTTTAACAAGGATATACTTGAGAGGGTGAAAGACGGACGTATCGTGAAGATCGGCATGGAGGGTAATTTTGATACGGAGATGGTACTTGCTGCCAATCCTGATGTGATCTTCATCTCACCCTCTAAGCGTGGTGGTTACGAAGCCATCAAGGAGACTGGCATCCTGTTAGTGCCCCATCTGGGTTATCAGGAACTCAATCCATTAGGACAGGCTGAGTGGATCAAATTCATAGGTATGTTTATTGGTAAGGAGAAAGAAGCCAATGAGGTGTTTGCTGGTATCGAACAGCGCTATAATGACCTGAAAGCCAAAGCGTCAGCAGCTACGACTCGTCCTACGGTCTTTTCTGGTGAGATGCACTATGGTAACTGGCATGCCGTTGGTGGCAAGAACTATCTGGCTCAGATATTCCGTGATGCAGGAGCTGATTATGTGATTCAGGATGAAGAGACTGCAGGCGAGAATCTGGAGTTTGAGAAAATGTATGCTCTCGCTGCCAATGCCGACTACTGGCGCATCCTGAACAGTTTCCCTGGTGATTTCAACTATGAGGCCCTGAAATCTTCTGAGCCTCGCAATAAACTCTTCAAGGCCTATAAGGATCGGAAGGTCATCTACTGTAATATGAAGCAACAACCTTATTACGAGATTACCCCTGTGCAACCTGATGTGCTGTTGAAGGACTTTGTGGCAATCTTCCATCCAGAACTTGTAGAACCTGATTACCAACCTACCTATTACAGACTTTTGAAATGAAGCGAACCCTACCACTGATATGTACCCTCATCGTGGGTATTCTTGCACTGCTGATCGTTAATCTGCTGATTGGCTCTGTGAGGATTCCTGTGTCAGAGGTATGTCGTATCCTCTTGGGGGCTGAAAGCAACGAGATCTGGACAAACATTGTATTCAGCAGTCGTTTGCCTCAGGCGTTGACGGCTATCATGGCAGGGGCTGGTTTGGCTGTCAGTGGACTTCAGATGCAGACGGTATTCCGTAATCCTTTGGCAGGACCTTCTGTGTTGGGTATCAGCAACGGCTCTGCCTTAGGTGTTGCTTTTGTGGTGTTGCTTTCAGGTCGTATTGGTGGGGTGGCACTCTCTCGTCTGGGCTATCTGGGCGATGCGGCGATGAGTATTGCTGCCATCGTGGGTGCGCTGGCTGTGATGTCACTGATCCTGTGGGTGTCGCAAAAGGTGAGGGACAATGTCACTTTGTTGATTATCGGTGTGATGATTGGTTATCTCGCTACTGCGATTATTGGTGTCCTGAAGTTCCTGTCGCCAGAAGAAGATGTGAAGGCTTTTGTAGTATGGGGATTGGGCTCGTTCTCACGTGTCTCTGGTGATGAGATGGTGCTCTTTGTCGTACTGATGTGTGTGTTGTTGCCATTGGCCTGTCTGTTGGTGAAAACGATGAACCTCCTCTTGTTGGGTGAACGATATGCTGCAAACTTAGGTCTGAACATCCGTCGCAGTCGTATGCTGGTGATTATCTCCTCTGGTGTGTTGGTGGCAATTGTGACAGCCTATTGTGGACCTATCATGTTTATTGGTCTGGCAGTCCCTCATCTGGCTCGAGCCATCTTCCGCACTTCCGATCATCGTGTCCTAATGCCTGCCACAGCCCTCTGTGGTGCAGTGCTGGCTTTATTCTGTAATCTGATTGCTCGTATGCCTGGTTTCGAAGGGGCCTTGCCTGTGAACAGCGTTACAGCCCTCGTGGGTGCTCCCGTCATCGTGAGTGTATTATTCCGTCGTCGTCAATCTGCAGAATAGTAAATCACCTTACCATCCACGTCATCGCCATCCTCACAGGCTACAAACATGTCACCATTCATCTGGAACACCTTGACACGCTGGCCAGCGTATTCGTCGATAAGCTGTTCATCGATAAACATTTCGAAGTACACAATATCATTAGGCCAGACATATAATGTGTCAATTATCACTTGGGAATTTCAGAATCTCCCAAGGGCCAGCTATGTCGAAGCGTGTGTTCCACTCGGCAAGCTTATAGCCCAGAATCTCAACCTTGGCACCACCCCAGCCCTGAAGTTTCATATTCACTTCCTCTCTGAGATCTACGCCATTAGGACTGATAATGACTTCTGCCTCTGTACCCAGTCGGGGGCCGATGCCCAACTCTGGTCCTGCTACGTCGTAGATCTTGGCGGTGGCCACTATAAAGAGTGCGATGCCTGCATCTGCCTTGAAGTCTAATTGGGGGAGGTTGAATTTGAATTCATTTTCTCTCACATCATATTCTGATATGGTGCTCCAGCCTTTGTCATAATCATAGCTGATACCAGCCTTGAAACGATTGGCGTAGTCGTATTCGAATCCTACCTGTGCGGCTCCAGAGACGCTTGCGTCGAGTTGCAGGTAGAAACTGGGTTCAACTACGACAGTCACAGGGACTAGACCAACCATGAAACAGAAAGAGTAGCCATTAAACGTTGCCAACAGGATCTGTCCCTCGTCCTCGGGTAGCTTAATCTCCTTCTTGAAGCCGATGCTGGCATTGGGATGGAATCCGAAATCACCTTCAAGTCCTGTCTCAAACTTCTTCACGATCAGCTCTGGTATCGACCACCAGTGGTCTTGGTGAATGTCTGGATCGATGGTCAGGAAATAGTTCAGCTCGATGTCAAGGGGAAGCTCACCTTTGATGTTGATAGCATCATCGGGGTCTCCGCTTAGAGGAATGTCGTGATCAAATTCAATGGTTTCATGCATGGAAATGATACTTACGTTCCCTGAGCCGTTGGGTCTTTTAGCGAAGATATCCTCTGCAGTCTTGAACTCATATTCACCCGTCCGGATGGCCTCAGCTTGTGAGGGTGAGTGCTGATCGCCTGGCAGGTGGTATTTCTTGTCGTAGCCGTATGGGCTGGTCAATAGCACAGCAGCGGGATGAATCTTGCCATTCTCGTCCCTATACTTGGCACCATGATCAGCGGCTTTGAGCTTCTTGTTCACATAGATATCTGTGTGTAACTCAGTTACTTTGTCACCAATGAGTTCTGCTATGGTGACCTTTGTGACTTTCAGGATATATGTGTCGCCCTCCAACCGCTCTTCCAATGCCTTTCGTCCGTAAGCAAGATGTGAGGGAGCATCCCAGATACCGATGGGGTGATTCACGAATGACGTGATGCCTAATTTGTCGGCCAGCGACTTCTTGATGGCAATCTCTGTGGTGTCGTCGTCTAGGATTAATACGTCGTCTGCATGATCAAAGTTATGATACGTCAGTCCGTAAGACTCATATATAGTGGGGGCGTCATGATGCCCGGATGGATCATCGTCGTTATCATTGCAGGCTGTAAAACCCAAGCATATTATTACGGTAATAATGCCCATGAGCATCGACTTTACCATGATTCTTTTAGTAGTCATATTTAATAAGTGTTTAGTTTATGCTGCAAATATACGATATATGTTTGTATTTCAAAAGGTATAGACAGTGTTTTAAGGTTTTTTAAGGTAAATATAATGGGTGTATAGCTCCGTCGTCGTCAATCAGCAGAATAGTAAGATTTGCCTGAGGTACCAGAGGACGACAATGATCCATGCAATGCTGTAAGACCACGTGGCAAAAATCCTCTATCTTATCTGGGGGAATCACCTGCCATAACTCTCGGGCAAGCGTGATCTTCTCTAAATCAGCCTGACAACCAGCTTCATGAAGCATTTGCCGAATAAACGCTTTATCCATCGTGGCCTTACGACTATGGGTGTCAAGGTGGCCTGCTGCGAGTTTCACGGCTTTGCCTAACATCACGCCAAGGGTTACTTCCCTGATGTCGAGTTCGTGAACCATCTTCAAGGTCTCGCCGATATAGTTGCCGTATTCCACAAACGCCTGCTGGGGTAGGTCAGGGTAGAGGGCTTTCACGAATCGTTCACTCTTGCCTCCACTGTTGATGACGACACGACTGGTGCCACTGACTTTGGCCACATTCATGCACTTGCGGATACTGTCGATGAAGGCTTCCTCGCTGAATGGCTTTACGATACCAGAGACACCAATGATGCTGATACCTCCCTCGATACCCAGACGGGGATTAAAAGTCCTTTTCGCAATAGCCTCACCTTCAGGGACGGAGATAGTGATACTGAGGGGATTGTTTGTTATCGCTGTTAGATTCTGACGAATCATCTCACAAGGTGCTTTGTTGATGGCTGGTGAGCCTGGGGGATAGTCGAAACCAGGAAGCGTGAAAGTGCCAACCCCTTCGCCACCTAAAATCTCGAAGGTGTCTGAAAGGTTACGGGTTCTTGCCTTGCAAGCGAGCATAGCTCGAGCTGGCGCGTCAGCGGGAATTGGCTTGACACTCGCCTGTATCTCCAACCCATTCGTCACATCAGGGTCATCGCCAGCATCCTTGAAGACAGAGGCATAGCCTTCGCCATAAGAAACAGGTACATATATCGTCTCGCCATCAGGCAATAAAACAGGCACCTCCTCTGGCGTCTCATACTTCAGTAGTCTTATCGTTGCAGCGATAGCCGCAGCCGTAGCACAAGTGCCTGTCGTCAGTCCACTATGCAAGGGATAGAACTCAGGCAACAGCTTCTCCACAGCTCTTCGCAATCCATAAGGTCCATTGACTGTTTCTATGTGGACATCCTGCGGATTGGGTGTATGTGGTGGGTAATTTGGACGTTCTACCACGAAAACTTTGATACTAGCTTGTCTTGCAGCTTCCACCTTTTCTGTAAAACCTCCACTTAGTCCACTTTCTTTGGTGATAATGGCTTGTGGTTGAAGGTCACGTATAAGATCTGTCGTGTCGTCTGTCTCATAATATACAAGCCTCTCTTCTGGGAAATGATTAGCCTTGGCTACAAAATGCGAGGCACGACGATTCAGAATACGAAACCAGCAATCTTCGTACTTCTCCCAATAGGGACGTAATCTTCCTATTGTGTTGACGCCTGTCAGTGCTAGTAACCGTTCTATACCATTGGCTTCTAATTGCTGTATAGCATCGTTATAATCTTTACACCAAATGAGATCTTGGTCGTGTGGTGGATAGATTCTGTCATATCTGATAATTGGTGCTTGAATGTGTTTAGCCACAAAGAGCAGATTACGATGCAATTCTTCTGCAAAAGGGTGGGCTGCATCTATGATGAGACGGATAGAGTGCTCTTTGCAACACTGTATCATCTCTGGCACCTCCATGCCTCCAGTCAGATGGTTTCCATGCACTAATTCTATTTTCTGCCCATCACTGCGGGTAGAATAATAATAAGGTGTTCCTGCTTCCTCAAGCACCTCTACAGCCTTACGGCCTTCTGTCGTTCCTCCGAATACCAGAATCATGCTTTTCGTGCCCCTTTATGAATCAACGACAGTGCAATCACGCCTGCCAATACGTTGGCAACAAACGAGGCGCCTATCAGCAAGAAGATGATGAGCAGTCCGGCTTTGGCAGAAATACCTCCTGCCAGCATACCTGCATACAACATCGGCATGACCATCACCAAGGGCTGGGCCATAGACCTTACTTGGGGTAACACACGCTCACGCCATGAGAGTTCCTGCTTGGAAACCTCTGGATTTATGGGTGAGCCGTGCTGACTGCGCAGGAAGTTCACCATCGTCTGGATCATCGATGCCGTCAGACAGGCCATCAGTACTGAGTACACAGTCAGATAGACATTCATTGGCAGACACAGCATCGTACTGCCTCCTACTACTATACTACCCACCAGCATCGCAGCACTTACGGGTATCAGTGCCCTCTTCCACATCATATTTATAGGATATAGAACCCAGCAGATCGACAAGAACAGGATCAGCAGATACCAGAGCAGATAGGCCCACCAGGAAGACGTCTGATAAACCAACCACACAACGCCTGCTACGACAGCCATCTGCGCCACTGTTGCTCCAAAGATTACCAGCATTCGCCGTAGCATCTTGTTGTCCAAAAAGGCAAGTGCTATCATCGCTATAATCACTAAAATCGCTACTAGGGCAGCGCCCCATAAATATATCTCATTTACTAACATAGTCAATTGCTATTTTCGTCACCTTGACCTTTGGTCGAGCCTGCTCACGCTCGGAAGTCGAAACGAGTTCCGGCTTCTCTCGCTCAATCGCAGCCTTTCCTGAATAGGTGGGTGAAGTGTTTTGAGTAGAGATCGGAGAGACCTTGACGATTGTCGATCGACTCGCCTACTACGAGCATAGTGGTGAGGGTGAGATGGTTTTCATGGACAATCTTCGCGAGGTCCTTGAGTTTGCCACGATAAATCTTCTGATCAGGCCAAGTCAGGTGATAGCAGGCTGCTACGGGGGTGTCCTCAGGGTACTCTTGTAGGAGTTCGCGCTGCACATCGTCGACGATCGAAGCACTGAGGAAGATACACATCGTGCTCTGACTCTTGGCGAGCAGGTGCAGTTGCTCTTTCTCAGGCATAGGGGTGCGACCTTCGCCACGCGTCAGGATAATCGTCTGGCAGCGCTCAGGAATCGTGAACTGGCTCTGCAACTCGGCTGCTGCAGCGAGGAAGGAGGAGATGCCTGGGGTGATATGGTATTCCATGTGGTTGGCATCGAAGAAGGCCATCTGCTCCTGAATGGCGCCAAAGATACAAGGATCGCCTGTATGGAGGCGTACGATGTATTTGCCCTCGTCATAGAATTTTTTCATCAGTGCACATTGTTCCTCGAGATTCATATCAGCTGAAGAACGCACCACAGCACCTGGCTTATGGCACTCCGTCAAAGCCTTGGGCACCAGCGAACCAGCATACAGGATCAGGTCGGCCCTTTCGAGCATCTTACGACCTCGTACAGATACCAGATCAGGATCACCTGGACCAGCACCCACAATCTCGATATGTCCTTTCTTCTCTCGTAGATATTTATGGTCGATAGCGAGGGCAACTGTCCAGTTCTCGCCTTTTATCTTGGGGATGATCAGCTTGCCATGATTAGAACCTACGATGGCAGCAGCCTCGCAGACGCTGGGTGTACCTACGTGCTTCTCAACAGTAGCACTGGGATTGGGCACATCCACCTGCGCCAGCTCTTCTGCCGTATAGAACTCCACTTTCTCTCCATAGGTCTTTTCGAGCCGTCTGCAAAACGGTTCGTCCTTCTTCGCATCGATGGTGCAATACCTGTGTGAACAAGGTATAATACCATGATTGAGAAGTGCCTCAGCCATCTCGTCGTAGATATATCTGAATACCTTTGGGTGATGAGCTAAACCAAAGCCAATGGTTCCCACCATCGGCACGAAGTGCAGTACCCACATATCATCTGGCTCAGCATGTATGAAAGGTGTTACCATGATCAGCAGCTCGTATTTCTCAGGATCTGCCTCACTGATGTCATCGATGATGGTCACATGCTCCGGCTTGGTCTTTTCCAGATAGTCTGTACCCTCATCGCGTACTTCCAAAAACAGGGCTGTAGGCTGACGATTCACGAAAGCATAGATGCACTCCTGCAGATATTTGTCGTCGAACATCATAGTCCAGTCGAAACGCTTCTCAAACGTATCGAGTGCCCAGAGTCCTGCATTGTCGCTCTGGGTGGTGATTACTTCTCTGCCTCCGATGATGCCTGCTACCTCACGAGCCAGATCATTCGCCCCTCCGATATGTCCTGAGAGTACGGAGATGGCGTTTAGTCCCATACTATCCACACACACCACAGCGGGATCTTCGTGTTTGTCGTTAACAAATGGTGCGATGGTGCGAACGCAGATACCCATCGCTCCAATAAAGATAAAGGCATCCTGTTTCTGCCATTCCTCACCCACCTCTGAGCGCTGGATCACTTTGGCTTTCAGCTCCCTTTGCAGCATCGAGGCAATCTCACTACCTGCCTCACTGATTTGTATGATTGCAATTTTCATTTAGCATGAAATTACATGAATTCGAAAATGTTGTTGAAACCCGTCAGGGTGAAAGTTGCAAATACCTTTTCGTTGAGGCCCTTGATATAGACATGTCCGCCTCTATCTTCTGCATTTTGTAGAATGCCCAGGAAGATACGCAAACCGGCTGATGAGATATACTCTAGGTCGGTACAGTCAATGATGATGTCTTTCCCCTCCACATTGTTCAGAGGATCCATTACCTTTTCGGCTTCAGGGGCAGCTGCAGTGTCGAGGCTGCCTTCTAGAAAGGCAACCACGTTGCCGTCGATTTCTTCAATTCTTATCTTCATAATCTTCTTATTATTGTTTTATCTTTTTTCTTAGTGTCAACACATTGAGGTTGTCTGTGCGCTCATAATTGATGGAGTCCATATTTTGGCGCATGATGTGTATGCCCAGTCCGCCAAGGCTCCGTTTCTTGGCAGGAAGCGTGGTGTCTACTTCAGACTGAATGGTGGGATCGAAAGGCTTACCGCTGTCGATGATGGTAAACTTCAGTCTCTGATCGTTGTGAGCAGCCTCTATCCTCACATTTCCGGGTTTTCCTTGTGGATAGGCATATTTCATCACGTTGACCACAGCCTCCTCTACTGCCACTTTTATCTGCATCGTTACCATTTCATCGAATCCTACGGTCTTACATACCTCCTCAACAAAAGCATTCAGCCGTGTCACCTCCTGCGTGTTATTGGGCAACACGATGCTCTGTGTCTGTAAGTCAGTCTGCTGCCAGATATATTGTATGGCCATCATGGTCATATCGTCGCTCTGTTCGGCATCGCCCACGAATTGGTGTACAGCCTTGATCATCTGGTTGATAAGCTCATGAGGTTCCTGTTGCTGGTTGGCCAGTGCACGTACTGCAACCTCGTTGATACGCTCCATCTCAAACTGTTCTTTGTCAGCATTCATAGCCTCATTAAGTCCGTCGGTGTAGAGGAAGAGGGTAGTGCCTGTGGAGAGTTGTGCCTCTTGGAGGGAGTACTTCCATTTTTTTCTGAATCCTACAGCGATGTTTGAGTCGCAGGGCAGTTCTTTGATGTCAGCACTTACAAGCAACGGGGCATTGTGGCCAGCATTACAGTAGTACAATCGGCCTGTGGGCAAGTCGAGTACACCAACGAAGAGCGTCACGAACATGTGCGTCTTGTTCATATCTGCAATCGTTTTGTTCATCGTTGTCACGATGCGGTCGGGCTTCGATTCTTGGGCCGACACCGTTCGGAAAGTTGAACGGGTGACTGCCATGAAGAGCGAAGCAGGCACACCCTTGCCCGATACGTCGCCAATACAGAAGAATAGCTTCTCGTCGCGGAAATAGAAGTCGAACAGGTCGCCGCCCACCTCTTTAGCAGGTGCCAGTGTGGCATAGAGTTGTACGTCGTCACGGTCGGCCTTGGTCGGGAATATCTCAGGAAGCATACCCATCTGAATGTTGCTGGCAATGCGGAGATCGCTCTCTATGGAGGCTTTCTGTGCGGTGGTATCTTTCAGTTCTTCTATATGTTTCACCAGCGACTGCTGCATGTTCCTGAACGAGTGGCTCAGCTGGCCTATCTCATCGATACGTTGGAAGTCAGGCAATTCTTCATCAAAATGACCCGAGGCGATGGTCTCGGCCTCATCGGCCAGTTGCCCCAGTGGCCTCAGTTCGCGGGTGATGATGCGGATGAAGAAGAAAAGCATCAACAACAGACCGACGGTAACGATGATTATAATCGTGCGGCGCAGACGATCGAAACCCCTAAAGATGTCGTTCTCAGGACAGATGATGGCCATTGAACAACCTGTATTTCTGATGGGCTTATAGAATACGTAACACTCCTCGCCGTTAATGTTCATTTGCTTCATGCCCTCCTCACCGTGCTGCATGGCGTAGCCCAGGGAGGTCAGAGCCGTATCGGGCGTCTCGATGGTCTGTGTGAAGATGGTCTCACGAGTGATTTTCGTTGTGTCAGGATGTACGAAGTAGGTACCGCCACGACCTATCATGATACTATACGAATTGGGGTAAGGCTTCGTGGCCGAGATGGTCTGCGAAAGCCAACTCAGAGAGAGACTGGTGCTGATGACACCTATCACCTTGCCTTGTTTGTCAGTGAAGGTCTGGCAGTAACTGGTCACCATCTCGTTCGAATTGGTGGGCACGTCATAATCCATGTAAGGCTCCGTCCAACAAGGGTGCCCCAGCAATTTGGACATGAGATACCAGTCCATATAAAAATACTGGTAGTGGTCGCTGCCGCCATGTACAGTACGGATGCTGTCACCAACGTGCTTGGAATAGGCAGAGAAATAGCGGCCATAGTCCTTGAAATGGTAAGGCTCGAAGGCGATGGAGCAGTTGCAAAAGTCGGGATTGTTCAGTAACATGATTCGGCTATAGACCATCATCGAGTCGGGTTGGTCTGAGTGACGCTGTATGAACCACTTAGCATTGTTCGATGCTACCTCTATGCGGTTCAGGATGTTCTCCACCCGTAGTATGGTATTATCCAGAATATGCGTAGCGTGGCTGATAGCTTCCAGTCGCACTGTCTCACGCGATTGATAGAACAGGAAACCAAGTGCGACGTTGAAGTTGAGGGCAGCAAATAATACGACCCATAGGCTGAGCCTAACGGAAAGTTTACGACGGATATATATGATGATCTCTTTCATGATTCACTATTCACATAATTCCTCGTATGTTATTTCACGAGACAGCATTTTGTTCTCCACCATCAGCCGACTGGAACGCTTAACCATATCAGGACGTAATCGGAACTCACGCTTCTTCGACTCACGGTCCACCTGAAGGCGAAGGATTTCTTTCAGCATCAGACGCTGCATGACGCGGTTCGTGGCGACGTGGTTCTTTTCCACGTACTGCATCACAATGTCGAGTGCTTCATCGGGATGCTGAGCGACCCACTCCCAACCTTTTTTGCTGGCCTTGGCAAAGCGACGTGCCTGGTCCTTGTGCGTCATGTAGTAGTCACGGGGCATATAGAGACCGTCCTCCTGCACATTATAGCCGTGGTCGCTGAAACGATAAACGTTCTTGTCGCTCATCTTGACGCCTGCCTGCACCAGCTGGTAATACTCGTTATAACTCATGGCCAGCATGGCATCGAGGGCTCCCGCCACGAACAAGTTAACGTCCTGTGCAAATTGCACCCATTGATAGTCCAAATGTTCCTGGTTACTCATGCAGATGGCTAACTGGCCAAAGTTTCCTCTCCAAATGCCAACTTTGGCTCCTTTCTGGGGCAGCGGCCCCTTGCCTCTGGCTGAAACGATGACCATCGCATTGTTCATCGACGTCTGAAGGATGTTCACCAGGGGAATGCCGCCATCAATGATCTCCATCGCCTGACAGAGTTGTAAGGTAGTGGCCTGACACTTCTGTTTACGCAGGCGGCTCAAGGCGGGTTGTGTGGCTGACGGATGTTCTATGCGCACCTTCACCCCAGCCTCGCGATAGAACCCCTTTGCCTCAGCCACGTAATAACCTGCAAACTGGGCTTGCGCTGTCCACTGGGGCGTAAACACGATGGTTTCGTTCTGCGCTGATGCTTTTAGTGGGTATAACAGGATGACGAAGATGATACTTACTACGAGGAAAGCGAATTTCACTGGCACACCGATACGGATGAAATCGCTGAAACGATAGCCGCCAGGTCCAAAGACCAGCATATTCACAGACGAGCCGATAGGTGTGGCAAATGAACTGTTGGCAGCCATAATCAAGGCAACAAGGAACGGTAACGGATCATACCCTAACTGTGTGGCAGCAGAATACATGATGGGCACGATGATAGCAGCCACCGATGTATTAGACAAGAACTCTGTAATGAAGGCGGCTACCAGACAAATGGCGATCAACACAATCAGGGGATGACTGCCGCTGATGCTTAGGATGCCTTGTGAAATCCATGTTGCAATGCCCGTCTTCTGAATGGCCAATCCGAGTGCGATACTGCCGGCAAGCGATGCCAAAAGGTTCCATTTGATGGCATTCATGGCCTGAGAGGGTGAGCAGCAACGGAAGATGAGCATGGCTCCTGCGGCTATGAAGGCACTCTGTAACAGGGTCATGACACCAGAAACGGTGAGTGTCACCATGAGAATCATGATAGCCGTTGATATGATCGTGTGCCGACTGATGTCAGGTACGTCGGTAGAGTCGAAGAACTGCAACTGCTGACCAAGCGAGGTGGTATCGATGTTCATGTGTGGGGGGCATTCCAAGAGCAGCGTGTCGCCAGCTTGAAGCACCACCTCCCTTGGCGCCTGCTCGATACGTTTGCCTCTGCGGGCAACAGCGACGAGGGTCACGTTATTGTCACGTTCAAAGGTGCCATTGCCTATCTTGGTGTTGATCAGACTGCTTCCGAAATTGATGTATGCCGTGCGCAGCTGTCGGGTGGTGTCCACCTCATTATAGTGGAACACATAATGGTCTGCACTCACCAGACCATATTTTTTCTTCAATTCCAGAAGTTCGTCTATTTGTCCCGCATACACCAGACGGTCGCCACCCATCAAGGGCTCCCTGTCTGGAACGGGCGACATAATCTTGTCGTCATCGAAATGGCGTAACTCAATAAGACTTCCTCCAGCCACATTGTTTAGACCCAATGGGCCTACTCTTTTTGCGATATGAGGGTTGTCGGAAGGCACAAGCAATTCCACCGTATAATCGCCTGTCGATTCAAAGGCTGCCTCAGGTGCTTTCCTCTCTGGCAGCAGACGGCGCAGGGCAATGATCGTCAAGATACCTGCCAGAAGGCCGAACAGGCCAGGAATAGCCGGAGCCAACACGCTCATATCATGGCCGGAATTACTCTCGTAGAATCCGCTGATAACCAGGTTTGACGGTAGCACAAAAATGACACAGACAGCCCCCATGTTGCCAGCCAAACAGATGGGAATCAGGAGCTTGGAAGGCATTATCTTCACTTTTTTTGCCCACATCTTGATGACACCAACAAACATGGTAACTACTGTGGCGGTGTTCAGAAATGGAGACAGCACAGCTACGGGTATCATCAGCCGTAGCAAGGCGTTACTGTAATTCTTTGGTCTCCCTAACATGTTCTTAATGATCCAATGCAGGACACCTGTATATGTCAAACCTGCCACCACTACAAACATCACGCCGACAACAGCGACCGTTGTAGAACTGAAACCAGACAATGCCTCGTTGACATTGAGCACACCTGTGACAAACAGGACGCCTATGACACCGAGGAACACCAAGTCTGAACGCAATTTGGTGAACAGAAGGATACCAAATGTAACAAGTACCGTGACAATGGTAATCCAAGCATAGATACTAAATCCCATGTTGCTTGTTTTGTTCTCTATACGATAAACTTCAGGAAGGCCTCTGCCTGTGCCTTCAGTGATGCGATCTGCTCTTCTGTGAGAATCATACGACCTTCAGTCCATGCCTCCAGGTTCAGCACGATACCCGTTTGCTGTTCCATCACGTCTGCTTGGAGGAAAGTCAGCAGTTCCGTCAGCTTCTCACGACATTTCGCTGTAGCCATTTTGCCGCCAGCACCAGTCAGGGCAACCTTCTTCCCGTTGATGACTGTGGGGGTCTCGTAATCGCCAGCCACCAACGGACGTGAGAGCCAGTCAAACAGGTTCTTCACGTGTCCTGGATAACTGAAATTATACTCAGGTGTAAACACCCAGATGCCATCAGCCTCCTTCACTGTAGCGCGCAGACGACCAACGGCCTCTGGCTCTGGAAACTCGATGTCCTGATTGATGAGTGGCACATCAGAATAGTCCAGATAAGTCACTTCGGCCTGCGAGCCGATCATCTTCTCCGCCTCAAGCGCCAACTGTCTGTTGAAGGACTCTTTCCTCAACGACCCAATGATAAAAAGGATTTTCTTCATAATTATCATGTTTTATGATTTATGTTTGCAAATATAGGAACTTTTTCTGAGACTTTCAAAGATTTATTGCTTTTTTTCGTGGTACAGAAGCTCTTGTCCCTTACATTCTCAAAATTTGTATTTGGTAAGTTTGTTTACAAATGAATGCTCAAAACTCGCGCGTTAGTCACCAATTGAATGTTGGGTTGCAAATACGCAAATTATGAGCCGTTTTGTAAATGATTGATACTCTGATGCTTATAGAAATGACTTTATTTTTGCCATGGAAAAACCACGTAAAAAGTAACTTTTTGCACCTCGTTTAGTTACTTTTTAGTATTAATTCTGGTACTTTTTACTATTAATTCCAGCACTTTTTACTATTAAATGTAGCAAGTCAGAAGTAACCAAACCCAGCGTTCCCTTACTGGGAACATATCTTTTGCTTACTTCTCGTCTCAAAATTGCCATTTTCTTTCCTTTACCTTTCCTAAATGAGACGATTCTGAAGTGTTAATTTTGGGCACAATTCCTTTACATTGTTTTAGTGAGCCTTGAGAATCTCGATGGGGTTGTAGTCGTTGAGTTGGATTTGGAGGGGAGGCTCCTGCGACAGATGGAGGGCTGTGCAGGCTTCATCCCATAGTTGACGGCTTGAAGGACGGTCTGTCATCTGGGAGACGACTGGTGAGGTGACGCTGTTGAATACGATGACGCCATCTGGTGCTAAGACTGTCATCACCTTCGCCATGATTTCTTTTAGATGGCCTCCGTGACCTCCGATAAACACAGCATCCGGACGAGGTAAGGCAGAGATGTTAGTCTCCAGGAAATCGCCGATATGAATGTCGATGCCTGGGGCACCAAAGCGATGGGTGTTTTCTTGAATGATTGCCTCACACTCAGGACGGATCTCGAAAGCGCAGATTTGTAGATGGGGGAACTGCAGACGGGCTTCGATAGAGACACTGCCAGTGCAGAAGCCGATGTCCCAGAAGACGCGTCTTTTAGACAGGTCGAGTGTCTGAAGGGTTAGCAATCGGATTGGCATCTTTGTAATCATCTTTTCTCTTCCGTCGAGGAGGACGAAGTCGGAATCAGGGATGCCGAATTCCTTTAGGCACGGATTACACGAATCCTCACGGCTTTCTAAAATAAGACAATTAGGCATCGTGAAATCTCGTTTTGTAGCCTCTTCAAGCGACAGGGTGGTGACCTTTTCGAGTTCAGGATTGCCCAGATGTTCACCCACATGCATCTGATAGTTGGTGTAGCCATAGTCAATCATGCGTTGGGCGATGGCTGCTGGGGTATGTTCCTTATCAGTCAGTATGCCGATCTTTTCCGTCCTCTCAATCAGTGCCTTGTCGAACTCAGGCCAAGGACGACCCGTCAGTGAGACGATGCGCATATCGTGGTAAGGCATCACCAAACGATGGGCTAACATCTGGAGTGAGTTGAAAGTAGGGTAGAGCGTGATCTCTGCCTCAGGCATCTTCTTGCGGATAGTGTTGGCAAAGCCGAAGAAAAGTGGGTCGCCGCTGGCGAAGACGATGATAGTTGATAGCTGATAGTTGATAACTGATAGTTGATATTTCTCGAAGACAGCGTCAAGTGGGGTGGTGATGTCGATCCATTGGGCATCAGAAGGCAGTAGCGATGCTACGATCTCATGATGACGCTTGCCACCAGAGAATACCTTGCCTTGCTGGATGATATCCAGCACCTCAGGCGTGAAGTACGGCTCAGGTGCATCAGAGATTCCTATGACTATAAAGGTAATCATAACTATCCACTATCATCTATAAACTATCAAAGGTCACGACCTGGTTTAAGTTGGGCAGCATCATCGAAGGTCAGAATGGCATTGCAGAGGGTAGCTGCGAGATTGGAGCCTCCCTTCCGGCCTTCAACAATGATTTTGGGGATGTCGCGGAAAGGTTTCACCATGTGCTTCGACTCGCGGACATGTACGAAACCTACAGGGGCAGCGATGATGCCAGCAGGATGAGCCTTGCCCTTGCGTATCAGGTCGCAGAGCTCCATCAGTGCCGTTGGAGCATTGCCAAAGGCGAAGAGTGCATCAGGGTGCTCCTCTACAGCGAGACGGATGCCAGCCTGCGTGCGCGTGATGTCTTGCGCCTGAGCCATCTCAGCCACTCGTGGATCACTCAGATAGCATTTCGCCTCAACACCCAGACGAGTCAGTGCTCCCTTGCGGATACCACTTGTCACCATTGTCACATCTGTCACAATGGTCTTCAGTGAACCATCCTTCACCTTATTATATAAGGTCTCCACAGCCTTGGGATCTGTATAGAGGATGTCCTCCATGTCGAAGTCAGCAGTGGTGTGGATGGCGTGCAACAAAGCCCACTTGTGATCGAGTGGATAGTCATGCTTCAATTCACTTGCGATGGTGCGGAAAGATTCAATCATGATAGATGCCCCTATCTTCTCACTTTTCACTTCACACTTCTCACTTCTGTAATAGCCGCGAGGGGTAATGATCTTACCATCGGCTATATACGACTGCGAATTGCCAATCAGAACAACCGTGAACATATCGATATCTTCAGGATCGATGGCGCCAAGGGTAGTGACTTTCACTTCCTGCTCAGGGCGTCCGGCCTGACGGACATAGCCTACAGGCGTGTCTGCGGAACGCTCCATCAGGAAGAGCTCCTGCAAACGGTAGAGTTGCCAATAGCGTCCATGGGATTTGGGGTTGTAGATGGCTGTTACGAAATCGCCTGTCGCAGCAGCCTTGATACGACGCTCGATGACCTCCCAAGGTGTCATCAGGTCGGAGAGTGAAATGATGCAGGTGTCGTGTCCGATAGGTGCCCCCAGCAGTGAGGCCGCCTTTTGGAAGGCAGAGATGCCTGGCAGGGTCTCGATGGTGATGTCAGCACCTTTGGCTTTGGCCATCTCATAGACGAGTGGCGCCATGCCGTATAAACCTGCATCACCAGAGGAAATCACCACCACGGTCTTACCTGTTTCCGCTAAAAGGAAAGCCTGTTCAGCCCGTTCACGTTCCTTTTTCATGCCCGTGTCGATGCACTGGCATCCCTCCTTGACGTAAGGTTCAATAAACTGGAAGTAGTATTTGTAGCCTACAATCGCATCTGCCAGTCGTACTGCCTCGAGTACGGCAGGCGTGATGTCCTCTTTGCTACCAGGGCCGATGCCTGCGATGATGATTTTACCCATATCATTAGAATGCTGGATGTGCTGGGGCAGAGATCTGCTTTACGGCCATGCACTCCATCTCGATCAACCAAGAAGGTCGGCAGACAGGTGCCTGTACGATGACGTAGGGCTTTCCTGGGAAATGCTCTTCGTAGAGGTCGCGCACCAGTTCGTAGTCTGCCACATCGCGCAGATAGACCACCATCTCGCTGACTTCATCGTATGAGCAGTCAGCCTCTTTCAGCAGGGCTTCCACATTCTCCCACATGCGATGGGTCTGCTTGACAATGTCTTTCGGATACATCACCTCACCCTTGTTATTGATAGAGGCAGTACCAGAGATGAATACGTGGCGACGATCGGCATAGTCGATATAGGTGCCACGCTCGAAGGAGACACCATAGTCGCTGGTGCGATTCAGATGGGTGGGGGCGTAGAGGTAATGGATCTGCTCTTTCTGGATGCCAGCGATGGCATAGTTGTCCATCTGGGTGAGCACGTTGGGATCCATCTGTCGTCCACCAATGCCAGTAGAGGCAATGAAGTGGGTGTGTACCGTGAGCCCCTGTGTGAAGAAGAACTGGTTGCGTGCGCGAACCACACCACCATAGTTCAGATCGATATCATTGACGAACAGCCACGTGCGGATGCAGTTGGCCTCGATGGTGCAGTCTTCTTCCAGCAACTGCATATTGTATTCGTTGAACAGCAGGCGTGTCTGATACTCTGAGTTGGCTGCCATGTTATGGGCAGAGGCATTCCAGAGATGACGGAAACTGCCATGACGCACCTCGTAGAGTCCACTTTTGCCGATGCCAGTCTGCACGTTCGTCATGAGATAGACCCAGAGGGCAATCTTCGTCCCGTCGAGGGGCGCCTGTTCGATCAAGCTCTTGGCACAGTCGGTGACATCCGCCAAGATGACATCATCAGCCTGATTGGCGGCATCACTGAGGAAATAGCGCTTGAATACGGCTTGTGTACCAGGTAGTGCCTCCAGCAACTGGGTATAGGCGTTCATGATGGCTTCCAGTTGTTGGGCGTAGGGGAGTTTGCGCTGGCTGACATGTATCATCGCCTGATATTCCTTCACTTCGGTACCGTTGTCGAAGCAGAAGACATCAGCGTATGCATTTTCAAAAGTGAAATGTGAAAGGGCTTTGGGCATAAATTATATCTTGTTGATATCTACATAGCCGTGCATGACGGCGTAGATGGTGAGGGCACTGACGCTTTTCATTCCGAGCTTGTCCATAATGTTTTTCCGATGGGTGATGACTGTGGCCAGTCCGATGTTCAGCTTGTCGGCTATCTCTTTGTTGATATAACCTTGGACGATCAGTGACATCACTTCTATCTCTCTGTCAGAGAGAATCTTCTTGTTGAGGATGGTCGGCATCGGAGGCATGTGCTCGCCACGACCATGTGCATGCTGCTGCAACATGAGGACAGAGCGTATCAATTCTTCTTCCGTCACATTGGTGCAGAGACAATTGAATCCAGACAGCTGCGACATGGTGTCGCGTGAGAGAGTCAGGACGATGGTCTTCTGCCTGCGCTCATCGAAGAATGTCTTGTTCTCAAGTACGATATTGATGGCTGTGAAATAATGGAAATACTCATCGGGTTTGTTGGCTGACAGTTCCAGAAAGGAACCAAAGGTGTCAACCGTCATGATGGGCAGGACATTCATCAATATCTGCTTTAACCCCAACGCCGAGAGGGTGTTGGGGTCGATGATTGCTATTTTAGGTCTTCCTTTTCCGAAGTTATGCATTTCTGATTTCAAACAGGTTGAAGAAACCTGTCATCATGAATACCTTGCGGATCTCGTCATTGATATTCTCAATGATAACCTTTCCGCCCTTGACAGAAGCTTCCTTACGGATGGTCAGGAACAGACGAAGACCAGAACTACTGATGTACTCAAGGTTCGTACAGTCGAAAACGATTTCCTTGTCTGCATTCTCAAGCAG
>Ga0265300_10000579_pt1 | contig 38470 bp, 28 predicted proteins | sample AusTroGonzalo_MG_FD_193482 | JGI IMG/M metagenome (GOLD analysis project Ga0265300, IMG submission 193482) | Bovine rumen microbial communities from tropical cattle in Woodstock, Queensland, Australia - Gonzalo_03 | ecosystem: Host-associated > Mammals > Digestive system > Stomach > Rumen ...
TGTGGGACAGGCAATCAATGCGGCAGCAAATTCTTCATTCTTCACTCTTCACTCTTCATTTGAGCAAAGCGACATTGTCGCTGCTCGCCCACCACAATTGTGTCAGGGTTGCGGTCACCGCGATGTATATACGGCATTGAACGAAGTGCTGAAGGAGTTCGAGAATCCTCGTGTCTTCGGTGATATAGGTTGCTATACCCTCGGCTTCCTGCCTCCCTACAAGGCTATTCACTCATGCGTGGATATGGGTGCCAGCATCACAATGGCTAAGGGTGCCTCGGATGCAGGTCAGTGGCCCGCCGTTGCCATCATCGGCGACTCTACCTTTACCCACAGCGGTATGACCGGACTCTTGGATGCTGTGAACGAGAAAGCCAACATCACCGTTATCATTTCCGACAACCTCACCACCGCTATGACAGGCGGTCAGGACAGTGCCGGTACCAACAAGTTCGAGGCCATCTGCCTGGGTCTTGGTGTAGAACCCGAGCATCTCCATGTGGTAGTTCCCCTGCCCAAGAATATGCCCGAGATTACCCGCATCATCCGCGAAGAGATTAACTACCATGGCGTCTCTGTCATCATTCCCCAGCGCGAATGTATCCAGACCTTCAAGCGTCACGCTAAAGAAAAAAAGGCGGCTGCCAATTCGAAATAACGATATACCGTCATAACGTAATAACGAAAAATGAAAACCGATATCATCCTATGTGGCGTTGGAGGACAAGGAATCCTCTCGATCGCTACTATCATTGGCGAAGCAGCCATGAACGAGAACCTATATATCAAGCAGGCCGAGGTACACGGCATGAGTCAGCGAGGCGGTGATGTGCAGTCCAACCTGCGTATCAGCTCCGACCCCATTGCCAGCGACCTGATAGCCAAAGGCGGAGCAGATGTTATCATCTCTATGGAGCCCATGGAAGCCCTGCGCTACTTGCCCTATCTGAACAAAGAGGGATGGGTCATCACCTCCAGCGCTCCCTTTGTCAATATCCCCAACTATCCCGATCTCGAGGATATCAAGGCAGAGTTGGACAAGTTGCCCCACGTCATTGCCATCGACATAGAGCAGATAGCCAAGGACAATATGGTGCCCCGCTCAGCCAATGTCATCCTGCTGGGTGCTGCCCAGAAGGCTCTCGGCATCGATTACGCAACATTGGAGAACGCCATCCGCAGCGTCTTCGCTCGCAAGGGCGATGCCGTAGTAGATGCCAACATCAAAGCCCTGGCATTAGGAAAAGCCGCTCAGAAATAGTTGATGGTTTAGTATTGAGAGTTTAGAGATATGAAAGAAACTCCTATAAAGAAAGAAATTGTTGACGGATTGATTGCCAAGATGGGCATTCAGGATTTTGCCAAGGCAACCATCCGTGAGGTGAAGCAGGTGGCTGCTATGGCCGAGAAAGAATCGGGTGTAGAGTTTATAAAGATGGAGATGGGTATCCCCGGATTGCCTGCCGCTCAGGTGGGTGTGGATGCGCAAATCAAGGCGTTGCAGGACGGCATTGCCCACTCTTATCCCGATATTCAGGGTTACCCCGAGCTGAAGAAGCAGGCATCACGCTTTGTGAAGGCTTTCATCGGTGTGGACATTGCTGCTGAGGGTTGTGTGCCCGTGACTGGCTCTATGCAGGGAACATTCGCTTCGTTCCTGACCTGCTCACAGGCCTGCAAGCAGAAGGACACGGTGCTGTTCATCGACCCAGGCTTCCCCGTGCAGAAGATGCAGCTGCAGGTGCAGGGCGTGAAGTACGAGACGTTTGATGTCTATGACTTTCGCGGCGATAAGCTGCGTGCCAAGCTGGAGAGCTACCTCCGTAAAGGCAATATCTGCGCCATTGTCTATTCCAATCCCAACAACCCGTCTTGGGTCTGCCTGACAGAGAGTGAGCTGCAGACCATAGGCGAGCTGGCTACCCAGTACGACACCATCATCATGGAGGACTTGGCATACTTTGCGATGGACTTCCGTCAGGATCTGAGCGTACCCTTCGAGCCTCCTTATCAGCCCACCGTTGCCCGCTATACCGATAACTACATGCTGCTGATCAGCGGCTCCAAGGCATTCAGCTATGCCGGTGAGCGCATAGGTGTGGTGTGCATCAGCAATAAGCTCTTCCACCGTCATTACGATGACCTGGCTGCCCGTTACGAGGGTCTGCCCTTCGGATTGGTCTTCAGCACCCGAATGCTCTATGCCCTGAGCAGCGGCACCAGTCATTCTGCTCAGTATGCGCTGGCCGAGATGTTCCGTGCTGCCTGCGACGGCGAATACCGTTTCCGCGACGAAGTGAAGGTCTATGGCGAACGTGCCAGGAAACTGAAGGAGATATTCTGCAAGCACGGCTTCTACGTTGTCTATGACAAGGACGGCGACCAGCCCGTGGCTGACGGCTTCTACTTCACCATCGGTTACCCCGGCATGACCAGCGGTCAGTTGGCCCGCGAGCTGATGTACTACGGCGTGAGTGCCATCTGCTTGGTCACCACCGGTTCGCATCAGGAAGGATTGCGCGTCTGCACCTCTTTCATCGCGGATCATCAGTACGAGCAGCTGGAAGAAAGAATGAAGGTATTCAAGGAAAACAATTAACCCCTCTCCCGACCTCCCCCGAGGGGGAGGAGGGATTTTTTTAATCATTAACTAACAACAACACAATGAAAAAGAAAACATTTTTCGTGAAGGCTACGCTGGCTGTGGCACTGGCCATCTTCAGCAGCACAGCGGCAATGGGACAAGAAACAGCGAAGGGTGACTCCACCAAATCCTTTTTGGACAAGAAATGGGTAAAGGAGCTCACCAGTCGTATTCAGTTGCACGGCTACGCACAGGGCGGTTACAACTTCAACCACAACGCAACGGGCAACACCAACACCTTTGAACTGAAACGCGTTCTCTTCTGGGCAAATGCTCAAATCACCGACCGCTGGTCGTTCCTCTTCATGCACGACTTCTCGAGCGTCGTACAGGAATTTTACACAGACTTTCGCATCACACGTAACAATGCACTTACCGTCAGGGTAGGTCAGTTCAAGAATGGTCTGTCCTTCGAGAATCCTCTTTCCCCGACTTCTATGGAAACTATCGACGTCTACAGTGAGGGCGTAACATACCTCACCGGCTGTGGCAGCGACCCGCTCTTGGGCGTTCAGTATGGCCGTGACCTGGGTCTCTCGCTCTATGGTGAGACCAACAACGGCAGGCTGCGCTACGAGCTGGACGTAATGAACGGACAGGGAATCAACAAAAAAGACGGCAATAACTTCAAGGACTTTATAGGACGATTGGAATACCGTCCGGTAAAGGGTCTGAATCTCATTGCCACAGGGCAGGTAGGTCGTGGTCATGCCATTGCAACCTCGGTCTATAATCCTGACATTCAGATAGGAGAAGATTATAAGCGCAACCGATGGACGTTGGGCTTCGACTATAAATCCAAATGGTTTAATACACACGGCGAGTACCTGGAAGGCTATGACGGCAGTGTCACCAGCCGGGGCGCATACCTGACGGGATCTGTCCCCCTGGGCACACCCAAGGTGGAGTTCGTCGGCTCGTATGATTTCTTTAACTTCAATACTACCCTGGGTTATGACCAGCACAAGGGCGTTGCCGGATTCCAGTATTGGTTCTACAAGAAATGCCGCGTGCAGGTGCAGTATGTCTACAAGAGTGCCTACGTTGCAAACGGCGAGTTTGTGCATGGCAACAGTCATGCCGTAATGTGCCAGCTGCAGGTAAGGTTTAATTAAGACCCCCTCCGACTCCCCGAGGGGAGGGTAATGTTCAATTTTCAATGTTCAATCTTCAATGATTATAAAAGTTCTCCTTACCATTATCTTTCTGGTCGTAATGGTTGGCGTGGGAATCTATTCCCGTAAGCAGGCCAGTAGTGTAGAAGGGTTTGTCCTTGGCGGACGTGCCGTAGGTCCTTGGTTGACCGCCTTTGCCTTCGGAACCAGTTATTTCTCTGCCGTAGTATTTGTGGGCTATGCCGGTCAGTTCGGTTGGAAGTATGGTCTCTCCAGCGCCTGGATTGGTATCGGTAATGCCGTTATCGGTTCTTTGCTGGCATGGATTATCTTAGGCCGGCGTACCAAGCTGATGACCCAGCACATAGAGAGTCGCACGATGCCCGATTTCTTCGGTACCCGTTTCAACGATCAGGGCTTGCGCGTGACAGCCTCCATCATCGCCTTTGTGTTCCTGATTCCCTACACAGCTGGTGTGTATAGCGGTATCTCGCGTCTCTTCGAGATGGGCTTCGATATCCCCTACGAATACTGTGTCATTATCATGAGCATCCTGACGGCTGTCTACGTGATCATAGGCGGCTATAAGGCAACGGCCATGAACGACTTCATTCAGGGTATCATCATGCTCTTTGGTATTGTGGCTGTCATCATTGCCGTGCTGAATGCACAGGGAGGTTTGACAACAGCCGTCGAGAAGTTGGCTGCCATTCCCTCTGATGCCAATCCTGCCGTGAACGGCGGCTTTGCCTCGTGGTTCGGTCCCGATCCCTGGGGATTGCTGGGTGTTGTCATCCTGACCTCGTTAGGTACGATGGGATTACCGCAGATGGTGGGCAAGTTCTATAGCATCACCGATGAGAGTGCCATCAAGCGCGGTACCATCATCAGCACCATCTTCGCCTTTATCGTGGCCGGTGGCTGTTACTTCCTGGGTGGTTTCGGTCGACTCTACGAGCCCGTTATCAACGAGGCGACGGGCAAGATAGCCTTCGACTCTATCGTGCCTGCCATGCTCATCACGTTGCCCGATATTCTTATCGCCCTGGTGGTGCTGCTGGTGCTGAGTGCCTCTATGTCTACGCTGGCATCATTGGTACTGACCTCCAGCTCGACCATGACCCTCGACCTTATCTATCGCGACAAGAAATCCCTGCCCGGTGAGGTAGAGGAGGGAACCATCGACGATATTGTGGCCGAGAAGATAGAGCGCCGCAAGGTAGTTGTGATGCGTGTGCTGATTGTATTCTTTATCGTCATCTCCCTGATGATAGCGTTGAACCCGCCCACCTTCATTGCCCAGCTGATGGGTATCTCGTGGGGCGCCTTGGCCGGAGCTTTCCTGGCTCCCTTCATGCTGGGACTCTACTGGCGTGGTGTTACCGCCAAAGCTGTATGGGCCTGCTTCGTATGGGGCGTTGGTCTTACCGTTGTGAATATGCTGTTGGGTAACCCCATCAACCCCATCAACTGCGGTGCCATTGCCATGCTGGGCGGCTTCCCCGTAGTGTTGCTGGTGAGCCTCTTCACCAAGAAATTGTCTGCGGCTGACGTAGAGCGCATGTTCCAATGCTACGAGAAAGGTTAAAGTGTTAAAACGTTGAAAGGTTAAAGAATATTTGTTTGTCCGAACGCAGATTTTGTTGTACATTTGCATGGGACAACAAACTAAATAAGAGTAAAAGAAATGATTTGGAACCCGAACAAAGAATGCATGAGTCGCGACGAGATGAGCGCGCTGCAAGGCAAACGCCTACACAAGATTGTAGAGTATGTCTACCACAACGTGCCCTTCTATCGCAACAAACTGCAGGAACTGGACATCCGTCCTGATGATATTCAGACGATAGAGGACATCAAGAAATTGCCCTTCACTACCAAGAAGGACCTCAGGGACAACTATCCCTTTGGATTACAGGCTGCTCCGCAGAGCGAGATTATCCGTATACATGCTTCCAGCGGTACGACCGGTAACCCCACCATCGTGGGATATACCCGCAAGGATATAGGCGTATGGAGCGAGTGTATGGCCCGCTGTCTGACCGCCTATGGTGTGACACGCGACGATATCTTCTCGGTAGCTTACGGATACGGACTGTTCACGGGTGGCTTGGGTGCTCACTATGGTGTGGAGCACATCGGTGCCTCCTGTATCCCTGCAGGAACGGGTAACACAGAGAAGCATCTGAAGTTGATTCGCGACCTGGGTATCACTGGTCTGGCCTGTACGCCTTCCTATGCCCTGTATCTGGCCGAGACAATGGAGAAGCTGGGTATCAGCAAGGAAGACCTGAAGCTGCGTGTAGGTGCCTTCGGTGCCGAGCCTTGGACGGAAAGCATGCGTCAGGAGATAGAGGCCCGTCTGGGCCTTAAGGGCTTTAACATCTACGGACTGTCCGAGGTGATGGGCCCCAGTGTCAGCTACGAATGTCAGATGCAGAACGGTTCTCATATCAATGAAGACCATTTCTATCCCGAGATTATCAACCCTGTAACCCTTGAGCCACTGCCCGCAGGACAGACAGGTGAGTTGGTATTCACCACGCTGACCAAGGAGGGTATGCCCGTACTGCGCTATCGCACCCGCGACCTCTGCTGTCTGTTGCCCGGCACTTGCGACTGCGGTCGTACCAATGTGCGCATGGGACGCATCCAGGGTCGTTCAGACGATATGCTTATCATTCGCGGTATCAATGTATTCCCGTCACAGGTGGAGAGTGTTATCCTCTCATTGCCCGAGTTCGCACCTCACTACCTGCTGGTTGTAGATCGCGTGAACAACCTCGATACCCTGCAGGTACAGGCAGAGTTGCGTCAGGAGGTATTCACCTCTACCTTCGATACACCTGCTGCCGTAGAGGCACTGGAGAAGAAACTTGCTGCCAAGCTGAAGAGCGTTCTCAGCATTGCCGCAAAGGTTCAGCTGAAGGCTCCCGGTACCATAGAGCGCAGTCAGGGCAAGAGTGCCCATGTGGTAGATAAGCGTAAACTATAAATGGACCCTCCCCAACCTTCCCTTGTAGGGAGGGAGGAGGTTACTTTTGAATTATTTTTTTCGCCATGAATATGAATACAAATAGTAAAGAACCGATTACTCCCCTCTCTACAAGGGAGGGGCAAGGGGGTGAGTCCGCCTACTTTAACCCCGAAATCGAAACCATGACAAGGGAGCAGATAGAAGCGCTCCAACTCGAAAGATTGCAGAAGACGGTGCGCCACTGCATGAACAATGAGTTCTATCGCAAGAAATTTGCGGAGGCAGGCGTCACACCCGATGATATCAAGACACTGGCAGATGTACGTAAGCTGCCTTTCACTACCAAGCAGGATTTGCGCGAGACCTATCCTTTCGGAATGTCATGCGTGCCTTTGAAGGATTGCGTGCGTCTGCATTCATCCAGCGGAACGACTGGTAATCCCACCGTTATCCTGCATACCAAGAAGGACCTCGACGAATGGGCCAATCAAGTGGCTCGTAACCTGTGGATGGTGGGCCTTCGTCCTGATGATGTCTTCCAGAACTCCAGCGGTTATGGTATGTTCACAGGTGGTTTGGGATTCCAGTATGGTGCTGAGAAGTTAGGTATGCTGACGGTTCCTGCTGCAGCCGGTAACTCGTTGCGTCAGATCAAGTTCATCAAGGACTTTGGTACGACAGCCATTCATGCTGTTCCCAGCTATGTTACCCGTCTTTACGAGGTGATGAAGGAAGAGGGTGTAGATCCCCGTCGTGATACCAAACTGAAGGTGCTGGCCATCGGTGCCGAGCCTCACAGCGAGGAGCAGCGTAAGCGCATCGAGGAGATGATGGGTGTAAAGGCCTACAACTCCTTTGGAATGAGCGAGATGTGCGGTCCTGGCGTGGGATTCGAATGTCCTGAACAGAACGGTATGCACTTCTGGGAGGATTACTACATCGTAGAGATTGTCAACCCAGAGACCCTGGAGCCCGTTCCCGATGGCGAGATAGGCGAGTTGGTACTGACCTCTCTCTGTCGTGAGGCAATGCCTCTGCTGCGTTATCGCACCCGTGACCTGACCCGCGTATTGGGCAGAACCTGTCCTTGTGGTCGTAACCACGTCCGCATAGACCGCATGAAGGGTCGTAGCGATGATATGATGGTATTGCGCGGTGTGAACATCTTCCCCATCCAGATAGAGAAGATTCTGATGCAGTTCAGCGAATTGGCTAGCAACTACCTCATCACTCTCACTACCGATGAGGAGAACGATAACATGACGGTCGAGGTAGAGCTTGCTCAACCCACCGACGACTACAAGCAGCTCCAGCTGCTGGAGAAGGAGATTCGTCGCCGCCTGAAGGACGAGATTCTGCTTACTCCCATCGTCAAGTTGGTTCCCCTGGGCTCGCTCCCCGTGAGCGAAGGCAAAGCCGTACGAGTGGTTGATAAGAGAAAGGTTTATCAATAAGTGAAGAGTGAAGAATGAAGAGTGAAGAATTTGCTACCGCCCATGACGCATTATAACAGAGAAAACGGCCCGTTACACATTAAAAGCTATGCATTTGGCGTTCGGATTGTGAAGATGTTCCTCCATTTTACAGAGAACGACTGGAAATTACAGACACTCTACAAACAGGTGTTAGGATCGGGCACATCAATCTCTGCTAATGTTCATGAGTCGGAATTTGCTCAAAGCCCTTCAGATTTCGTTTCTAAACTTCATATTGCTCTCAAAGAGGCCAACGAGACAATGAACTGGCTCAATTTATTGCATGATGTGGGTATTTTGGATGACAAGGTTTTTGAAAGCATGTCTGTAGATTGTAGTGAGATAATTGCCTTATTGGTTTCGTCAATTAAAACAATAAAGAATAATATTAATACCGAGTGACAGATGATGGAAAGGATTGCGGAAGCAAATTCTTCACTCTTCATTCTTCACTCTTAACTTTAAAAGTTATGACTATCCCTCAACTTTCCATTTTCATTGAGAACCGTTCAGGTACTCTTATCAAGGTGTTGGATGCCTTGAAGGAAGCAAAGATTCAGATTGTTGCCTCCACCATTGCTGATACAGCAGAGTATGGTATCTATCGTCTGATCTGTAGCGAGCCCCAGCGTGCTTGCGAGGAGCTGAAGAAAGCCAATGTGGCCGTTGCGCTCAGCGATGTGTTCGCTATCGAGATTAACGACCAGCCCGGTCGTGCCGCAGAGGCTGTTAAGCTCTTCAGCGAGGCAGGTATCAGCATCACCTATATGTATTCGTTCCTGTTGCGTGGTAAGGGCGTTCTTATCTTCCGCACAGACGATAAGGAGAGGGCTGTGGCTGTTATCAAGGACAATAACCTTAAGAGTATAGACGAGTCTGCCCTCGCTCAGTGGGTATAACCTCTATTTTACGTGCAGAAAAAGGTTAGAAAGAAGAAACGCAGACTAAAGAAGAGTGTCAAGCGCGGCTGCCTGGGGATTATCATCTTCCTGCTGTTGCTGGCTGTCTTCTTGTTCTTCAGGTATTCTCCCGCTGCTGACTTCCTGTTTGGTAAAGGCGAACCGGAAGAAGAGGTCATCGTGGAGCCGGACAGCGTGGATATGGCCATTGCCGAGGATGTGCAAAGCCTTATCCAGAGGGCCAGCCTTATAGACACAACGAAGCTGGCGGTCGATATATACGACCTTACACGCGGTTGTTATGTCTATGAGTACCATAGCCATCGCAGGCTGATTCCCGCCTCTTGCATGAAGCTCCTTACGGGTGTCCGTGTGCTGAAACAGTTAGGTGCCGACCATCAGTATAGCAGCAAGGAATATATCCTGGGCAGGGTGAAGGACGAAACGCTGTATGGCGACTTGCTCCTGCAGATGGATGACGACCCGATGCTGCTCTCTTTCGCTGATTTTACTGCCGCTATAAAGGCGCGAGGTATCAGTCACATCAAGGGTAGGGTAATCTACGACCTCCTGCGGACCGATACCTTGCGTCCTCATCATACTGCCCAACCTTACGACATTACCTACAGGCAGGTGCCCTTGCTGATGAAGGGAGCGCCCAGGGTGATGAGTGAGTTCAGGGCCTCCCTCCGTGCTGCTGGCATAACCTACGATAGCGATACGCTGCTTTACAACGTGCCGCTAACGGACAGTGCCGAATTGGTCTATCAGTATCAGACACCCCTTCGCGAGGTGCTGAAGCCTATGCTGATAAACAGCAGTAACGTAAAAGCCGAGTGTGTCTTTTATCATAACCAGCATGCTCAGGACCGTCTGACGGAACCGGATACCACCCTGTGTATGAAGCCGCTCGACTTCGTGCAGGCAGAAGGTATTTACGACAGGATGGCTGACTTTGTGGTGAACGATGGCAGCGGCCTTTCGCCCGAGAACCGTCTGACGGCTGATTTCCTGGTACAACTGATGGCGTATGCCTACAAAGATTCTGTGATAAGGAATGTCTTTATCGATGAGGCTTTGGCTACGCCTGCCCATCCTACGCGTCATGGATCGTTGCTGGGACGTATGTCTGCTCCGTGCTATCATGGCCGTATCTTCTGCAAGACAGGCACCTTGGTCTCCTTTGCATCCTCATCCCTTACCGGCTATGCCCACCACAAGAATGGCAGGTGGTTTGCCTTCAGCATTATCAACAACAATTCGCCCGTCTATGATGCCAGGGAGTTTCAGGATGCACTCTGCCGCCTCTTGGTAGAATGACATTCATCGCACTTACAGCTGCATCCTTCACATCCCGAACAATGTGGTTTCCTCAGATACTGACGTAGCGCAAAGGCAGCCACTATCACTATCACGGCCAGAAGAAGAATGCTTTGTAAGTTCATTTATTATTAAGTTTTGACCCCCTCCCTGCTCCCCCTCTGGGGGAGTGATAGATTATCGGTTAGGGGTTAGCAAAAATTTTAATTGCCATTTTTTCACTCCCCCAAAGGGGGAGATGGAGGGGGCTTGTTTATATAACCAAGTGTACTAAAAACGCTACTACCCATGCTATCAGGCATTGACCTGTCATGATGAGGAGTGCCCACCTGCCACCTAACTCTCTGCGTATGGTAGCGATAGCAGCTACGCAAGGGGTGTAGAGCAGACAGAAGACGAGCAGCGTAAAGGCTGTGCCTGCCGAGAAGACCTCTGTGATGCTGACGCCGGCAAACAGGGTGCTCAGGGTGCTCACCACCACTTCCTTGGCCAGGAATCCGCTTACCAACGAGGTAACGATGCGCCAGTCGCCACAACCCAATGGGGCGAACAGGGGTGCTACCACACTGGCCATTTGGGCCAACATACTTTCTGATTCCATGCCCGGCTGTACCATCTGCAGGTGGAAATCGAAGGTTTGCAGGAACCATATTACGATGCTGGCCAGGAAGATAACCGTAAAGGCTCTCTGCAGGAAGTCCTTGGCCTTCTCCCATAACAGTCGGGCTACGTTCATAGGCACTGGCATGCGGTAGTTGGGGAGCTCCATCACAAAGGGAACGGCCTCGCCCCTGAAGAGTGTACGCTTCAGTATCAGTGCCACCACGATACCCGTTAGGATACCTATTATATATAGGCCTGCCATCACCCATCCTGCGTGGTCGGGGAAGAAGGCAACGGCAAAGAAGGCGTAGATAGGAATCTTGGCCGTACAACTCATGAAGGGTGTCAGCATGATGGTCAGGCGACGGTCGTGCTCACTGGGAAGGGTACGGCTGGCCATCACACTAGGAACGGAGCAACCGAAGCCTATCAGCAGGGGTACGATACTGCGACCCGAAAGTCCCAGCTTACGCAGCAGCTTGTCCATCACAAAGGCGATGCGGGCCATATAGCCGCTATCCTCCAGCATACTCAGGCAGAAGAACAGTATCACTATCAGGGGCAGGAACACCAATACGGTGCCTACACCGCTATAGATGCCGTCTATGATGAGCGAATGTATGGGTGGAGCGATGTTCCAGGCGGTCAGCATCTGGTCGGAGAGCTCGGTAAACTTCTCTATCCCTTCTTCGAACAGCTCCTGCAACCATGCACCAACGCTGCCAAAGGTCAGGTAGAAGACCAGCGCCATGATGCCCAGGAAGGCGGGAATGGCAGTGAATCGACCTGTCAAGACCTTGTCTATCCTACGGCTGCGGATATGCTCCTTGCTCTCCTTGGGGCGCAGGACGGTCTGACTGCATACCTGCTCGATGAAGCTGAAACGCATATCTGCCATAGCGGCACAGCGGTCCAGACCGCGCTCCTCCTCCATCTGCTGTAGGATGTGCTCTATGGTCTCCTGTTCGTTTTTCGTAAGGCCCAGAGCCTTGATGATCAGCGGGTCGTTCTCTATGATCTTGCAGGCAGCAAAGCGGACGGGTATCTGAGCCTCCTGTGCATGATCCTCTATGAAGTGCATGATGGCATGCAGGCAACGGTGAACAGCACCTCCGTGGTCATCAGGGCTACAGAAGTCCTGACGGCCGGGGCCTTCCTGATAGCGGGCCACGTGTATGGCGTGTGTCACCACCTCGTCCACACCCTCGTTCTTCATGGCGCTGATGGGGATAACGGGGATGCCCAACAGACGTTCCATCTTGTTGATGCGGACGGTTCCTCCGTTGTTTCTCATCTCGTCCATCATGTTCAGTGCCAGTACCATGGGGATGTTTAGCTCCATCAGCTGCATTGTCAGGTAAAGGCTGCGCTCGATGCACGTGGTATCTATGATGTTGATGATGCCCGAGGGACGGTTCTCCAGGATGAACTGGCGGCTCACCACCTCCTCGTTGGTATAGGGGCTGAGGCTGTAGATGCCGGGCAGGTCGGTCACCAACGTATTGGGGTAGCCTTTTATCACGCCATCCTTACGGTCAACGGTCACACCTGGGAAGTTACCCACATGCTGGTTGCTGCCTGTCAGTTGGTTGAAAAGCGTTGTCTTGCCGCAGTTCTGATTACCCACAAGGGCAAAGGTCAGCTTCTCTGTCTGGGCAGGACCATGGGGCTGTGAAGGGTCGTGATACCGGGGGCCGTCCTCTCCCAATCCAGGGTGCTCAACAGGCAATTCCCAGATGTCTTCTTGCGGGGCGGAGTCATCTTCAGCACTCCCCCTCGGGGGAGTTGGAGAGGGGTTCTTAATCTCTATCTTCTCAGCATCTGCCAATCGAAGTGTCAGCTCATAGCCATGAATACGCAGCTCCATAGGGTCGCCCATGGGTGCGAACTTCTGCAGCACTACCTCGGCACCTGGGATAACTCCCATGTCCAGGAAATGCTGTCTCAGGGCACCCGTTCCACCTACTCGGGTAACAACGGCCCGTTCTCCTTTCTTTAAGCTGCGAAGCGTCTTGGCCATCTGCTATTCTTTTTCTGACTGCAAAGTTACACTTTTTTCTGGAAAGAAAAATACGTCCAAGCCTTAGTTTTAAATTGGGAGGGGTAAAGATACTCACTATTAGGTATTGGGGTAACGAAGCTTTATTTCAGGTGTACTTTCCTGTGTTCATCAAGATTCAATGCTGTTTTGACGCTGAATTTGGGATTGACGTGTTGGTCGTTGCAGGAGTCAAGATCGCAGAAATCAGCGATATTCCTGTCAATCTCGGCATAAGAGACAACCATGTTGTCCTTCACAAATAACAACTGACAGTAGCCTTCATATAAAATCATATTCTCGATGCTTTTTTTAGCTTTGTTCATTATTTTCAGGTGGCTGTTCTGCTCGAAGAACTCGACATTGTAAGGCTCCACGATATATACGCTGTCAGCTGGGCAACAAACTGCTGACAGGTTGAATCCCTCTCCAGTTGGAACACTCTTTAAATGGCTCACGATGTTTTCTGTGTTGTCCTTCAGGAATACACGACCGTCTAGAAAGAAACAATAATAGACCGCGCCTACAATGCATAGTAGGACGATTGTAAACACACTCAGTACTTTTCTCATATCTGTATTGCTTGTTGTTTGTTTTTCGGTAGCAAATATACGATATCCTAATTTTTCGTAACAAGTGTTGCAACAAACATTAACGGTTTTAAAGCGTGTTTTTAACGTTCGTTTCTAGCTGGAGAATGGAACCTTGACGATAAAAGGGGAAGATTTGTTTACTTATAGATTAACGTATGCAGATTTTGGGGTGAGAAGACCTCTTGGGCAGTCTCCCATAGCTGATTGGGAGTCAGGGCATCCAATCTGTTGAAGAGTTGGCGCATGGTTTGGGTGCTACCATAATGCAGGTAGCGCTTGGCCATAGAGATGGCAAGGCTCTCGAAGTTGTCATACGAGACGGCTATCTGCCCCTTCAGTTGCTGGCGGGCAGCATTCAGCTTCTGCTCAGAGAGGGGCTTATCCATCAGCTTTTGCAGTTCGCGTTCCACCAAGCGGCAGCACTTGCGGACATCCTCTGGGTCGCAACCGAAGTAGGTTGTCCATACACCAGAGTCGGTATAGCACGTGGCATTGCTCTCTACGGTATAAACCAGTCCGTTACGCTCGCGAAGCGATAGGTTGAGCAGACTGCTCATGCAGGGACCACCCAGCATGTTGTTCAGCAGGTACAGGTGCAGGTGCCTGGGATCGTTGCCGCCAAAACTGCGTCCGCCTATCACCACATGAGCCTGATGGGTGTCCTTCTTGCGGGTGGTTGCTGCTTCTGCAGGGCTGAAAGGCATGGGAGCCGTTCTGGGCAGCGGCATAAGGGAGTAGGAGGGGTGCGAGAGGTCGCTATTCGCAAGTGCCTTCTCCGTCAGGCGTATCACTTGTTCGGGATCCACATCGCCATAGACAAAGAGTACCATCCGCTCTGGGCGGTACATACGTTGGTGGAAGGCATGCATGTGCTCGCTGGTCAGTTCGCGCAGCTGTGGTGCCTCGCCCAGGATGTTACGTCCCAGGGGATGAGTGGGGAAGCAGATTTCCTCGAATTCGTCGAAGATAAGTTCGCTGGGCTGATCATTGTAGCTCTCTATCTCGTCAATGACCACCTCCACCTCTTTGTTCATCTCTTCCTGGAGGAAAGTGCTATTGAGCGTGATGTCCACCAGCAGGTCGATGGCCTTGGGCAGATGCTGCCTGAGGACAGAGCTGTAGAAGACCGTCTCCTCCTTGCCCGTATAGGCATTCAGGTCGCCACCCACAGATTCCAGTCGGTTGATAATCTGGCGGGCCGTACGCCTGTGTGTGCCCTTGAAGCTCATGTGTTCTACAAAGTGGGCCATACCGCTCTCGTGGCGCTGCTCGTCTCTGGTTCCTGCATCGACGGCTATGCCGCAGTATACCACCTGTGTGGGGCTGGGCGCACAAATGATGCGCATGCCGCACGGCAGTGTATGAGTAGTGAAGGGATTCTCTATGAATGGAGGCATGATGATTACGCTCAGAATTTCGTGCAAAAGTACTGCATTTCCGCTAAATGGACAATGTTTTATGGTAAAGTTTACCCTTATTTCGGTGAAAAGTAGTATCTTTGTCCGAAAAGAACACAGATAAACTATGGCAAAAGATGGGTTAACCCCTATGATGAAACAGTTCTACGACCTGAAGGCCAAGCACCCCGATGCTTTGCTCCTCTTCAGGTGTGGTGACTTCTACGAAACCTATGCCGAGGATGCTTCGATAGCAGCAGACATACTGGGCATTACGCTTACTCGCAGAAACAATGGTAAGGAGAATATGCCCAGTACGGAAATGGCTGGTTTCCCCCATCATGCGCTGGATACCTATCTGCCTAAGCTGGTCAGGGCCGGTAAGCGTGTGGCTATCTGCGACCAGCTGGAAGACCCCAAGCTGACGAAGACCCTTGTGAAGCGTGGTATCACCGAACTGGTGACACCCGGTGTGGCCATGAACGATACGGTGCTGAACTACAAGGAGAATAACTTCCTGGCTGCCGTTCACTTTGGCAAGGCTGCCTGCGGTTTGTCTTTCCTGGATATCAGTACGGGCGAGTTCCTGGTGGCCGAGGGCACAGTGGATTATGTGGATAAGCTGCTGGGCAATTTCTCTCCCAAGGAGGTGCTGTACGAGCGTGGCAAACTGGGAATGTTCGAAGGCTCCTTCGGAACCAAATATATCACCTTCGCCCTGGATGACTGGTGCTTTACGGAGAGCACGGCCAAGGAGAAGCTGCACAAGCATTTCGAGGTAAAGAACCTGAAGGGCTTTGGTGTGGATCACCTGCACAACGGCATTGTGGCAGCAGGTGTTATCCTGCAATACCTCATCATGACCCAGCACCTGCAGTTGGGGCACATCACCTCGCTTCGCAGAATAGAGGAGGAGCGCTTTGTCCGTCTGGACAAGTTCACCATCCGTAATCTGGAGCTGATGGCACCCATGAACGACGATGGCATATCCCTGCTGGATGTGATAGACAAGACCATCACGCCTATGGGAGCCCGTATGCTGCGCCGTTGGCTGCTCTTCCCCCTGAAAGATGTCAATCAGATCAGGGAGCGACAGGATGTGGTGGACTATCTGTTCCGCGAGCCTGACGTGCGTGAACTGATTTCCGACCACCTGCATCGTATAGGCGATCTGGAGCGTATCATCTCTAAGGTGAGCGTAGGGCGTGTATCGCCCCGCGATGTGGTGCAGTTGAAGGTTGCCCTGCAGAGTCTGGAACCCATCAAGGAGGTGTGTGAGAATTCGGAAGATGCCGTGCTGAAACGCATAGGCGAGCAGATGAACCTCTGTGTCAGCATTCGTGATCGCATAGCCCGCGAGGTTCAGCCCGATCCGCCACTGATGGTGAACAAGGGCAATGTCATTGCCGAGGGGGTAAACGAGGAACTGGACGACCTGCGCCGTATTGCCTATCAGGGCAAGGACTACCTGCTGCATATCCAGCAGCGCGAGATAGAGGCTACGGGCATTCAGAGCCTGAAGATTGGCTACAACAATGTCTTCGGTTATTATCTGGAGGTGCGCAATACCTATAAGGATCAGGTGCCGGCAGAGTGGATCAGAAAGCAGACACTGACGCAGGCAGAACGCTATATCACACAGGAGCTGAAGGAGTACGAGGAGAAGATTATGGGTGCCGAGGACCGCATCCTGGCTCTCGAGACCCGCCTATTCAACGAACTGGTGGTGGCTCTCTCGGAATTCACTCCTTCCATCCAGGTCGATGCCAGCCTGATAGCCCAGCTCGATTGCCTGCTCTCCTTTGCCATCAGTGCGCAGGAGAATCGCTATATACGCCCTGTTGTCGACGATTCGGATGTGATAGACATCCATCAGGGTCGTCACCCAGTGATAGAGAAGCAGCTGCCCATTGGCGAAAGATATGTGGCCAACGATGTGTATATGGACACCGAGAAGCAGCAGATTATCATCATCACCGGTCCTAATATGGCCGGTAAGAGTGCCTTGCTCAGGCAGACGGCTCTTATCACCCTGATGGCCCAGATAGGTAGCTTTGTGCCTGCCGAGAGTGCCCGCATAGGCTATGTAGACAAGATCTTCACACGTGTGGGAGCCAGCGATAATATCTCTGTGGGCGAGAGTACCTTTATGGTGGAGATGAGCGAGGCCTCTAACATCCTGAATAATATCTCGGAGCGCAGCCTGATCCTCTTCGATGAGTTGGGCCGTGGCACCAGCACCTACGATGGTATCTCCATTGCATGGGCCATAGTGGAATATATCCACGAGAACAAGAAGGGCAAGGCCCGCACCCTCTTTGCTACGCATTACCACGAGTTGAACGAGATGGAGAAGAGCTTCCCCCGTATCAAGAACTATAATGTAAGCGTACGCGAGGTGGATGGCCGCGTTATCTTCCTGCGTAAGTTAGAGCGTGGCGGCTCAGAGCATAGCTTCGGTATCCATGTAGCCAAACTGGCTGGTATGCCCAGCACTATCGTTAAGCGTGCCAATGTGATTCTGAAACAGCTCGAGGATAATATGGACCACGAGAACCTGGGGAAGGGTATAGCTGCCGGACCTCAGTCGGACAAGGGTGTACAGATGAATTTCTTCCAACTGGATGACCCCGTTCTTACTCAGATAAGGGATGAATTCATCAACCTCGATATCGATAACCTCACTCCCATCGAAGCACTAAACAAACTTAACGAGATCAAACGTTTGGTTAAGGGGAAGTAGGGGTTAGTTTAGAGTTGAGAGTTGAGAGGCAGTTTAATTAGTTTAGAGTTTAATAGTCTTTAAGCCTCTCTACTGGCGGCTCGCTGCCTACAGTCTTTCACTCTTCACTCTTCATTCTTCACTCTTCATTCTTCATTCTTCATTCTTCACTTTATAATACTCATCCCACTCCTTCTGGACTTCTTGCCAGTCAACGGCTTCGCCTGAGGCAATGGCTTCTGCCTGTCGGGCTGCTTCGTCGCGTGCCTTATCGCGTGCACGCTTGGCTTTCATTGCCTCTATGGTGGCATCGTCTAGGATAAGGATGCGTTCGCGGCGAATGCATTCCTGCAGTTCCTCGTAGCCAAAGGCTTTACCCTGCACGTTAAAGTCAGAGATGTTGAACTCGTAATCCACACGCAGCGTGTGCCTGATCATCTTCTGCTGGTAACGGGTGCCTGCATTCTTAAGCTTCAGCAGTTTACCTATCTTTTCTATTTCTTTCTGTGAGAATTTGTTACGGCCCATATTATTTGTAATGTTATAGCTATTTCTGTGCCACCGACACAATACTCTTTGCAGGCAACAGTATTTGTGTAACGGGTGCATTACGACTGCTTCTTATGCCTATTGTATAATCCTTCTCGCTGTTGTTGCTAAGCAGCAGGGCATAAGTGCCGTCGGGGTTCAGGAAGGTGGAATATAACAAGCCGTCCTGCCCCTCTGAGATACTGTTGCCAATACGGTAGGCTCCTTCTTGTACCACCTCTGCTGCATGGCAGATCAGATAGTAGTGGCTGTTGTAGTGCAGCGTCTTGTAATCGTTTTGGTCGATGTCTATGGCACCCATGCAGGTGGTGCAGGAACCTGCTGCCTGTGTGTAAGGTCCATAGTTGAGGTCCAGCATGAAGTTCCATACTATGGTGGCTCTGCCGTATCGGTTGATCAGATGGAGAAGCAGGCGGTTGAAGTCGTTCACGAGTCTGCTCTTCAGGTTACGTCCGTCGTTCCACTTTCCGATGGAGGTCTCTGTAAAGATATGCTCCATCTCAGGTGCCTTTGCTTGGATATCATCCATCTCGGTATAGCTGCCTCCGTAGTCGTGCCAGGCGCAGCCTTTTACCAGTTCGTAGCCGGGCATGGTGGGGTTCAGTGCCTGATAGATCTGAACGGGATAGTCCGTTTCCTCTGATTTGTCATCGTAGTTGAAGTTGTGGTCGAAGACGTATATCTTGGTGGTGATGCCTGCATGATGGAAGGCAGGAGCCAGATGCTTGATGAAGTCTGCCTCTTGTTTGGCACCGATATAGGTCGAGGCGCAGTTGCCGGCATTCAAAGGTTCGTTCTGGGGTGTTACGGCATAGATATTGATGCCATAGGTCTTCATTACCTGTACGAACTTCACAAAGTACTGTGCATAGGTCTCGTAGTATGCGGGATTCAGCACGCCGCCTGCAAAGTAGTTCCATGCAGAGGCATCCGTAACACTCTTCTGCTTCATCCATCGTGGAGCTGTCCACGGGGCAGCCATAATCTTTATGTCAGGGTTGATGGCCAGCACCTCTTTCATCACGGGAATCACATAGGACAGTTCATCGTCGTGCAGGGTAAAGTGGGCCAGCAGATTGTCAGCTGGACCTTTCTTGTCGCAGTAGGTATAGCATTCGCTCGAGAAGTCAGAGCACGCAATGCTCATGCGCACATAGTTTGCCCCGTAGCCATCGGTAGGAGAGAAGGTCTTTACCAGCAGGTCATGTCTGTCCTGAGCCGTCATCTTCATCAGGTTATAACAGGCAGAATAAGTCAGGGCAAACCCGAATCCGTCCATCGACTGGTATTTCTTTTCAGCGTCCAGCGTGATGAGGCTGTTGGCTGTTCCTGTGCCGGTACCCAACTTCAGGGATTGTTTTTTCAGCAGTACTTGACCGTTAGCACTGGTGGTCATCACCTCTACCGTGTTGGCAGAGAAAGTGCTCAGCGTGAATGCGAGTGTGAATATCAGAATCAGTTGTCTCATGATATGGTATGGTTAAATTGTTAATTATCCGGCATAGCTGTGCATACCTCCCAAGAGGAAGTTCACACCAAAGTAGGTCATCAGCAGGCAGATGAATGCAAGAACCGAGTATATGCGGTAGTTGCGCGTGCTCCTGAACCAAGGCAGGCTCCTGTGGTGCAGGGGGACGCTATAGACAAGCAGTGTGATGAGTGCCCAACTCTCCTTGGGGTCCCAGCTCCAGTAGGTTCCCCACGATACATTGGCCCACAGGGCTCCCAGGAAGATACCCGTTGCCAGCAGGAATACGGCAGGACGCAGAACCTCTCTGCGTATGATGCTTACCACCAGCAGGATGTAGCTCAGCATGATGGTTCCTACATGAACGAACAGGAAGGGAGAACGCAAGACGGGTACCAAGGGACTCCGACTGATGGCTATCACCATGTAGGAGGCCATTGCAGTACCGGCAATGGTTAGGAGGACCGTACTCCATTGAACATTGAACATTGAACATTGAACATTGTTCTCGGTTTCAGAACTATGGACTTTGAACTTTGGACTTTGAACTTTAGAGAACGATACCCAGATCATGCTGAGGGCTAAGAGCAGGTAGCCGGCATAGGTGATGCCTGTTCCCCATGGGTCGTAGCTGATGGTGAAGACACTTCCCTGTTCATCCTCGTCGAAGGAGGTTTGGTAGATGCGGTATCCTTCCACCCTGCCTATGTTGTTCATCGAGATGGTGGTCTCCTCCTTTCCTTCTTTGGTGGCTATCACCACATGGCTTATGTAGTCGCCATGCGTTACACCGTCTGCATCATACTGCACCTGGAAATCCTTCAGTGCCAGATAGAAGGGCATTTTCTCTGTCTGTGTATACAGTCCCTGCTCGTCCTTTGTCCAGTAGGACCTACTGGTTTCTCCCTCACGCAGGTGAACCATTCCTCGTTTACTGGTGAGATGAGTGGTGAGGGCTCCTATCAGGATCACCACGAAACTTAGGTGCAGCAGTAGTACGGAGGGTTGTTTCCATACTTTCTTCTTGTATAGCAACCAGCATCCGTTTACCACCAGCAATCCCCACAGGGCTATGAACCACCAGGCATTGTACACATGCCGTATGGCATAGTCGGTGCCGTAGCGATTCTCTACAATCGTTGCGGCCGCTATGGCAATAACCAGAAAGAAAAGCCAGTTAAAGGCGAGCTTAGTACTTGGGATATCTTTCATTCAGTCTTTCTTTGACAGCCATGCACTCCATCTCTACCAACCAGGTAGGACGGCAAACAGGAGCCAGTGTTATAACAGTGGGGATATTGGGGAAGCGCTCTGCAAAGAGTGCCTTTACCACCTCGTAGTCAGCTGTATCGCGCAGGTAGACGATATTCTGCATAACATCCTCAAAGCTAGCTCCGCCTTCTTTCAGCAGGGTTTCCACATTCTCCCACATACGCTTTGTCTGCTGTACGATGTCTCCCACATGTTCCACCTCGCCCTTGTTGTTGATGCTGGCTGTGCCAGAGATGATGATATGGTCTCTGTCGCCATACTCCACAACGGTTCCGCGTTCGAAGGTGACGCCATACTCGTATGTTGGGTTCAGGTGTGTAGGAGCATACAGGTAGTGCTGCTGTTCGGGTTTTATGCCTGTTACGGCATAGGTTCCCAACTGCACCAGTGCTTTGGTGTCAGCGGGGTTGCCGCCTATTCCCGTGCTGCTGATGTAATGTGTCTTTTCTGTCAGTCCCTGCTGGATGAAGTTCTCTCTGCGGGCTTTCACCAGACCATGATACTGTGTGTCCACATCGCGGACAAAGAACCAGGTGCGTATGCAGTTCTCAGCCAGTGTGGCGTCAAACTTAGCCAGCAAAGCCTCATATTCTGTCAGCAAGGTTTCTGTCTGCTGGGCGCTGTCGCCCTGAGGACTGCACATTCCCATCTTCCACAGATGCTGATAGCCGTTATGGCTTACCACCACCATATCCTCCTTTTCTGCTACCTCTACATCGCTTTCCAGATATAGCCATGCAGCGATCTTACTGCCGTCCAGCGGTTGTTGTTGTATCAGACTGATGGAGATATTCTTTTCTGTACGCATCAGCGGCTGCTGGTTGGTACTGTCCGAAAGGAAATAACGTTTCAGGATATATTTACTGCCCCAGAATTCGGGCAACTCGGGCAGACGGTCTTCTGCCTCGTAAAGTCTGCGGAGTTGTTCCTTAAAGGGTAGCTGCTTACCTTCTACATGTAGCATTACATGCCATTCTGTTACGCCCTCTTTAGGCTGGTAAGTGGCTACTTCTGCGGTTACTCCAAGTTCTTCAAATTGTATGTTATTATAATTCATGACTGCAAAGATACGATTAAGTGAGCGGAATACAAAATAAAATACTTTTTATTTTTATTCCCGAACGTGAGTATCTTCGAGACATAGTCTCAAAATTACGATTAAGTGAGCGGAATACAAAATAAAATACTTTTTATTTTTATTCCCGAACGTGAGTATCTTCGAGACGTAGTCTCAAAATTAAAAAAAACATTGAGCATTGAACATTGAGCATTGAACATTTTTTGTTAATTTTCAATTTTCAATTGGCGCAAGCGCCCTCAATTTTCAATTCTCTCAATCCATTCATCAATGAGTTGACGAACCTCGTTCGTGTTCTCCTTAAACTGATTGCTCAGGATTTCTGTATGATTCACATGCAGCAGATTTTCGCCACCTTCCGACAGCAGCTGATGGATAAGCGATTGCTGCGCATCGCCGCTTACCACACGCATCATACCTTCTTTTCGCGAACTGGGTACGTTCACCAGATTGGCAAAAGAGCGTCCCTCTGTCAGATTCAGACCGGCAGCTCCTGCTCCTCCGTTACCGCCATGACACTGTATGCATGCCATATTGAACAGTCCCAGTTGCAGGGCACCGAACCTGCTGACATCTGTTACCCCCAGATCCATATAGATGGTATCCTTCTTGTTGTCGTAATCGTCCAGGTTCACGCGGGCAAGGGTGATGATGCGTTCGCGCAGTCGGTTGGTAATGGCCAGTTCCACTGTGTTGATGTTGTCTCCTATATTCGAGAAGACCACCTCCACCCGTGTGCTGTCGGGTGTCGTGTTGGGTATGATCCTAACCACCTGAGCGTAGTTGTCACCTGTGGTGAAGCCTGCCAGCGAGACAGCATATTTGTTGTCCCACGAGTCGATACCTGTCAGTGTGGCTGTCAGCTTTACCGTATACCCTCCTTCTGTGGTAGAATAGGACTGCTCCTCAATATCTCCTGAGTCGCAGGCGGCAAGCAGGAAAGTGAAGAGTATAAAGACCCCTGTCGCCCATTTAGGGGGAATGAAGAGTGAAGAATGAAGAGTGAAGAATAATATTACTCTTTTCATTTTGAACTATGAATCAAATTAGAACGAGAATTGCAATTGTACAGATCCGTAGTGGGTAGAGATACCCAGGTCGTCATTGTCGCGATCCAACTGTGTCTGATGGCCATACCTTCCGGTATACTGGTACATGGCAGACAATTTCAGATGCACCTTCGGAATATAGTAGTTGCAGACCACGGCAGGCATGTTCAGGAAGCCATCCTTTGTTGTGCCGTTCCTGTCCATGAAGTCATACCTTGCACCCAGTTGTACAACAGGTGTTACGAAGTAACCCACCTGCGCATAGGCACCCCAGTAATTAAAGGTCTCATCTATCTTCTGGCGTTTGGTAAAACCTACATGCATCCAGTAGGCTTCTGCTCCGAAGTACCAGCGGTTCAGTAGCATCGAGAATTCTCCTCCCAGACGTGTATCGTTGGTGCTCTCGCTTTCGCTCTCTACGTTCAGTCACCCACTGATACCGAACAGCATGTGTCTTCCCCTCAGCATCTTGGCATTACCCTGTGTGGCAGGCATCTGTCCCCAGGGCATGAAGGTCAGCCTTCCTGCATAGAGCAGGGCAGGGATGTGCCAGTCGTCCGAGAAGGTCTTGGTGGCTGCATTTACTGACGACCCGCTTCCGTTCCATAGTCCCACTTCGTAGCCTATCAACCAACTGTCTGGCTTCTTGTTCAGTTTGGCGATGCCATGGAATTCCACACCAATATCAAATCCTGTTCCGATGTTGGGTGTCACGGCATTCAATACGTATGGCATGATGGTCGGGGTGGTCAGCGACGAGGGCAACACAGGGAACAGTGTCTCGCCCAGTGTTGTCAGGTAGGCGTGTGTGAAGGGTGTCTTGAACTTACCCACACGAAAACGTGCAGCAGGTTTAATCCGATAGTCTATCCAGGCTTGCTGTAGGATGTCCGACCCCTTGGCTGCTGCGTTGATAGACAGGTTATAATCCAGCCTTCCGAAGGTCTTGCCCGTAAAACCCAGTATAGCATAGGGGATGGCAAAGCCTGAGTTGGCTACATTGTCCTGATTATAGGCCTTATCCAACCCCTCATCGTCGTAGTAGTTTATCTGTCCGCGTGTCTGCAGGAACAGGTAGGGTTTAAACACGAATTTCCCGTTCTTAGACTGAAGGGTAAATCCTCTGTCGTCAGCAATCCCCAACACTCCGTTCTCCATATCTATGCTTGGCGCCTGTGCCAAAACAAATTGAGAATTGAGAATTGAGAATTGAGAAATTATTAAAAGTAATAATATACGTTTCATCGTTAATCTTTAATGTTCAATCAAAAAAGCCAACGGCCAATAGCCAACGGCCAATAGCCAAAAGCGCATAGCGCCAATAATATTCAATGATTTATAGTGACTCCAAGAACTTTAAGAGTGCCGACCTGTCATCCTTGTGCATCTTCTTGAAGAGGTTCTTGGATGCTTCCCCCTCTCCACCATGCCATAGGATGGCTTCTTGCAGGTTACGGGCTCTGCCGTCGTGCAGGAAGTAGGTATGAGCATTCACCTTCTCCTGCAGGCCTATACCCCATAGGGGTGTGGTGCGCCATTCGTTGCCACGGGCCAGACCACTCACGTAGTTGTCGTTCAGTCCCACGCCCATAATCTCCGAGCCCATGTCGTGCAACAGGAAGTCGCTATACGGATGTATCGTCTGGTTACCCAGCCAAGGCAACTCTGTTCCGTTCAGCAGGGTAGCGCCGCGAGGCTTGGTGTGCAGGGTCGTTACGTGGCACAGGTGGCATTTGGCTTCGAAGAATTTCTGCTCGCCTATCTCCACCATCTTACGCTCGGAAATCTGCTTACCCTTGTAGCTGACCTGTGTTGTCTTGCTGCCCAATCTGCGGGCAGGAACGCCCAGGCCATGCAGGTAGTAATCCACATCCTCCATATCCTCTGTCGAGATTTCCAGCTTTTCATACAGCAACCCCATCATAGAGCCTTGCTGCATCTGGATCTGTCCCTCGCAGATCTCCTCAGGGTAGCGGCTGTTGGTTACACCCATATCACTCGAGAAGCCCAATTCAACGGTCAAATCAGCATGTTGTGCTTTGTTGCCCGAAAGACCCAGTCGCAACTGGCCGCGTTCTGTGATGTAGTTACATCTGCCAGAGATGCCATACTCTGGATAGTCGGATTTCCTGGCCAGCGCCTCTATCTCGTTGGGGTCCAGGGCCATCATCTGACCCATGCCCACGTGACGCAGGGGAATCCTGACGGTGCAGAAGAGGTCTTCAGCACGGATGGGCTCGTCAGTATCACGATAGGTGGGCTTGTACCAGTCTGTGATGGTGTATTCGGGGTAGACCAGTTCGTAAGTCTCCCCGTCTGGGAACTGAAACTGCTGGCTGTGCCAACGACATTCCAGTTTGCCCTCAGCCGTTACACCCATAATGCTCTGGTCGTGGATGACACGTCCGTAGTCCTGAAAGAAGGCTCCGTTCTTGCGGGTAACATATACCAGCATCGACGAGAATCCGTACTGCCCGGACCCATATACCGGTGTTCCGTCAGGATCTGTCCCGTTCTGTGTCCATAGGCCGGGCTTCGTTCTTCCTGCATTCCTGTGGCAGGATCCGCACGAATAGCCGGCATAGACAGGTCCCAGTCCGTTGCCAGAGTTCAGGGGGTTGTCATAGAGGCGGTCGCCATGCGTAAACCTTTTCTCGTTGGCAGGGATGCTGGCTACCCAGTCAGCATCTGTGTCGTAGGCATAGCTCGAGTTCTTAAAGACCGTAGAGGTACCTGCTGAAAGGACAAATCCCTCAGGTACCTCCAGGTCTCGGATGTCGTTGACCTCTAAACCATCATTCTCACAACCCCAGAGGGCCGTGAGAACGACTAACCAAAATAATCTATAATTCATTCAATTAATATGTGCGTGCCTTACCGTCCTTGAAGAGCAGGAACTCCAGGGTGTGGAATCCGCGTACGTTCTGAACGGCTTCTATGTCTTCGTTGTCCTCGTCGTATTCACCTTCCCACTTTATCAGTTCCTCTATCTTTCCACTTTCCATAACACCCTTGATGGCATCTACGTCCAGGGGCCATGAGTCCATGTTGGGGTCGAGACCCAGGTCGGCAACAGGACCAAACAGGAAGGCCTCGCTGGTTTCCCATGGTTCGCGAGCCTCAATCCACAGGTTGGCGGCGTTCCTGAAGGCGTTTGAAGAAGGGTTGTTGCTCAGGGCTACGATAGCCTGACGCAGGGCTGCTGTCTTGCTCACCAGGTCTGTATAGGTGGGCAGTACCACCTGATCTACATAAGTGCGAACAATTTCGTCCATTTCATCGTCGTTAGCGTTCTGGCTGACGAAGCTGGTAAGGTCTTTCTCCAGAACGTCTACCAGTGCGGCGCATGCCTCCTGTGCTACCAGTACGCTGGGACTTCCGATGTGACTGCGGAAGGGAGCGCTCATCCCCTTGATCGAGTTATAGGCAGCCTCGATCTTTCCCTTCACAGAAGCATACAGTGTGGCGTTCTTGCTCTTGGTGAAGTTGGCCAGGGAGTGGGTAGCTTCCTGATTGTTGCGAGTGCCGTTAAAGGCATTGCGGATACTGATGATGTTGTTGGAATAGTCATCGATAGAGTGCCAGCTGTACCATGACTCCACAGCATATACAGCCTCGGTATATTTGCCAGCCTCCCACAGGTCGCGAGGCTCGCCTATCTTGGCTGTTCCCACCTCACCTGCTATGTCGATACATCCGTCTACAATCTGCTGTACGCAGGCAGCAGCACTCTGATACTCACCGCCAAAGTTCTTGAAGGTCTCAGCATAAGCCTCACCACCGTTGTAGCTGACGCTCCAAGCCTGGTTCAGATCGCTGGCATCCTTGGCCAACAGGTTAGCCACAGCTGTTGCATACTGTGTCCAGGTGTTGATGTTCTGTTCGGTCACATCCACGTTGTTCTCGTTGATCTCCACCTCAGAAGTTCCTTCGGGGATACTCTTGCTGCTGTTGTTATTCTCATCCTTGTTACAAGCAGCAAAACCCAGACTTAATGTCAACAGGCTAATCAAAAATACGTTCTTTTTCATCTTCCTTATATTTGATTTAAAATTATTGCTCAATTTTCAATTTTCAATGTTCAATGCTCAATGTTGACCTACGGTCGAGCCTGCTCACGCTCGGGATAGCTGATGCGAGCATCGCTCTCCTCTCGCTTAATCGCAGCCTTCAATGTTCAATGTTCAATGTTCAATGTTCAATGCTCAATGTTCAATGTTCAATGCTCAATGTTCAATTTTCAATGCTCAATTTTCAATGCTCAATGTTCAATGTTCAATGCTCAATGTTCAATGTTTCAGGAACCATCCAACGTATGCCACTCCCAGGCCAAACTCGTTTTCCGACTTGTATTTTCCGTTTCCGATTCTGCGAACGGTGTAGTCAGCCTTTATGATGATGTTGGGGATGGGACGATAGTTCAGACCTGCTACCCACATCTGGGTTTTCAGTCTGTCGTCAGCACCTTTCAGGTTATTGGCATCCACAATCACCTTCTCCTGTGGGTTGTAGTATTCATAACGGACAAAGGGGACGAAGTCCAGGTACTTGCCGTTCTTCATGAAAGTCTTCAGGTTCAGACCTGCTTCCACACCATAGCTCACACCACGTTCCGCTATGGGAGCCAGACGGCTGTAGGGCGATTTATTGCTCAGCCTGTTGTTCTTGGCTGTCAGCAGAGAGCTGTTGCCAATGTTGCCGCTCAGGATGTTACCACGCACGGTAAAGTATCTGTGTCTGTACTGTGCATCTACCGACCATATGGTTACGGGCACATTGAATGTGTAGGTCTGAGGCTTGTCGCTGTTGGCAGCCGCATTGTGTACGTGATAGACAGAGGCACCCAGTCGCAGGCCTGGAACACCTCTATAATTAATGCGTGCCACATACGCGGGCGAGGTGAAGTTGTCTACCTCGAAGAAGCCCTGCTTACCACTGGCCACCCAGGTGTTTCTGTCGAATCCGTTGGCATTGAGTCCGCCTACTATCATAAACTGATAGTCGAACGAAGCCCATTTTCTTCCCAATTCACCGAGAAAACTGATACCTGTCTCGTGCCATGTGCTGGGCAATAGGGTTGTCTCGCCTTCAGGACGGACAGTGCCAAAGAAGTTGATGGGTTCGTGATGTGTGTTGGTCAGGCCTACGGGTACTATCTGGTGTCCCACGCGTACCATAAAGGCATTGTTCAGTCGGTAGGTCAGATGGAACTGCTCCAAGGCCACTTCACCGCCTTTCTCTACCTCCGTTTCGTATTCTCCGTTCTCTGTGTTCTCTATCTCGTAGGCTGTTCCTGTGCCACCTGCTTCAAATTCCACCTCTACGCCCAGGTTCCAGTGCTTGTTGAACTTATAGTCACCTGCCAGCACAAGGCGGGGGATGGAGATGGTGTTGCGCTTGAAATCGCTATTCCCCTGGGCAGTGCCGTTAAAGCGGTTGATGCCATAGTTCTTGAACTGGCCCAGAATCTCGCCATAGCCACCAACACGGTAACGACCGTATGAATCCATCTCTGTAGAATCGTTGTTCCACTGGGCGTAGGCGACTCCGATTGAACATTGAACATTGAACATTGAACATTGGCAGACACCAATTATTAATAATAATGTAAGTAGTAATCTCTTCATCTTTGTGTTTGTGTTTCGTTTTCCGCCTGCAAAGGTACGGCGTGTTTCGGAGTTCCGCAATACACAAATTCTATGAAATCTACGTTGGCTCTCGAGGCCCTCATTACTCATTTTTGATGAATTTAGTCTCGCTGCCATCTCTCATCTTTCTTTCCTCTCCCTTGTAATATTACTTTTACCTATACCCATTTTTGATGATTTTGGGGTTTCTGCGTAATACTGCTCATCAAAAATGGTGGTTGGTTATGAACTTTATTGTACCTTTGCAGCAGAAAAACAATAGATACAATGACAGAGAAATATCACGAGTTGGACCCCATGAGCGATGTCATCAGCGATGATTACCGCATGTTGCAGATGATTGGTCGCTTTGGCATTACCTTAGGATTTGGCAATAAGACTGTGGGAGAGACCTGCAAGGCAGCAGGTGTGGATGTGACAACCTTCCTGACAGTGGTAAACTACGTAAAGGATGCTGCTCACGCGCATATCAACGAGATGGTGGAGCAGATAGATTTGCCCTGTCTGATGAGTTATCTCAAGAACTCGCACACCTATTTTGTCGACTTCCGTCTGCCTAATATCCGTCGTAAGTTGCTGGAGGCTATCGACTGTTCTTCCTCTAACCAGATTGCCATGCTGATACTCAAATTCTATGACGAGTATGCAGCTGAGGTGGGACGCCACATGCAGTACGAGGATTCTCATGTGCACCCCTTTGTCGAGAATCTCTTGAATGGCAAGGTGGGCAGTGATTCCTTTGATATGGTGGTTCACCAGCACGAGGACAATCATGCATCACTGGAAAAGAGTATTGCGGAACTGAAGAACATCATCATCAAGTACTATCCCAACGATAATGCAGCACAGCTGATGGGCGAGGTGCTGATGGATATCTTTATGACGGAGGAGGATTTGCTCACCCATTGCCACATGGAGGATACACTCTTTGCCGAGTGTGTGCGTAGGTTGGAGTTCAAGGTTCGTCAGGAAGGAGGCACGGAGGTTGAGAATGAAGAAGAGGACGATGACAAGAATGCCTCACCATCCAATGACCTCAGTGAGCGCGAGAAGGATATTGTGGTGCAGGTGGCCAAGGGACTTTCCAACAAGGAGATTGCCGATGCCTTGTTCATCTCCGTTAATACGGTTATGACGCACAGACGTAATATCAGTCGTAAGCTACAGATCCATAGCCCTGCCGCCCTCACCATCTATGCCCTGGTAAATGGGTTGGTTAATCTCGATGAAATCTCTGTTTAATTGGATTAAGGCGCGCACTTTGACCTTCATCTAATTGAAAATTGAAAATTATTTTTAAAAGGTCACGCAGAAATCGCAGAAATCGCGGAACAGCGAGAGCAGAGTCAAACTTGTTTGAACTATGCCGAGTCGTGACGCGATAAGACAATAGTCAAATTCGCAGAAAGTTCTCTTTTAAAGGTTGGGAGCTTACTGCGTAATCTCCTGGCACTATGATTTACCATTGTACTTTTAAAAGCTAGCTTTTAACGTCCAATGCCAAATCACATTGCCATTCACGTTGTGAACTTACAACCTTTAAAAGAGAACCAAATCTATGTCCTTCAATTATTGAATGTCTTACGATAAATTGAGGTTTATGAAATTGATCCCTAATCTTTTTATTTAAGAAATATCAGATAAACCGCGGATGCGGCTGTTGGCTATTGGCTTTTGGCCGTTGGCTATTGGCCTTTTAAACCTCTAAGCTTCCAGGGGCGAGCCCCTGGTATATGTTATTAGCCCCTTACAGGGGCATTGGTGGGGGATGGGTTCTCCATCAGTAGGGGCAAGCCCCTACGCTATGTTATTTGACCCCGTTGGGGTCTTTTATGGATCGGGAGTCCTGATCCATTGATAGGGTCAAGACCCTATCCTATGTTATTTGACCCTTTCAGGGTCTTCCTTCTTACATCATACATCTGACATCTTACATCATTTCCGCTCTGCGGTCTTTATATCTTTATTTTTATTTTTGGTTACGCATCTGCGTTTATCTTTATTATTTTTCTGTGCTTTAGGATTAAGTCACAAAAACCGTAGAACCTTTGAATAACGGGGATAATAGATAGATAGTACGAAGTACGGTATGGATCGTATGAAATACGAGACATGCGGTTATATATGGATAAAGGGTGTTGAAAGCTCGCTTTCATAAACACTTTAGGCGGATAGAACCCTATCTATTATTCCTACCACTCATAAAAAATTTCTGCGAATTTCTGCGATTTCTGCGTGACCTTTAAAATATACTTTGGCCATTGGCTCTGAACCCCTCGTCAACGTAGTTTTCTTTACTCTGACAGGCATTGCCTGCAAATTGGCAGGCAATATCGATAAGTTTTTTCCATTGCTCCTCTGTTAGGCGGGGGAGCATTTCTTTTGTTATCCCCATCCAGATGAGGGCGCAGGAGAAGCCTGCATTAAAGCTGTCGCCTGCTCCTACCGTACTGACTACATTATCTATCCGTGGGGCCTGGAAGGTGTAGCTCTTCTCGGGTGTGCATACCACTATCTTGCCTGCTCCTGCTGTGCAGATAAAGATGGGGCAGTGGGCCTGTATGTGTTGTTGGTAGATGAGGCTGGCATCGCGGGTGCCGTACATAATCTCGAAGTCATCAGCGCTGCCCCTGACTATGCTGCTCATTCCGAAGTTGCTATGGATATTGGGCATCAAAGCCTCCAGTTCATGTACGTGCCCTGGACGGAAGTTCACATCGTAATATACCATGGCTCCGGCCTTTTGGGCTTCCTCCAGTAGTTGGGTTATCATGGGGCGTGTCCCTTTGCAGATGGCGTAGTACGAGCTGAGCAGCAGCACATCGTTTGCCTGCAGGGTAGGGGCCTTCCAGTCGGGTTTGGCCATAGGCGGCTGTTTATAGAAGACATAGTTGGCATCTCCCTTCTCGTTCAGAAAGGCCAGGCTCACCGCACTTTTCTCCTCCTCGCGAACCTCAAAATATTCGGTGGATACGCCATTTTTGTGCATGAAGTCCACTGTCTGCTGTCCCACCACATCTGCTCCTGTATAGCCTACAAAGGCGCAGGGAACACCAGCTCTTCCCACACTGATAATACTGTTGAAACTGCTACCGCCTGGCACTGCTGCCACCGGCTGATTATTCTTAAAGAGAATATCCAATATGGTTTCTCCTACTCCCACGACCTTCATAAGTTGAAAATTGAAAATTATTTCTTCTTGGGTCTACGTCTTGCCCATCCTTCCTCGGGGTGCAGAAACTGCATCCAGTCTGCTTTATCGAATTTCTTGCCACGAGGGGCGTCATATCCACGTTCTTCGCGAGAGGATTTAGGAGTTTTCTCTCTCTTCCCTTTCTTCTCTCCTCCCTTGGAGGGGCTGGGGGATGCTTTTCTTTTGGAGGAATTGGAGGAGGCTTTTCCCTTTCCAGCAGGCTCACTGCGATCCACTACCACGCTACGTCCCTTGATGGTAACGCCATGTTTCATCGCCTTGATGACACGGTCGGCATCCTCATTTTTCACCTCGACAAAAGCAAAGCTCTTCATGAGGTCAATACGGCCTATCTCCACTTTATCGCCTTTGACATTGGTGTTAATCAAGCCCATAATCTCACGCGCGTACATCTTATCTATCTTGCCCACATTCAGGAAAAGACGTGTATATCCCTCTTCTGGTGTATGGTCGCTTTTCTTTCGAGAACCCTTTTCTCCCTTTTCAGAGCCGGAGGGGGGCTCTATCTCCGGTGCATTGGCGTAATATTGCAAGAAACGCCCGAACTCGCGGCTCAATACACGCTTGATAAGGTCTTCCTTGTCCAGCCACGCCCAACGTTTCTGCACCTCTTCCATAAAGGGAGCTATCTCCTCTTCATCCACCTCCACACGTTCTATATCATCAATCACGTGATAAAGCTGCTTGCTGCATATCTCGCGAGGCTCAGGCAATGTTCCTTTCTCGAACTGTTTCTGAATAACCTTCTCTACCAGACGGATTTTGCTCTTCTCCCTCAGGTTGATGATACAGAGACTGGTGCCTTTCTTGCCAGCACGACCAGTACGACCGCTTCTGTGCGTATAGTTCTCCACATCGTCAGGCATTCCATAGTTGATGACGTGTGTCAGGTCGTCTACATCCAATCCTCTGGCTGCCACATCCGTTGCCACCAGCAACTGTGTCCTATGCTTACGGAACTTCTGCATGGTCAAATCGCGTTGCTGCTGGGAAAGGTCGCCATGCAAAGCATCAGCATTATAGCCGTCACGTATCAGATTGTCAGCCACCTCTTGTGTTTCCATTCGGGTACGACAGAAGATAATGGCATAGATACGTGGATAGAAGTCCACCAGACGCTTCAGAGCCAAGTACTTATCCTTGGCATGAACCATATAATAGATGTGATTGACGTGCTCAGCACCCTCATTTCTGCTGCCCACCTGAATCTCTCGCTTCTCCTTTAGGTAGTTCTGGGCAATACGCTCTATCTCCTTGCTCATGGTAGCACTGAAGAGAAGAGTACGATGCTCCTGAGGGACACCCTCGAGAATAGCATCCAGTTCCTCTTGGAAGCCCATAGAAAGCATCTCGTCAGCCTCATCCAATACTACATACTGAATCTGTGACAGATTGGCTGCGCTACGTTTCATCAAATCCACCAAACGACCCGGGGTAGCTACAATGATATCTACCCCAGCTTTCAAGGCGCGAATCTGTGGCTCGATATTGGCTCCGCCATACACAGGCAGAATGGTAAGGTCTGGCAAATACTTGCTAAAACCCTCCATGTCATCGGAGATTTGTATGCAAAGTTCACGTGTTGGCGAAAGGATAACAGCCTTTGGTATTACCTTTTCGCTCTTTGAAGAGGATTTTATCAGTTCCAGAATAGGCAGACCATATGCTGCAGTCTTTCCTGTTCCTGTCTGGGCGAGGGCAACCAAATCAGCACTCTCCTCCTTGTTCAGCAGAAAGGGAATGACAGCCTCCTGAACAGGCATAGGATGCTCATATCCCTGTTCCTCAATAGCTTGTAAGAGCTCTGCACAGAGCCCCAATTCTTTAAATGTACTCATATTCGGCCGCAAAAATACAAAATAATGTTCAATGTTCAATGTTCAATGTTCAATTTTTCGTATCTTTGCAAGCATGAAAAAAGGATTGGTATTAGAAGGAGGTGGCCTGCGGGCATTGTTCACAGCAGGTGTTACCGATGTGATGATGGAGAACCAGATAGAGTTCGACGGACTGATAGGTGTCTCTGCAGGTGCGACCTTTGGTTGCAACTACAAGTCTAAGCAGATAGGTCGTGCTTTGCGCTATAACATAGCCTATAAGGATGACCCCAGATATATGAGTTGGCGTTCGTTCCTAAAGACGGGCGACCTGGTTGGTGCAGAATTCAGCTACCATATCCTGCCCAACGAACTGGATATCTTTGACTACGAAACCTTTCGCCAGAATCCTATGGAGTTCCATATTGTCTGCACGGATGCAGAAACGGGCGAACCTGTATATAAGCAACTGGATGATATGACCAGCGAAGGGCTCGACTGGATTCGTGCCTCAGCTTCTATGCCTATAGTGTCAAGACCCGTACCTTTGGAAGGCAGAAAACTCTTGGATGGAGGCATTGTCAACTCTATTCCCCTGAAGCATTTTCAGGAGTTGGGCTACGAACGCAATATCGTAGTACTGACCCAGCCCAAGGGTTTCTTCAAAAAACGCACCAAGCTGATGCCCCTCTTCCAACTGACCATGCGCAAGTACCCTGCTATCATAAAAGCTATGGGACGCAGACACTTGATGTATAATGAACAGCTTCGCTATTTAGCAGAACAAGAACGCAAGGGAAATGTCCTGCTCATCTATCCTGAAGACACTCTCCCCATTGGCCGCACAGAACAGAACGAAGAAAAAATGCGCCACGTATATCAGATGGGAAGAAAATGCGCTGAAGAAAATTTAGAGAAAATCCTTTGTTTCATTGAACATTGATTATTGAATATTATGAGGGCGAATAACCAGATTGTGGTTGATAGTAAGGCATTTGCACTTAGAATAATCAGGTTTTATAAGTATCTGAACGAAGAAAAGGGAGTAAAAGTCCTGTCCAAACAAATCCTTAGAAGTGGGACAAGCATAGGTTCTAATGTTCGTGAAAGCGTAAATGCTCAAAGCAAGATGGATTTCATCAATAAGTTAAATATTGCTCTTAAGGAATCTGACGAAACAGAATATTGGCTAGAACTACTACATGAATCAGAGATTATTGATAACAAACAATTTGAATCATTATATGATGATTGTTGTAAGTTGACTGCGACTCTGATAAAAATTATAAAATCAACAAAATCAAATTTTAAGGAATAATGTTCAGTTGTATGAAATTGCTTGGCGAGAACGAAGTGAAAATGTTCAATGTTCAATGTTCAATGTTCAATGACAAGAAAAAAATGCTATGTGGTATTTTTTTCTTTCTGCTTTTCGCCTTTTCGACAAAGGCGAAAGCAGACGAAGGCATGTGGATGCTCAACAACGTAGATGCTAAGACGGCACAGGTGATGAAAGACCTGGGCCTGCAACTCACCCCACAGGAACTCTATAACCCCGAGGGAGTCAGCCTGAAGGATGCCGTGGTGGACTTTGGCGACTTCTGCTCTGGTGTGGTGGTAAGCCCCAACGGACTGGTGTTCACCAATCACCACTGTGGCTATGGTGCTATCCAGAAACTCTCCACCCCCGAGGATGATATCCTCAAGAACGGCTTTGTGGCCCGTTCCTATAAGCAGGAACGACCCGTTCCGGGACTCTTTGTCCGTTTCCTCCAGCGCACAGAGGACTGTAGCCCTCGCGTGCTGGCTGCCCTGGATAGTATCTATCGTGCCAATCCCGATGTCGAGAAGCGACTCCTGCGCAAGGATCATATCGATAGTATCTGCAATGCCGTAGAGGCTGAGTACCAGCAGGCCAATCCAGGTCTGGACTGCCAGCTGAAAGCTTTCTACGGAGGCAATGCCTTCTACGTTAGTATATATAAGGTATATAATGATGTCCGTCTGGTCTTTACCGCTACCGAGTCCATGGGTAAGTTTGGTGGCGACACGGACAACTGGATGTGGCCCCGCCAGACCTGTGACTTCAGTGTGTTCCGTATCTATGCCGACAAGAATGGCGAGCCTGCTGACTATAGTCCCCAGAACAAGCCCCTCCACCCCAAGCGCTATGCCAAGGTGTGCATGGATGGCTATCAGCCCGGTGACTACTGTATGACGGTGGGTTATCCTGGCAGTACCAGCCGCTACCTCAGTTCGTGGGGTATAGACGAACGTGTGAATGCACGCAATGTCAGTACCATTCAGGTACGCGGCAAGAAGCAGGAGGTATGGAAGAAGTTCATGGATGCAGACAGGGCCGTGGCCATCAAGTATTCCAGCAAGTGGGCCGGCAGTAGCAACTACTGGAAGAACTCCATAGGTATGAACAAGGCCATTGCCGACCTGGGCGTTATCGCTCAGAAGCAACAGCTCGAGCAGCAGGTTAAGGCATGGTACGAGGGTCGCGAAGACCTGAAGGAACGCTTTGGCAATATGTTCCAGAATCTGGAAGAGGCATATAACAAGCGTCGCAATGATGTCTATGCCCAGGGTTTCTTTAGCGAGACATTTATGCGCGGTATGGAGATAGGTCAGGTTGCCAGCATACTCAACCGTATGTCGCAGGATGCCGATTCTGCTCAGGTGGCTGCTACGCGTGAGCGCCTTCAGCGTTTCTTTAAGGATTATGATCCGGCCCTTGACGAGGCTGCCACAGCCGTTCTTTTGCAGAACTATCGCCAGCAGGTGACAGACCCGAAGTACTGGCCCGATTTCTATAATCTGGTTGATTCGCTCTATAATGGTGATTGTGCTGCTGTCGTACATGATCTCTTCACCCATACAATCTGCAAGGATATCTCCTGCCTGGACAAGCTGTTGGCAGATAGTACGCTGCGCGAGAAAGATCCCGTTCTGCATTATTCCGATGAGATCCTGTCTTTCTCGCAGTCTCTTTATGGCGATGCCGATGTGAATAATATTATCCGATACAACGAGTTGCTGCTCACCCAGGCGCTGCTCGAGATGGATCAGGAGACACCTCATTACAGTGATGCCAACTTCACTATGCGTCTCTCTTATGGATTCATCCAGGACTATACCGCCCAGGGCCGCCATTTCCAGTATTATACCAATGCCCAGAGCCTGCTGGACAAGGCAGCTAAGCAGGACCAGATCGAGGACTACCAGCTGGAGCCCGACATTGTACAATTAATGCAGGCAGGCAAGTGGGGCAGGTATGCCGACAAGAACACGGGCGATATGCACCTCTGCTTCATTTCCAACAATGATATCACTGGCGGTAACTCGGGCAGTCCCATGTTCAATGGCAAGGGCGAGCTGATAGGCCTGGCCTTCGATGGCAACTGGGAGGCGATGTCTGGAGATATCAGTTTCAACAGCTCTTTGCAGCGTTGCATAGGTGTCGATATCCGCTTTGTACTTTTTATGATAGACAAGTGGGGTAAGGCCAAGCACCTTATCAAGGAACTCAAATAGTTCCGTCCGGTTCATATTATAGCCTAACAGGTGGAGAATGAGGGCAGGCCTTTCATTCTCCACTTTGTTTGTTTTGACGCCTCCAAACAGGCCCGTTGCAAAAATATGTCTATATTTCGCCCCCTTTTGCATAATAAAAACACATAAAATACGTCATTTTTGCCCATTTTATGTTAAAAAACGTTTACAAGAAGAAATTATTGTTATATTTTTGCAAACATACTCATATAGATAGATTATCTTTGCAAAATAAAACGTCAATAACTAAAACAACTAAAACGAGACAGAAAACTTAAACAACCAAGGAAGCAGAAAGAATCTTATTAACAAAGGTATCTTAAACGACCAAGGAAACATTACTAACACAATTATACATAATTTCAAACCTTAAAACTTTTTTAAGCAATGAGAAAACGTTACTTATTTCTTTTGATGTTGTTGTTCCCGTTAGCAACAATGTTCTCTTCAGGTAAGGCTCATGCAGCTGACCCTGATAAGGCACTTTATGATGCAGCTATTGCTGCCATCACAAATGGTGCGTATTACATTACCACAGATGTGAACGGAGAGAAGTACTTTATTACCCAGGAGGGTGGTCTGACATCCGAGAAGGAGTATGCTTATCTGTTCCCCGTTTCTCAGGTGACTGGTGGTGCCCTCTATGATGTGGGCTTCCTTATTGATCCGGGAAACAATGCTCACTTCTCTAACACTACTCTGACTGACAGTAAGGCTGATCTTCACTATGGATCATTCCGTCAGGATGGTGGTAACAACCGTGCTGACTGGGAAAGACAGGTATTGTACATGAACGAGGAAGGCAAGGTTGCCATTCGTTCTTGTAATACTGCGTATGGCGAGAGCAGCTGGGCAGATGCCGGTCGTGCTTTCTGGACTTGGGAGATTGCAGATCCCGAAGACGAATTTGCAATGCCTACTCCTGCCTACACCTACGATCCTGCTTTCATTTGGAATTTCGAATTGCCCGCTCCTATAGAGTCAATCTTTATAGTAGTTAAGGCTCTCTACAATGACTACGAAATTCAGTTCTA